>Ga0308160_10007425_pt1 | contig 10905 bp, 9 predicted proteins | sample PhyFR1_FD_201036 | JGI IMG/M metagenome (GOLD analysis project Ga0308160, IMG submission 201036) | Phyllosphere microbial communities from UC Gill Tract Community Farm, Albany, California, United States - DLSLF.R1 | ecosystem: Host-associated > Plants > Phyllosphere > Unclassified | place: USA... | reverse complement strand
GCCCGCCCTTTCGAGATCGTGAAGAGCTTGAGGACGCACCGAAGCGCAGGCCCTCGGGCTCGACCTTGTGCTCAAAGAGCTTCTGCATGTCGGCACCCTGCGAGCACGACGAGCAAGGTAAGTCCCTGTGCAACACGAGCCGAGGAGGAGAGGAAGAGAGCGGGCGCACCTCCATGATGAGAACGTGCCCGTGCTTGAGCCTCGTCTTGAGCACGATGCGCGACTTGTTGCCCGTGTCCTTCTTGCCCTCGTCGCCCTCGTCCTCGGCATCGACGCCGCCCTCGTCGTCCGCCTTGGTGCCCTTCTTGGGCTGCTTCTTCACCTTGGCCCTGAACGTCATGAGGGCGTCCGAGCCGAGCGAGATGGACGCGACGTACTGACCGAGGCCGCTCTCGCCGTCGTCGTGGTACTGTTGCGGGGGAAGGGGAGGGTCAGTGAGTGAGCCTGCACCTGTGCGCGCGCACAGGAGGAGTTCTGCGAAGCGAGGAGGGAGGAGGAGGGAGGGAGGGGAGGGACGAGGGGGAGGGACGAAGGAGATGAAGCGGCGACGCACATTCATCTTGCCGCCCGTCACTGCGAGCGAGCAGCAGGCAGCGTCAGAAGAGCGTCATGAGTGAGGAGAGGCATGAGAGCGGGACGCACTGTATGCGACCGAGAGGATCTCGTTGAAGTCGGTCTCGGGGCCAGAGCCGACGACCGAGCGGACGACCGTCTTGAGGTAGTCGCGAGCATCGAGCGTGCACTGCGGCGCACAGGGGCCGGTCGAGTCGAGCGCGGGCTCGTCGCGAGGGGACGAGGGCGAGGGATGGGGAGGGAAAGGGTAGGTCTCCATCGAGACGACGTGCGAGTAGCGCTCGCCCGAGTTGAACGTGACTGCGGCGGCGGCAGCAGCAGCAACATCAGCACAGCTCGTCTACTTCGAGAAGAGCGTGACGGAAAAGGGAAGCACGCACACTGCTGACAGAGGAGGGCGCCGGTAGCTGTTGCAGAAGGGCGAGTTTGGGAAGGTCAGCTCGATTCAAAGCGTGCGCCAAAGAGGGTGAGAAAGACGATCGGGACGCACCGTGATGCCGTGAGAGCGTGTTGCGCCGGAAGAGCGCGCCCGCCTCGGGGCCCTGGTACTCCTTGAAGAGCTTGTCGCCGAACTCGGACGCGCTCGGGCCGACGGGCCAGAGGTGGTGCACCCTCGCCGTGCCGCCTCCCTGCGACGGCGACAGGTCGACCGAGTAGCCGTCGTACCCTCGGACGCCCGTGATGGGCGTCGGCTCGCACGGCGCGACGATGAAGTCCGGCCCGGGCTCGAGCGCGCGCCCTTTCCCCTTGGCCTCGAGCTCGACGGCGCCGACCGGGCGCGCCGCGGCATCCGTCACGGCACCGCACCCTGCGCAGACGAGGCGCGTCCACTGGCTGCGAGAGCTGAGGCGCCCGCACATCGAGCAGCCGAATCCGCGCCAGGCGAGCTCGCTGTAGTCGGAGATCTGGGACGTGCCGCTGAGCGTCTGCATGGTGCGGGGTGCGAGCTGCTGCGGGACGAGGTCGGAGGAGGAGAGAGAGGAGGTGAGGCCGAGGAAGGAGGGGCGGTAGGTGAGGGAGCCGGGGCGCGGCATCTTGCCGTCGACCTGCGCGCGAAGGGCAAAGAGGAGGGGTCAGTACCTTGCACCGCACCCAGGAGACGAGCAGTGAACGGCGACGACGCACGAGGAAGAACTTGTCGCACTTCTCGTTGTAGCACTCGACGTCCTCGCAGTACACCCTGTTGAACACGACGCCGCACGTGCCGCACTCGTCCTTGACGCCGGTCGTCGTGTCGACGAAGCCCGAGTCAACCGTGTGGTAGCTGCCGGACGAGCACGGCGACGGCGGCGAGCTGTCCGAGTCGTCGCTCGACATGTCCATGTCGGACCCGGCGTCGTGAAGAGGAGGAACGGGCGCGATGCGCTTGAAGTGGAGCCCGGCGAGAGGGTTCGACGACGCCGACGTCGTTGAGGTAGTTGGACGAGGTGGTGGAGGGGCCGAAGAGGGTGCGTCGAGCCGGGGAAGGGAGGGTGCGGCGAGGGCGGCCGAAGAGCCAAGGGCGAGGGACGGAGCGTGCAGCTCAGGCGAGAGGGAGGGAGCGCGCAGCTCGGGGCTCGCCGACTTGATCTTGACGGACGACCTGCTCGAGAAGAGCGTCAGCGACCTGATGCCCCGAGAGCGGAAGCGAAGCAGGGGAAGGGGACGCACTCGTCCTTGCCGATGACCTCGGCGAACCAGGGCTCGCCCTGCGACGCGAGCCACTCGAAGCGAACCTGTGCGAGCAAGAAAGGCGAGGAATCGTCAGCGACGGCCCAGCGCGTGAGGGACGGAGCAGAGCCGGCGACGCACCTTGAAGCGCACGAAGTACTTGCCGTCGTCGGCGCCCTCGGTGGGCTCACCCTCGGCCTGTAAAGCAAGAGCGCGTACAGCATCAGCCGGTGTGCGTCCGGAGCGGAGCGGAGCGGAAGCTGAGGAGAGGGAGGGAGAGCGAGCAGGGAAGGGAGGAGGGGATGGAGGAGGACGGACCCAGACGTCGGTGACGAGGTAGTGCCCGAGGACGGTGTACCTGACGCCGTCCTTGCCCATGTGCTTGAGCTTGGGGAAGTGCTCGTACATGGCGCCGGCGAGGAGCACGACGGGCGTCCCCGTGTTCATGCAGTTGAGGAGCGCGCGGACGCGAACGCCGACGCGCGACTGGTCGGCCTTCAGGCGGGTGCCGCCGCCGGCGAGGACCTCAGAGCCGCCGCCGCCGTGCGACACGATGACCTTGCCCTGCGAGGCGCAGGCGTCCGAGGGCGAGGGGAAGCCGTCGAGGAGGTAGCCGAGGCAGCGCTCCTGGCTGTCGTCTGCGAACAGCGAGCACGAGTACGTCAGCACGCTCATCCTCCTACAAGGACGCCGAAGGTGAGGTAGGGAGAGAGAGGGACGCACAGTGCCCGCCCTGGTAGCTCCTGAAGTACGGCACGCTCTCGCACAGCTCCTGCCGACCCTGGCACCAGATGGGCGGCATTCCCGCCGCCGTCATGCGCAGGTCGCGCTCGACAGGCACCCACGAGTCGCGCGAGTCGAGTGCCGGGTGACGTAGGCGCTCCTTGGGCTCCTTGGGCGCCTTGGGCGCCTCGGGCGCCTTGCGCGCCTTGCGCACCTTGCGCACCTTGCGCACCTTGGTCGACGACGACGACGAGGTCGGTGCGAGGCGAGGAGGAGGAGGAGGAGCGCTCGAGGTGCTTGCGACGGGCGCGGTGGAAGGGGGAGCGGCGGGAAGAGGAGGGAGCCCGGGGAGGTTCTGCCGCGCGAACGGCGACGACGGGTCCTGCGGGCTGATGAGGATCGGCGACCTCGCCATCTCGACGTGCATGGACGCAGAGCCCGTGACGAGGGGCTTCAACGTCATGAAGGACTCGCACCGGCCGTCGACGCCGCCGTTCCGCCCGACCTCCTCGTCGCCGGGCATGCGCGCGCCCGACGGCGCAGGAGGCGCACCCGGCGCCGTTCGAGACGTGGATGAAGATGCAGGCTGGCGCTCGACGACCTCGTGGCCGAAGCGCTTTGGCGGCTTCGACAGGCGACGAGCTGGGAGCGCGTTGGGCGCGACGACGGCGACGGCGGCGACAGGCGTGGGCCAGAGCGCCGAGGGCGACGCCGAGGACGCCGAGGAATAGGCTGAGCCGGTGTCGAGGGCCGGGTTGAGGATCGAAGCGAGGGAGAAAGACGAAGGAGGGTGCCCGGTCGCGACGGCGAGCGGGCCGGGCGCGGCGCCCGTGCTGGACGACGCTGGCGCCGTCTTGCGCTGCTTCTTGGAGAGCTGCGCATCCTCGCGCGACGAGGGCGCCCCGGCGTCGGCCGGGCGGGCGGGCGAGCGCGACCGCTTGGGCGCCGCCCCGACGGTGCTCGCGCTCGACGTCGCGGCGGAGGCGCGAGGGCCGGCGAGAGGCGCGGGCTGGACGAGCCTCTGAGGCTTCTGCACCTCCTGCACGTAGGCCTGCGCCTGCGACGGCGGCGGCGCGGCGGCGGCGTTGACGACGGCGGCGGGACCCGGCCGAGGACCCGAGGCGGCGGTCGCGAGCTCGCCCAGCGCCGTCGCCGCCGTGCTCGAGCGACGCACACGCCCCGAGCTGGACGGGGCCTCGAGCTCGGGCGAGAGCTGCACCTCGGTGCGCTCGGCGTGCGGGCTCGCCCGGCTGAGAGCCGCGATCCGAGTCGCGCGCAGCGAGTCGGCGGCGCTCGGGTCCTGCGAGAAGCAGTCGCGCTTGAGCATGCGGAGCTCGCGCGACATGCGAGGAGCACGCTGCTGCGCCTGCGCCGGCGGCGGCGCGGCGAGGCTACGTGCGCCGGGGCCGACGCGGCGGCGGGCGGGCGTCGCGCTCGAGGCCGGCTCGGCTGCGCGCTCGAGCTCGGCGGGAGGCAACGACGGGGCGCCTGTGCCCTCGTCGCTCCGCTCGCTGCGCTGCCTCGTCGCCCGCTTGCGCGTCCTCGCGCCTCGACCCGAGACGGCGCCGGCCCCACGCGCCGCCTCGTCGTCCGTCGTCGCGCTCGCCGAGCTCACGCTGCTGCGGCGAGGGCGTTTCGAGCTGTTGTAGCGCGTGCGGGAAGTCGGTGCGGCGGCTCGACGCGTGGAGGAGGAGGGGCGAGGGCGGGAAGTCGCGGGGGTTGATGAGCTCGTCGACGAGGTCGTGAGGTCCTGGGAGCGGGTGGACGAGGGAGCGGGCGCGCTGCGAGAGATCGCGGAGGTGCTGGTGCTGCTGGAAGGTGGGCTCGCTCGCGACGCGCTGCCGTTGTCGCCCGGGACCGGCGGCGAAGGTGGGGTGGGCGGCGGGCGGAGGTTCAACGCGGCCTCGAGCGTCTCGATGTCGGTCAGCTCCTCCGAGTCGGAACCGTGTGTTGCCATGCTGCGGTGGCGGAGAACCAGCAGGGGCAAGACGGTGGTGGGAAGAGGACGAGGTGAGCGCGCCGACGCGACTCTGGTTCGCCGACGTCGAGCACAAAGGCGACTCGCAGCCTCCTTGTCCTTCTTCAGGGACATACGCGCCCAGAGACCGTGTCTGAGCTATAGCGCGACTGTCTCTCGGGCGCAACGCCAGCCAGCTTGTTGCGCCACCACGTTCTCGCGCTCTCGCTCGGGCCAACTGCACTCGGACGCGCAACCGGCGCTGCTTGCCTCCTTCTGCGGCGCCGACTGCTGCAGACACTGCTCGAGAGACAAGCAAGCAGTGAGGAGGCCGAGCGGGCCCCTGGACGGCCGCAACAGAGGCAGAGGAGCGCGCGAGGGAGCGCTGCGCGCCTTCGAGTGCCGTTGCTCGACCCAGCGGGCCCGCAAGCGACGATTTGCGCTCGGTCAAAAGCATCTCTGAGCTCTGAGCAAGCCCTGCGTCGGCGCCTGCCCAACGTGTAGCCCTGCGCAAGCACAGAAGGAGGGCATGAGAGAGCGGAGGAGGAGGAACTCGCTCGCCGAGAGGGTTCAGGCAGCGGCAGTGCAGGTCCTCGCCCTGTCGAAGCACTCCTGCATAGCTGAGTGATGCCTTGCTGCTGCAAAGCTCGGCGAAAGGAGCGCCGCTGTGCCGGGCACGCAGCGCAGCCGCCGCGAGTCGCAGCGAGAAGCGCGAGCAGGTGCGGCCGCAGCAGAGACTGACGAGGGAGCCACCCTGGCCAGCATAAGGTCCCCAGTGAGCGCGATGGGCAAGCAGCGCGAGCCGCAGAGCAAGAGTCGAGGATGGAAGCGGAGCCAAGAGGTGCGGCCGCGGAGGAGGCGACGACGACGACGACGACGAGGGGAGGGGAACCAGCCTCCCTCACTTGCTGTGCACACTCTGCCAGAGCCACACACCGATCAGCAGCACCGTCTCTCCATCGCCGTCCAGCAGCCCGTCCAGCACCGAGCCGAACGCGCCGTCCCGCCTTGCTCCTCCTCGACCTCGTCGCCTCGCTCGTCGTCAGCTCGACACTCGACGGCCCTCGGCTCGCAGGACCATGGCCTACTCGCGCCCGTTCCCTGCACCGCCGACCCAGCCCTACGCCCCCGTCACCAGCCCGCCGTTCCGCGCACCCGCACCCGCACCTCCTCCTCAAGCTGCCGCCCCACCACCCTCGTCGGTCCCCGCCGGCACCCTCCCGCCAGGGACCCTCGTCGAGGTCGGCCAATACCAGGTCACCGTACAGCGCTTCCTCAGCGAAGGTGAGCCCCCCCTTCTTGTCCCCTGCCCGCCCGAGTGCCTCCCCCCTCCGCCTCCGCCCCCGCTCGTCGGTGACGATGCCAGCTCCGACACGGCGACGGGCGCTCGAGCTCGCGCACGGGCACAGCCAGCCTACTAGCACAGTCAACATCAGCGGGAGCACGCACTGATTCGCCCCGGTGTCCTCGTCCGCAGGCGGCTTCGCTCACGTCTACCTCGCCCAGTCGGCCGTCCCGCTCCCGCCCAACTCACCCACCGCTACGACCCAGCATGTCCTCAAGCGCATGGTCGTCCCCGACAAGCGAGGCGTCGAGGAGGTTGGCCGAGAAGTCGATGTCATGGTGCGCCCGTCTCCCTCCTCGGGCTGCACCGCCCCGACGAGCGACACGAGCTGACTCCTTCTTCTTCCTTGCCTGCTCGCAGCGCCAGCTCAAGAACCACCCCAAGATCGTCAACATGATCGAGGCGTCGGTCGCCGACCTGCCCGGCGGGGTCGACGGCAGCAAAGGCTACGAGATCTACATCCTTATGGAGTGGTGCAAAGGTGCGCTCGTCTCTCTCTCTCCCTCGCGCACGCTCCCCGAGCGCAGCTCACTCTCGCACCGACTGCGCGCAGGCGGCGGCATCATCGACATGATGAACACGCGGCTGCAGAACCGCCTCACCGAGGGCGAGATCCTCAAGATCTTCAGCGACGTCGTCGAGGTGCGTCGAGCTCCTTCCCCTCCGTCCCTGCGCCTTCGTGAAGGGCTCAAGCTGACGCACTCGCTCTCTACAGGCCGTCGCCCACATGCACTACCAGTCGCCGCCGCTCATCCACCGCGACCTCAAGGTCGAGAACATCCTCCTCTCGCCGCCCCAAACGTACAAGCTGTGCGACTTTGGCTCGACGACGCGCCCTCTCCCGCGCGACAAGGTGCCGACGACGGTCGAGGGCATCCAGAAGCTAGAGCACTCGATCAACAAGACGACGACGCTCCAGTACCGCGCCCCCGAGCTCGTCGACGTCTGGGGCCGCAAGGGCTTCGACGAGAAGATCGACATCTGGGCGCTCGGCGTCTTCCTCTACAAGCTGTGCTTCTACACGACGCCGTTCGAGGAGCACGGCCCGCTCGCGATCCTCAACGCCCAGTACAAGGTGCGCTCGAGCCTCTCGCCCGTCGCTCTTCTCCCAGTCGGGCGACCTGGAGCGCACTCGCTGACTCGAGCCTGCCTGCCCGCTCGCAGTTCCCAGCGTACCCGGCCTACTCCTCGTCGATCCGCAGCCTCATCGGCGCCATGCTGCAGGAGCGCGCGAGCCAGCGCCCGAACATCTACCAGGTCCACGAGATGACGTGCCGCCTCCGAGGCGTCCCTGTCCGACTCGAGAACGTGCGTCGAGGCTCTTTGTCAATGGCATGCTCTTGGTGCGAGTTCTCGAGCCGCAGTGCTTACTCCCACTGCTCCTCGCCCGCAGAAATACGCCCTCGGCGCTTCGTCCTCCTCGTCTATCCCCGCCCTTTCTCAACGCGGCCCTCCTCACCCTCCCGCCTCTCCGCACGCCTCGACTCCTCTCGGCGCCCCCTCGTCCCTCCCCGTCTCGCCGCTCCCGACTGCCGGCATCCTCTCCTCATCGCCTCACGCCTCGGCGAGCTCGGGCTCGGTCCCCGGCCTCGCCGGCATGGCCAACCAGGTCGCGCCCATGCGCCGCGGCAGGCCGGGCAAAGCTGCGCCCGGCGGCGGCAGCGAGCCCATCGCCGTGCCCGAGCGGCAGGTGCGCACGGGCCTCGCCGAGTGGCACCAGGGCGGCGAGCGCGCCGAGAAGGACCGCTCGAGCGTCGGCATGGACTGGGACGGCTTCGGTGCGCCGAGTGCGGGCGGCGCGGGCGGTGCGGCGAGCCCGGCAGGGTTCGGCGACGCGTTCGCGCCGTCGGCGGCGGCCAAGCTCGACCCGTCGGCGACGGCCGACGCGGCGCTCGAGACGAGCGTCGAGCTGCCGCGCAACGCGGGCATGTTCGCCGCGCTCGCAGGGCGAGGCGGCCCGGGCAGCCCGATGGCGCTCGACGATGGCGGCAAGGACGGCGCGGGCCCGAGCGCTGCCAGGGAGGACGACGGCGAGCGGCGCCGGTTCGAGGAGTCGTTCCCGGCCATCGAGCTCGATGGCCCGCTCGACTCGCTCCCGGCGCCGGCCAAGGAGGAGGCCAAGGCGCACGCCGGCAAGGAGGAGAGCATGAGCGCGGCGGCGCCTCTCGCCTCGTCGAGCCTCATCGACGCGTCCTCTCCGCCGGCGTCCGCCTCCGCCCCGGCCTCGGCAACGCTACCGTCGCAACTTACCGGCGAGCAGCCCTCGGCAGCGCCCGGCCCTCCCCTTCCTCGTCGTCCGCCTACGGCCTCGCCGTCCCTTCCTCCCGCGCCCGCGCCCAAGCCCGAGCCGCACCGCCAGGTCACCAAGCCCGGCCTCGTGCGGCTCGCAGACGTCGCCGCACCTCATGGCGTCGTGGCGACCGCAGCACTCGGCGTTGTCGTCGTCGTCGTCGGCGGCGGCTGCAGGTCCGAGCGCCGGCGCCGCCCCGCCGCCTCAGCAGCCGAGCACGCTCCGGCAGAGCAGCATCCCCGAGCTTGCTCTCGAGAATGGCGATGAGCCTGGGCACAGCAAGCCCATCGTCGACCTCCTCGGCGACGACGACGCGCCGACCCTTCAGTCGCTCACGCCCGTCCTCCGAGCGACGCCCTCGCCGACGCCGCAAGGCCCGTCCGACACGTTCGCGAGCAAGCGCGCATCGTTCCTCGGCGCGCAGCCAGCCTCGTCGGCAGCGGCGTCGTCGGGCGGGTCGGCCGAGCGCGAGAAGTTCCGCCCGGTCACCAAGCGCATGAGCCTCTTGCCCGCCGGCTCGCCCAAGCCCGTCCTCGCCCCTGCGCCCGCTGCAACGCCCAAGCCCGAGCCTGAGCGCGAGCAGAGCGTCGAGGAGCGCTTCCCGGCGCTCTCGCTCGACGACGAGGCGGCACCGGCGTCGGGAGCGGCGCGAGCGGCGAACGGCTCGGCAGAGTTCGAGCGCGTCGTCGAGAAGGAGGAGGACGACTCGAGCGACGACGAGCAGAGCCGCGGTGCGACGCCGCCTGCGAGCGCCAAGGTCGCCGCGCCCGCCTTCGACGACGACGACGACTTTGCGCCGCGCAAGCCTGCGCGCTCGACGGCGAGCGAGCGGCCCTCGTTCTTGACGCGCGCGTCGAGCGGAATCAAGCTCACGACCTCGTCGCCGCCACCGCTCGAGCGCAAGGAGTCGGGCCACGCGGCGGCGAGCGAGAGCGTCGTTCACCCGTCTCGGCAGCTCTCGACGGCCTCGTCAGCGTCGAACGGCGACGGCGGCATCGACCTCGGCCCCGCCCTAGCGTCGATCCGCAAGTTTGCGCCGCAGGGCAACGGGCAGGCGCCGCCGTCGTCGCTCCTCGACGACCAGGACGACTTCGCCCCGTCGTCGCCGCCGCCCAAGCCGATGTCGCCGCCCGCCGCGCCTCTCGTCGCGCCCAAGCCGCAGCCTGTAGGCCGCAAGCAGGCTATCAACAGCCTCGTGTCGCGGTACGAGGGGCTCGGCTCGGCCCTGACGGGCGGTCCTCCGCCGGTCGGCGTCAAGCCCGCCGGCCTGCGCAAGGACTCGACGGGCTCGAGCACGGGCAGCGGCGCGGCGCACGCGCTGCACTCGCGCGAGGGCGTTCGACCGCAGCGCCTGCCGCAGTGGGGCGCTGCCGCCGTCGCCGACGGCGCAAAGAGCCCGGTCGGCTCGGTGCACTCGGTGCGCGAGGTCCCCGAGGACAACCCGACCAAGAGCCCGCCGACCATGTCGCCTCCTCCTGTCGCGCTCAAGCCGTCGACGACGTCGACCTCGTTCTCGGCCATGGGCCCGTCGTCGGCGACCGCCCGGGCCCCGTTCAAGCCGACGCCGCCGCCCGGCTCGCCCAGCTCGCCCGCCTCGGCCTCGCTCCGCCCGTCGTACGGCGTCCACACGTCGCGTCCTTCGTTCGGCTCGCGCGCACCGCCGCCTGCGAGCTCGCAGCCGCCGCCGGTCCACTCGAGCGCGCGACCTCCTCCGCCTCCCGCCTCGTCCGCCGCGCCCGACGCGCCCGAGGAGGAGGAGCGCTTCGCCGGCGTGTCCAACATGAAGAGCCGGTGGGAGAGCATGAACCGGGCGCAGGAGCCGCAGCAGGGACAGGGTCGGGCGGGAGCAGGGCCGGGCGGAAACGCTGCGGCAAAGAGGAGGTCGTGGGCGCAGATCTAAGGAGGCGGTCGTAGAGGAGCTCTCGACGCAGCACTGCCATGTGTACAGACTAAGTTCCTAGCTCGTTACATCGCTACGGCACAGAGAGAAGCCCTCGATCTCGCCTACCTCGCCTCCTCCTCTCGCCGCGCTCTGAGCTAGGCGGCGCCGCCGCCCTGCAGGCGACTCGACCTGCGACTCGGCACGGTCCCCTTCAGCTTGCGCTCCTTCGGCTTGCGCTCCTCCACCTTGGGCTCCTCCGCCTTGGGCTGGAAGCGCTGCGAGCGACGACGAGTGGGCTCGTGCGCAGGCTCGGGCTTGGGCTCAGGCTCGCGCTCGCGCTTGCGCTTAGGCGTCGGCGCAGGCGAAGGCTCGTGCTCCGGCTCGTGCTCCTCGTCCTGCTGCGGCGCCGGCGCCGGCTCCTCGGGCTCATCGACGCGCTCAGCCGGCGGCGACGGCGCAGCCTCAGGCTCGGGAGCATCGGCCTC
>Ga0308160_10007424_pt1 | contig 10905 bp, 14 predicted proteins | sample PhyFR1_FD_201036 | JGI IMG/M metagenome (GOLD analysis project Ga0308160, IMG submission 201036) | Phyllosphere microbial communities from UC Gill Tract Community Farm, Albany, California, United States - DLSLF.R1 | ecosystem: Host-associated > Plants > Phyllosphere > Unclassified | place: USA... | reverse complement strand
CAGACACGTTTCGTTTCAAGAACCGGATCGACTTACTACATGTTCCTCTCCCCGAGATCCTTACACACAAAGCATTCATCGTGCTTGCTTCTCATATGCACAAAGAGTTCATCAACACTGAAGAACGCTTCATGACAAAACTATCATCAGCGCTGTCCTGCTCTTGCATCGCTCAAACTCACTTGACACATAGGATGAGGTGCATCCCAAGTCTTGACCGATTCCACTTCCGATGCTTTGGGTCGGGGCGGTTTCTGATTCCTATGCAGTCTTGAGGGGTCGTGTAGTGGTAACAGGTGGGGAGGATAGAGGACTTGTTCGTGGGAGAATCGAGATAGTTGCCTGCAGCAGAGCATACAGAGTGTAAGAGCGTGGACTGCTAGGGTATGTTTATTGAGATTCGCCCATCCATCCGCCATGTGAGCGCAATCGCTGTAAGGGCAATTGAATCGAAGGAGAAGCATTGTAGCGTTTTCCTATCGATCAGTCAGAGCTCAAATTTGAAAGCTCACCATCTCTGGAGTTTCAAAGACGATAGAAGTCTTTTCATCCTTATACTCGAATGCTGACAGATCCAATTTCCCAGGCAAGGTCAACCCTCTATCCCACCTTTCATTCTTATCTTTCGACTTCTCAGCCCTAGCCTGTGCGGCAGCAATCACGGCCGGTGCACTCGGCGTGAGCTGATGGTCGGCTGGGAAGGGTGTTGTGGGTGATCCAGAAAAGAAGAGGGATGGTTGCGGGGTTTTGCAGTATGTACAATCGGTTTTTCTGATCTCGTCAGCCATGGTCAAATGATGTCGAAAGTGGAACATACTTGTAGAACACACGCAAACGGATAGCACAGACGCTAGAAGTCAGTTTCATTCCATGATCATCATTCTGTTTAGCTTACTGGCAGGTCTTGTGTCCACATACACCCGTACTCCAGAATGTAGTTGGTTCAGCACAGATAAAGCACGTGTAGGTATCATCCATTTCCTCCTGCGTAGGCTCTGCTACATCTCCCACCTGATTTTCCTCGCCATCATCATTCGATTCAGTGGGTACAGTAGCGGTAGGCTCAGCACCTTCGGGAGTAGGGATATGGGGCGGCAGGGCTCGGGTTGATCGACCACTCGCATTTCCGGTCCCGTTCGCGGTTGGTTTTGATGCTCCTCCGGATGACGAGAGAGAAGTATCGAATCCTCTTCTTCTGTTTGACATAGTTATTATATGCTCTGTAGAGGTTTGACGTAGGAGATGAGGGTTTCGGGAGGTGTTCAAGTAGCGATCAATTCAATGCCTGAGTAGTTTCTTTGATGACGTCTCGGAACCGAGATCACCATTAGAATTCGAATACTAACACTCATTAGCATTTATCAGGATTATATTCCTAATACCAATTAGGAATAGCCCTCACGCGTCAATCGCGTGGGACCTCGGACTGCATCACCGCTCACCGGCCTCTCTCTAACAATAACCCACATCCTCATCAACGACAGAGCTACGGTCGCTATACATACTCACTGCATAGCAGTACAGCAACGATGTCGAGCAATATGCGGGGTCTGACCCAGGTATTTTACCCCTTCTCTGTGAGCGAAGGCCGCAGCTGATATAGTAGTATATCTCGGATCTACGAGCATGTCGAGTTCGGGATCTAGAGGAGAAGAGGATAAACAGGGAGATGGCCCATATCAGGCAGAAATTCAAGGAAGGAAACCTGGATGGGTATCAGAAGAAGAAGTATCTTGCCAAGGTGGTGTTTACCTATATTCTGGGATACAAGGTGGATGTTGGACATATGGAGGCTGTCAATCTCATTTCAAGCCAGAAATACTCGGAGAAACAGATTGTACGTCCCCACTCTATTCGAGAGAGAGGATCTGATGAGTAGGGATACCTTGCCCTGACGCTTTTGATGAATGAAGGCTCAGATATGGTTCGACTGGTCATCAACTCTATTGGAAAGGACCTCGAAGATCATAATGAAATCAACAACTGTCTAGCACTTCACGCAATAGCAAATCTAGGAGGAAAGGAGATGGCTGAAGCACTAAGTGCTAGTGTATTCAGAACAATGGTTAGCGCGTGAGTCTACCCTTCCCACCTTTCAATCAAGCTGATGGATAGGACATCAACGACATTCGTCAAGAAGAAGGCTGCCTTAACGCTATTGAGGCTATACAGGAAACATCCCTCGGTTGTACCTGTCGATGACTGGGCGGACCGGATAGTTGATATGATTGAGGATAGGGATCCTGGAGTCTCGATGAATGCCGTTACGCTCGTTACGACCATGGCGCAGGATAATCTGGATGCTTTCCAGGGATGTTACAAGTTGGTAGTGGAGAAGCTGGATAAACTCATCTTTGATGGCGATTACCCCTCGGAGTATGTCTACTACAAGGTAAGTCAATCTCAGTGGCAAGTGTGAAGCTGATGACTAGGTACCCAATCCTTGGCTGCAAATCAAGATACTGCGATTGCTGCAGTACTACCCCCCACCAGGTCAGCTACGTGCTCCGCATAGTTTGGGTTGAGCTGACGAACAGATAACGCACAAGTAACAGACACCATTCAAGGGATCTTACAAGCTATCATCGATATGTCACAAGATACCCCCCGAAACGTCCAGCACAACAATGCCCAAAACGCAGTCTTATTCGAAGCGATCAACCTCGCCATCCACCTCGACCCAGATTCAAAAGTCGTATCAAATGCGTCAATCCTCCTTGGTCGATTCATCCTCGCTAAAGAAACGAATGTCCGATACCTGGGTCTTGATGCCATGGCTCACCTTGCTGCTTGTTCCAATACTCTCGAACCTATCAAGAAACACCAGGAAACGATCATTTTGAGTTTGAAAGATCGGGATATATCGGTTAGGAGAAGGGCATTGGATTTGTTGTACTCGATGTGTGATACTTCGAATTCGAAGGTCATTGTGGGCGAGTTAGTCAAGTACCTGCAATCTGCGGATTACAATCTGAGGGAAGAGATGGTTTTGAAGATTGCCATCTTGACTGAAAGGTTCGCGACCGAGGTACGCAGTTAATGTTTGATGTGTCGGGGGAACGGAGCTGACAAGTAGTACGAGTGGTATGTCGACACGATTCTGCAGCTCATTTCTGCTGCTGGAGATCACGTCGGTGCGGAAGTCTGGTACCGAGTAGTCCAGCTCGTCACGAACAACGAAGACTTACAGCCATATGCCGCTGGAGCTGTATTCCGCCATCTGCAATCCTCGGCATGCCACGAGAACATGATCAAGGTGGGAGGTAGGTCGCCTCTCTTGTGAGATGAGGCAATACTGATATGCAGGGTACATTCTCGGTGAATTCGGACATTTGATCGCCAATGAAGCTGGATGTTCACCTATCGAGCAGTTTCAAGCCCTTCACTCGAAGGTAAACCAATGTACCGCCCCCACTCGTGCACTGCTACTTACAACCTACGTCAAAGTGAGTCATCCCGCGGCCCGCACGACGTAGCTGACGAACAGTGGGTGAACCTGTTCCCCGAGATCAAAGAACACCTAATCAACATTTTCGAACGGTATACCCACGTCCTTGATGCTGAACTCCAACAACGAGCATGTGAATATCTCGCTCTAGCACGACGAGAAGATGGCGATGAACTCCTTGCGACTATTTGTGACGAAATGCCCGTGTTCCCCGAGAGGGAGTCAGCACTAGTCAGCCGACTGCACAAGAAGGGAGGTAGTACCCAAGATAAGCGTACTTGGGTCATTGGTGGGCGTGAAGAGAACAGAGATAGGACCCAGGAGAGGTTTAGGGAGTTTAGGAAAGGGACTGGCGATTCTCTAGCGATTGGATCAGCTTCTAGGGCTATCACCGAGGAACCCAAGGTCATGCGCCCCGCTTCACCGCCTGCTCCTCCTCCGCCTATGGCTGAGCCTTCTCGACAAGCTAGCTTAGGCGCAGACGAGATGATGGGAACGACGTCGAGGAACACAGCGGATGACATCATGTCGTCTCTAGCTGGTCTGAACATGTCAGGCCATAATGTCCAAGAAGAACCGCTTCTACCGGACTCGACCGCAAATGGTAATGGAAACGGAATAGCCCCTCAACCCACAGGTGCCGAAGACGATGGCAGAGCGACATTAGGTGGAGTCGATCCATTCCTCTTACGCCCACTTACAGTCGGACCAAATATCGATAAATGGTACGAACGCCTCACTTACGCCAACGAAGGAGTCCTATACGAAGACGACCAGATCCAAATAGGTATCAAAGCAGAATATCACGCAAACCTAGGTCGTATAGCTCTATTCATCGGAAACAAGATCTCTGCCGAAATCACAGACTTGAAATTCCACTTAGAACATTCAGATCCTGAGTCTCTACATATCAGATTCCACGATCCACCGGTCGGGGAGATTGCTGGAAGAGCACAAATCCAGGAGCTGGTTCATGTGGATTGCAGGGCTTTCTTCAAGGATCCACCGGTTTTGAGGATGTCATTTATGACGAGCAAACAAACGAACTTGGTCCTGAGGTTACCGGTGGTATTGAGTAGATTCGTAGAAGGAGTGCTTTTGGACCAGGCAGCATTCTTTGAAAGGTGGAAGATTATCGGTGGTAAGTGATCATAAGCCGATATGCTTCATCAGTGAGACGAGATACTGATGACAGGCGCACCAAGAGAAGCTCAACAGATCTTCTCAATTCGATTAACATCAGCCAACGAAGTCGACATTTCTCGAAACACAAAGATTGTAGCAGGAAATAGAGTGACTGTATTACCAAAAGTCGATCCGAGCCCTACAAATATCGTCATGGCGGGTGTACTTCACATGTCGAAACAAGGAAAAGTGTGAGTACTCCTATTCCTCTTTTGTCTCCGCAGCCTACTCTCTATACGTGCCGACAGGGTCTCGAGTTCAATGGACTGCCAGATTGCGGGCAGTGAGATACTGCAGTCTAGCTTCATCACCAGTAGCAAGTCTAGCAGCTGGAAGACGAGAATTGTCGTTCATAATGTTTGGTGAAAAGAGGCTGACGAGTAGTGGTATCCTTGGACGACTGGAACCGAATAAAGACGCAAAACTATGTCGATTGACGATAAGGAGTACAAACGAGAATGTCTCCAAAGAATTCCTGCATTTACTATCACAACCTCTAAATGCGGATGTCGCTGCCTCGTAGATGGAACCTCTAGAGGAGCAAGTAGAAGGAATAAAAGGGTTCGGCATTAGGAATGTGTACATCTTGTTGTGAATGCATCATTGACGCTATCTTCTAATTATTCCCGGCAAAGAACATCCATCAGAGTTCTGACGTAATCTTGGTTTCTATGCTGTGATACGGAATCAGCTAAGCGCATTCTTCTACCCCACTTTGTTTAGCTTCTTCTTCTTGTTCACGTTCGAATCGGTGCATCCCGAATGAGTCAGAAGACGCCAGCCATGGATGATAAAAGGTGGAATCCTCTTCTGGCAGAACGAGGCCCAAGTACTTGTACTGATGATGTTTAGCCAGCCAGGGGAAAAGAAGGGCACCCCTCCTCCGGTCCCGTCCGCCGCTCCCGAACAGACCGCTTCGAAAGATTACGGTTCGATAATATTCGGCATCATCGTATTGACATTCCTCGGTGTCATGTTGGCTATCGTCTTTCTGGTTGCCATACCTGAGGGCGCAAAGAAGAATCTTCAGAGGGAGGCGGAACATCAAGCATCTATAGATGGGCCGAAAGTACTAGCGGAGCTGGTGGGGGAAATGAGGCTTCTGAGATCAGAAGTAAGCCTACTGAGATCGGCCGTTGAGAAAATTGCTGGGCAATGATGGCTAGTTAACATGAATCCGAGGGGAAGGGGAGGTCAGTAGGTAATCTTATGTCTTCCATCTGCGTTGTGGGTATGTCACTCGCCTGGATAAGGACATGTGAAACATCCCCCAGATAGAAGGAACGGCCACACGTATATTACTTTGTGGTGGATCATCGCTCACGCTCTTGGGCGGTTTGAGCTGGACGTAGGCGACGACTAATTGACCTAAGTGGGGCATGTAAGCCGAGAAACTCATGTGACGTAATAGACTTGCTTGACCTTGGCTCCTTCGTCGCGTATTCTGTCTACAGCCTCTTGTTCTTATCTTCATCCTACCACTGTCCGCCTGATCACAAAGTGTACACTTTCCTTCGGGAGCTAGTCCACTTACGACAAATATGGATACCCAGAGGTTAGAATCTCGTCCATGTACACAACATTGGATATATGATATTAATAATGAAGCCAATTTGGGGATAGGAAGGTCAACAATCCCCCCGTCCTCGCCAGGGAGATCATGAACGATCCCGATATCAAGAGCTTCATCAAATTCGTAGGCATGCTCCTATGCTTTTTGGCACCCATCCTATACTTCACCGCAATGGAGATAGCCAAGAAGGACAGGATCCGGAGGGAGTTGGCACAGCAAACGTCGGTGGATGAGTCAAAGGTACTCGCAGAGCTACTTGGGGAAGTGAAACTCATGAGATTGGCAATTGAGAAGCTTGCTGGTCCATAGAACCTTATCGCGATAACATTCACCTAAGGTTGATTGACAGGACCACTTGATTCCTACACTCTCCGAGCATAAATGCAGGGACGTTCTATAGCATTGCCTAAGCAGGAATTTTTTTAAGAGTCTCATGTTATGACCGTGACTGCATAGTCGACGCTCTCATCTAAACGTCTTGACGGGTCGCACATGTCGAACGACACGGCATAAGTTGCGCCCATGCGTTCACGTGACGTAATCGACCTGCAACATCTATTTTAAGGCTCCTCGAGCGTATCTTCAATCTGGCACTGGAGATTCTCGGCCAGTTCTACAGTCGCCAGCCTGCTAGATCACAAGTATGGACGAGAAAAGGTCAGGACTTCTGTCATGCGTATCTGGGGTGTGGGTACTGATGATCTGTAGCCAGATTGAGGAGAAATGCGACAAACAAACATCTGTCCCGCCTGCAACTCCTAAACATGTTCCTTCACATGAACCCTCATTTCGTGAGATCATCACGAGTGCTGGAGGGGGCATATTGGGCTTTGCAGTGGTCTCTGGGATGTTCATCGTGCCGTATCTAATTATGCGGTGGTTGGAGATTGGCCAGGACCCGTTTGTCAGGAAACCGAAAGTCCTAGAGGACTTGTTGGGGGAGGTCAGACTTCTGAGATTGGCTGTTGAGAAACTTGCTGGTTAAGAATAGGTTTTCTCGTGCCCGAATCATTGAGATAGAATTATGTAGACCTCTTCGTAAGGCCTGACTTTCTTCGGATCTGTATGTGGTAGCGGTGGGGAAGTGATGCGAGGAGTATCATCCTGGTGGAGGGGCAAGAAGGGATCACTTGTATCTATCGTGCTGTGAATGCATCAGCCGCGCTCTTGCGCTTGAACCGGTCGGACTCAGCCGACGTCTGGGTAATCTTAGAAGCTCGAATGTAGGTGTGACGTAACAAAATCAATCGCTTACTTACTTTGTCTCAGCGTGTTCTCGAGATCCACCTAGACAGTTGTCACTCTCACTCTCATTGATCTCACGTCACAAGTCTGGAGAATTCACAAGTATGGACGTCAGAAGGTTTGGAATACCACTGCTTCTACAGTCTGTAGTACTGATCCCAGCCAATCGGAAGATGAGAAGGATGATAGTCCCCTTATCGGATCCCGCCAAAAGACGGTTCCAACCAAAGGTCTCGACCTTGCAGCGATCCTTGGCATTTTATTCGGTGTAAGTATGTTATTAGGTTTCGGCGCTCTCATATACTTCGTCGCCATACCCGAGGGTGAAAGGAAACGTATCAGGGAGGAAATGGAACATGAAGCATCAATCAAGGGACCGAAGGTACTTGAAGAAATACTTGAGGAACTTAGACTATTAAGGGTTGCCGTTGAGAACCAGAGATGATTGCTCGTGAAGTTGGTTGTATTTTATCTATCAGTCTCGTTGCTCTTTGGTGGAGCAAGTGATATTTCATGTACGAGTATACCTTTCATGTACTAAGCAGGAAGGCAATATTCGTGGAGCCATGGTGAGCTCCACCTCCCGAACAGACCTTTCATTGTTTCTCGATGACACTGCCCCACTTTTGTCTTCAAGTGGATATGGAGATATGGGTTCTATGAAAGTATACAAGTGATATCATGTATTCCTCCTCTTATCTTATCACCTTCATACTACATTTGCTCTTCAATTCAGCTTATAAATCTACAATAACGATGTCTTCCCTCCAAGCTCCCTGTGTAGCCACCTCAATTTGCCCATCTGAGTTTGGTGGCCCTTCTTCCGCGACCCCAACTAACCAGGATCTCCCGAGTGTCTGTTCTATCGCGACTACACAAAAGACAGATAATGAACCGGTCATAACATCGTCAGACTCTCTGTATCCCAGGGGCACCACTGAGGGGGAAACCGAGTTCGTTCGTTAGATACCTTCATGACTTTCACTAGCACTTCAGATATGCTCAGCATACGGAGGAGGCAACCCAAGAATCAGGCGCGATGAGGACAATCGCTTGCTTGGGGATGGCAACTGGCCTCTTCGGGTTTGTACTAGTCGCTCATGATGGTGGTTGGAAACAAATGAGGCGAGTAAAGAGGGACGAAGACGAATACAAGTGGACACAGGAAGAAATGGTGGAAGGAGAGGCGTTAGAGCGAAGAGCCCTCGAGCTACCTCCACTTTCCCAGGAAGAAGAGGAAAAAGAAGAATCTAATCCAAACCAACAATTGAATTAGCAGTCGAGGCGATCAGTAAGACCATATGTGGGTTTTGGCAGAATTGGTAGGTAGGAGCGTATGCATGTCGAGTAACATTGCGACTGATCGACCCCAATCAACGCTTGACCCAGGTGTACTGCAACGTCAGCTTGGACGGTGTTGTAACTCCAAAAGATACTCACTCCCTTCCTGGCCTTTGCTCGACCAGTCTTTTTCCTCTCTACCATCCTGGTATCTCGCATCAATGCTCCGTCTACTCGTCAGTGATGCTCTCATCGACGGATAAGGACACCTACCAGCAGTTAAGACCTCCTTGACATCTTCCCTCAAGATAGCCAATGCTCTAGCCATGGCCAAACCGATAGCTCCTGCTTGTCCACTTGTTCCTCCTCCTCGGACTAGCGCGAAAACATTATATCCACCTAGCAGACCTGTGATTCGTAGTGATCGCAAAACAGTATCTCGATCACTGGTCTTTTCGAAATGTGTAGCGAGCGGTATGTGGTTGATCAGGACTTGGGTGGTCGGTATCGTAGCTTCTCCCTCTATTTCTGTTTTCGCTTGATCCAGGACGCTGGAAGCGTCCTTGGTGGGGATCATCCAAACCCTTGCCGAAGATTCCTTTCTTCTTCCTGTCGCGTACGCACGTCCAAACTCGTCAATCTTCGATTTGACCTCCTTAGCCTCTACACCCTCATCCCTCTCTTCCCGCTCATACATCCCTAGGGCATCATCTAACCTTCCGACCAGCTCGAATCGACCGGAGACATTCGCGACATGTCTCAAAGCATTGATCTCGTTTAATAGCCCGACAATCTCTCGATGGGAATTGGTCTTGATATTCGTGCGTAATAGAGTCGTCAAAGTCGCTGCTGAATGCCATGAAGCCCTAGGTGGCTGTAGCGTAGGAAGAGTCGAGGGGAGAGGGAAGATATAATCCTGCCTTAAGGATTGTTGGGCCTCTTTGAGCGTAGATGATAGGGAGAGAAGGGCTTCATGGTATGTGGGTCGACCAGTGAAGAATGCTGGAGATGATGGGCGAGGTCGACGAGGTAGTCCTCGAGTATCGGATGATTGGGAAGGAGTGTATGTCGATGCTGCCCTGATCGATGCTGGTACTGGACGTAGATGTTGTAAGCCCCTTAGGGATGATGAAGAACAGGCGAATGCCATGACTATAGGGTATGTATTGGTTAAGTGTCGGTAGAGATCGCTCGACTTTTGAGCTTGATTCATCTTTCGCTGCAAAATGACACGTCATACACAATCTCCCTAGTCTATCTGATAAATCATCATCCGGGCATTGCATACTTGGCTCATACTCAACATCTACATAGAAGAGCTAAGAACCAGATGGCAGAAGGATCACAACATGGCGGACATCCGATCGTCAAAAGTATAGAGGAAAAGCTGCGAGCAGCAATCACAGTGGAGCATTTCGTATGTCACCTCCTCCCACCCTGTTCCGCGACAAGGGTGCTCGGAGCTGAGCTGACAATGCAGGAGATAGTCGATACGTCAGGCAATTGTGGAGGGTCATATTCTGTCGTTGTGGTCTCTCCGGATTTCAGGAAGAAAATGACGCTGGCACGTCACAAGCTTGGTAAGTGATTTCACCGTTGTAAACGATATCATCGGAAGATTATCTGAGACGTGATCCGGCTGGTCATCGAGGCGGGACCTGTGCATGGTCACGGCTGTACCAAGGAGTTCCCACTGCGTGTCGAACGGAGGAGATCAGGACTCATGCAACCCGAAGGTGCGAGGGTGTATCGTTAGGTCGTCGCCAATGCGAGATTCGGTCCCATGGTCTTTCGCCAAGCTCGAAGCATTTGGATGGATACGCCAAGTCAAGAGTTACAAAGGCTGATGAGCAGTCAATCAGATACTGGCAGACGAGATAGGAGCATTGCACGCCTTTTCACAAGTAAGTTACGCTACCTCCTCAATCCGAGTATCCCTAGATTGTATCGGTGATGTTAATTCAGGACCGGGCGGGGCTGATCATAGAAAACTCTCACACCGGAGCAATGGGCTACCGAGCAGTCCAAGTAGAGCATGGAGCTCGATGGCCTTTACATCAGATCAAAAATACCGGCTCGGCCTTCAGGTCGCTCAAGTCCGAAGGGTGGGGTGAGCTATCATTGTATTATATAGTCAAATATACCACTAGAACATGTCATGCAGCATAAATCA
>Ga0308160_10007422_pt1 | contig 10906 bp, 10 predicted proteins | sample PhyFR1_FD_201036 | JGI IMG/M metagenome (GOLD analysis project Ga0308160, IMG submission 201036) | Phyllosphere microbial communities from UC Gill Tract Community Farm, Albany, California, United States - DLSLF.R1 | ecosystem: Host-associated > Plants > Phyllosphere > Unclassified | place: USA... | reverse complement strand
ATCTGCGCGAAGAGCTGGTCTCGATCCAGCACGACCTGTTCGACCTGGGCGGAGAACTCTGCATTCCCGGCTACCAGATGATCAAGGAAGAACACGTGCTGCGGCTCGACGCCCTGCTCGAAAAATACAACGCCACGCTGCCGGTGCTGAAGGAATTCATCCTGCCGGCCGGCTCGCGCGCGGCGTCCACCGCCCACGTCTGCCGCACCGTGTGCCGGCGCGCCGAACGCGCCATCGTGACGCTGTCCAAGCAAGAACAAATCCACGCGCACCCACGCGAATACGTCAACCGCCTGTCCGACCTGATGTTCGTGCTGGCGCGGGTGCTCAACCGCTTTGCCGGCGGCAGCGACGTGCTGTGGCAACACGAACGCAAGCGGGGCTGATGGATGGCTGCGATGGGCGACTTCATCGGCGTCTATGACGACGCGCTCAGCGCCGGACAGTGCGACGCGATCGTGGCGCGCTTCAACGCCAGCGACAAGGTGGTGCGCGGACGCACCGGCAACGGCGTCGACGTCAGCAAGAAAGACAGCTACGACATCACCGTCAACGGCCACCCTGAATGGGAAGACGTCAACCAGCTGCTGCTGGCATCGATGATGCGGCACCTGGTGCAGTACGTCGACCGCTACCGCATGATGCTGATGGGATCCCTGTCGCCGACCGTGGCGCATCCGGTCAGCGGCGCGCCGACCGTGCTGTCGATGGCCAACTTCGACGAAGTCGGCCGCCACTACATCGAGGAACTGGTGCGCGTGCTGTACCGCCCGGGCACCATCAATCTGCAGAAGTACGTGCAAGGCAGCGGCGGCTACCACCACTGGCATTCAGAGATCTATCCGCAAAACGCCAGCTGCGAGTCGCTGCACCGGGTGCTGCTGTGGATGTTCTACCTGAACGACGTGGATGAAGGCGGCGCGACCGAATTCATGTACCAGGGCCGCAGCATCGCACCCAAAAAAGGACGGCTGGTGATCGCGCCGGCCGGGTTCACCCACACCCACAGGGGCAATGTGGCCACCAGCGGCGACAAGTACATCGCCACCTCGTGGATTTTGTACCAGCGCGCCGAAGCGCTGTTCGGGCAGCCGGCCAACTGAACGTTTCTAGCGCTCGCCCGCGGCGTGCAGGAAAGCGTCCCACGGCGGCCGCTCGCCCATCTTCTCGAGCAGGTAGTCGATGAAGACGCGCACCTTCTGCGGCAGGAAACGGTCGTGCAGATACACTGCCGCGACCTGGGTCCCGAACATGCCAAGCGGGCGCAGGCCGGGCAGCACGTGCACGGCGCGCCCGGCTTGGATGTCCTGGCCCACCACGAAGGTCGGCAGCAGCGCGATCCCGGCGCCGCCCAGCATCGCTTCGCGCAGCGGCGCACTGCTGTTGATCACCAGCGCGCTGGCCGGCTTGAACTGGACCAGCGCGCCTTCGCTTTCGAAGTGCCAGGTGGCGGCCGGTCCGCTGTCGCCGAAAGTCAGGCAGCGGTGCCCGGCCAGCGCATCCAGGCTGGCCGGCATGTCGTATCTGTCGATATACGCCGGCGCCGCCGCCAGCACGTAATGGAGCGGCGCGATGGGGCGCGCGACAGCGCTCATCAGGTCGATCTTCGGCGCCAGCCGCAGCGCCACGTCGATGCCTTCTTCGACCAGGTCGACATGGCGGTCGGTCAGGCCCAGCACCACCCGCACGTCGGGATAGCGCGCCATGAATTCGGGCAGCAGCGCGGCCAGCTGGCTGTTCCCGAACGCCATCGAGGTACTCACGCGCAGCGTGCCCGTGGGCCCGGTCTGCAGGCCGGCCACAGTCGCCTCGATCACCTTGCCCGCATCGACCATGCGCTGCGCATGCGGGTGGATCGCGCGCCCCGCCTCGCTCAGGGCGATACGGCGCGTGGAACGGTTCAGCAGCTTCACCTGCAGTGCGTGCTCGAGCCGCGCCACCGCCTTGCTGATGCTGGCCTTGGTCGACCCCGTCTGGCGCGCCGCCTCTGAAAAACTGCCGCTCTCGACGACGCGCACGAAGGCCCAGATGTCGGCAAAGTCGCGTGGCTGCAGTGGCGGCATCGTATCTCCATGAGAAACAGTGTGTTGGCGAATCGTCGTATTGTATCTGCCGATCGTAACTTGTAGTCTCTTCTTCATCACAACCGGAGAAGATGATGACGACACTGAACCTATCCAGAACCGCGAGCGTGGACGCGGCGCCCTTTGCACTGCCCCTGCTGTTCATCCTGATGTGGAGTTCGGGCTACGTGGTGGGCAAGATCGCCCTGCCCTATGCCGGGCCGTTCACGCTGCTGTTTTTGCGCTTCGGGACGGCGGCGCTGATCCTGCTGCTGGTGGCCCTGCTGACGCGGGCGCCGTGGCCGAGCGGGTGGAAGCAGTATGCGCACCTGGTCGTGGTCGGCCTGCTGATCCAGGCGCTGCAGTTCTCGAGCCTGTACACGGGACTGAGATTGGGCGTGACGGCCGGCGTCGCGGCGCTGATCGTCGGCACCATGCCGCTGTTCACGGCGCTTGGGGCCAGCGCCTTTCTTGGTGAACGCGTCAGCGCGCGGCAGTGGTGCGGCCTGCTAGGCGGCCTGCTGGGCGTGGTACTGGTGGTGTTTGACAAAGTCGGCGCCGGCAGCGCGGCCTGGGCCGGTTATGGCGCGCTGGTGCTGGCGCTGGCCGGCATCACGCTCGGCACGCTGTACCAGAAAAAATACTGCAGCGGCATGGACCTGCGCAGCGGCGGCTGCGTGCAACTCGGTGTCGCCAGCCTCGTCGCGCTGGCGCTGTCGCTCTGGGTCGAAGGGTTCCAGGTAAGGTGGACGCCGACGCTGCTGCTGGCGTCCGGCTGGCTGTCGATCGTCAACTCGATCGGCGCCATCAGCCTGCTGTTCTTCATGATGCGCAAGGGCGAAGCGAGCAAGGTGGCCAGCCTGTTCTATCTGATTCCGGGCGTGACGGCCCTGCTGGGGTTTGCGCTGCTGGGCGAGACCATGAGCGTGCTGGCGCTGGCGGGGTTTGTGGTGACTGCGGGCGCGGTGTATGTGTGCACGCGGTAGTGGGGTGTGCGCGGTGTCACTTGGTTTTACCCACTGCGCCAGCGGCAGCACTCAAAAAAAGCGGCGCACCCGGCGCCGCTCCTGCATCACGATGAGGTCTGAACGCTTCAGCTGTTATTGACCACCAGCCGCGGTTCGCCCGTCGCCTTCATGCGCGCGCGGATCGAGGCCGCGATGCCCTTGGCGTCGAGCCCCACCGACGCCAGCAGCGCAGCAGGGTCGCCCTGGTCGATGAAGCTGTCGGGCAGGCCCAGGTTCAGGGTCGGCTTGGCGATGCCGGCGGCGGCCAGCGCTTCCATCACGGCGGCGCCGGCGCCGCCCATGATGCAGCCCTCTTCCACCGTTACCAGCAGATCGTGCTGCTCGGCCAGGCGCTTGACCAGTTCGACGTCGAGCGGCTTGACGAAGCGCATGTTGGCGACCGTGGCATCGAGTTCCTCGCCGGCTTTCAGGCTTGGCGCCACCATCGAGCCGAAGGCGAGGATGGCGACACCCTTGCCGCTGCGGCGCAGTTCGCCCTTGCCGATCTCGATCGAGGTCAAGGCTTCGACGATCGGCGCACCGACGCCGGCGCCGCGCGGGTAGCGCACCGCTGCCGGGCCGGGATAGTGGTAGGCGGTGGTGAGCATCTGGCGGCATTCGTTTTCGTCGGATGCGGCCATCACGACCATGTTCGGAATGCAGCGCAGGTAGGCCAGGTCGTAGTTGCCGGCGTGGGTGGCGCCGTCGGCGCCGACCAGGCCGGCGCGGTCGAGTGCGAACGTCACATCCAGGTTCTGCAGCGCCACGTCGTGGATCAGCTGGTCGTAGCCGCGCTGCAAGAAGGTCGAGTAGATCGCCAGAACCGGCTTCACGCCTTCGGTCGCCATGCCGGCGGCGAAGGTCACCGAATGCTGCTCGGCGATGCCGACGTCGAAGTAGCGCTGCGGGTATTGCTGGTGGAAGCGCACCATGCCCGAGCCTTCGCGCATTGCCGGCGTGATGCCGACCAGGCGCTTGTCGGCGGCGGCCATATCGCACAGCCAGTTGCCGAACACCTCGGTGTAGGTGATCTTGCCCGGCGCGGCCGGCTTGATGCCTTCGAGGTGATTGAACTTGCCGGTGCCGTGGTACAGGATCGGCTCGGCCTCGGCCAGCTTGTAGCCCTGCCCCTTCTTGGTCACGACGTGCAGGAACTGCGGGCCCTTGAGCTTCTTGATGTTTTCAAGCGTCGGGATCAGCGAATCGAGGTCGTGGCCGTCGATCGGGCCGATGTAGTTGAAACCGAATTCCTCGAACATGGTGGCCGGGACCACCATGCCCTTGGCGTGTTCTTCGAGTTTGCGCGCCAGGTCGAGCACCGGCGCCGGCAGCACGCTCTTGCCCACGTTCTTGGCGGCGGCGTAGAACTGGCCCGACAGCAGGCGCGCCAGGTAGCGGTTCAGCGCGCCGACTGGTGGCGAGATCGACATGTCGTTGTCGTTCAGGATCACCAGCAGGTTGCAGTCTTCTTCGACGCCGGCGTTGTTGAGCGCTTCGAACGCCATGCCGGCGGTCATCGAGCCGTCGCCGATGACGGCGATGGCGTGACGGTCTTCGCCCTTGATCTTGGCGGCGGCGGCCATGCCCAGCGCGGCCGAGATCGACGTCGACGAGTGCGCGGTGCCGAAGGTGTCGTATTCGCTTTCGTCACGCTTCGGGAAGCCCGACAGGCCATTCAACTGGCGCAGCGTGGACATGCGCCCGCGGCGGCCGGTGAGGATCTTGTGCGAATAGGTCTGGTGGCCGACGTCCCACACGATGCGGTCGCGCGGGGTATCGAACACGTAGTGCAGCGCGATGGTCAGTTCGACCGTGCCCAGGTTCGACGACAGGTGGCCACCGGTCTTCGAGACCGACTCGAGCAGGTACTGGCGCAGCTCGTGCGCGAGCGGCGTGAGCTGGGTGCGCGCCAGCTGGCGCAGGTCGGCGGGTTGGTTGATGTTCTCTAGCAGGTTCATTTAGGCCTTCCGCTGCACGATCAGGTCCGCGAGTTCGCGCAGCCGCTGTGCTTTGTCTCCGAATGGCGCCAGCGCATCATGCGCCTCGCGCCGCAGTTGCTCGGCCAGCGCGCGCGACGGCTCCAGCCCGAGGATCGACACATAGGTCGGTTTGTTGTCTGCTGCATCCTTGCCGGCGGTCTTGCCCAGCGTGGCCGAATCGGCGGTGGCGTCGAGCACGTCGTCGACCACCTGGAATGCCAGGCCCACCGCCGCCGAGTAGCGCTCCAGCGCCTGCAGTTCGTCGGTCGACAGGTCGCGTCCGGCCAGGGCGCCGAGCACCACCGAGACGCGCAGCATGGCGCCGGTCTTGAGCTGGTGCATGCGTTCGAGTTCGGCGCGGTTCAGGGCCAGGCCGACGCTGTCGAGGTCAATCGCCTGGCCGCCGCACATGCCGGCCGAACCGGCCGCTTGCGCCAGCAAGCGCAGCATCGTCACCAGGCGCGCCGGCGCCAGGTCGGCCGCGGCCAGCACCTCGAACGCCTGCGCCTGCAGCGTGTCGCCGACCAGCAGCGCGGTCGCTTCATCGTAGGCCACGTGCACGGTTGGTTTGCCGCGGCGCAGGGCGTCGTTGTCCATGCAGGGCATGTCGTCGTGCACCAGCGAATACACATGGATCATCTCGACCGCAGCGGCCACCCGCGCCAGCGCGCCAGCGTCGGCGCCGAACAGCGCGCCGGCGGCGTACGCCAGCAGCGGGCGCACGCGCTTGCCGCCGCCCAGGGTGGTGTAGCGCATCGCTTCGTGCAGCTTGTGCGGCACCGCGCTCGCCGGCGGCAGGAAGGCGTCGAGCGCGTGCTCGACGTCGCCCTGCACGTCGCGGGTCCAGGCGCTGAAATCGTGCGCCGTTGTGGGCGTTGTGGGCGTTGTGGCCGTTGTCGGCACTGTCATTGCGCGCCCTCGTCGTCGCTGGAGAATGGCTTGAGCATGTCGCCTTCGAGCACCTTGACCTGGGACTCGACCTTTTCCAGCTGGGCCGCGCAGTACTTGACCAGTTCCGAGCCGCGCGCATAGGCCGCGACCGAGGCTTCCAGCGGCAAGGCGCCGGATTCCATCTGGGTCACGAGCTGGGCCAGTTCGGCCATCGCCTGCTCGAAGGATTGCGGTGGCGTGGCCGTGGCCAGTGCTGCATCGGCTGTCGTATTCTTTGCCATAAGTCGTCGTCTGAGGGCGCGAAGATGTGCGCCAAGGGTCAATCCAATCGCGTATTTTAGATCAATCCACCCCGGCGGGGGGCGCACATTGCAGCTTCTACAACTTGCAAATGATGCACTTCCGTGACGAATCGGCGTTTTCGCCATCAGAACGATGCTTTTTCGGCAATCGCTGCAATTACAGCCACGCAGTTGCGCAGCCGGCCGGGACGGCAGAGCACGTTAGACGGTATAATCGCCGGTTCTGTCCGAAATACCGTATTCCTCCAATAAAGATACTGGTCTTTGGATTCTTTCTTCTCTTGGCATGATTCACGTAAGGGGGGTTGGGATGTCCGATCTGGCTACCCACGCCAAGCTGGCGCGCTCGAACGCGCAGCTTCCGGTACATGTGTACTTTGATGAAGCGCTGCTCAAACGCGAGTTGCAGCAGCTGTTTCAGCCTGGCCCGCGCTATATCGGGCACGAATTGATGGTGCCGGAAATCGGCGACTTCGCCACGCTTGCCGCCGAAGACGAAGGCCGCATGCTGGTGCGTAACGGCGCCGGCATCGAGGTGCTGTCCAACGTCTGCCGTCACCGCCAGGCGCTGATGTTCAATGGGCGCGGCAATGCGAACAATATCGTGTGCCCGCTGCATCGCTGGACCTACGACCTGAAGGGCGAACTGATCGGCGCGCCGCATTTCGCGGATACGCCGTGCCTGAACTTGTCCAAGACGCCGCTCCAGAACTGGAACGGGCTGCTGTTCGAACAGAACGGCTACAACGTCATGGACAAGCTGGGCCAGCTGTCGGTGACCAAGGACCTCGACTTCTCGGGCTACATGTTCGATCACGTCGAGATCCACGAGTGCGACTACAACTGGAAGACCTTCATCGAGGTCTACCTCGAGGACTACCACGTCGAGCCGTTCCATCCGGGCCTGGGCAACTTCGTCTCGTGCGACGACCTGACATGGGAATTCGGCCAGGACTACAGCGTGCAGACCGTGGGCGTGAACCGCGCGCTGCAGAAAGCCGGCTCGCCGGCCTACAAACGCTGGCAAGAGCAGGTACTCAAGTTCAACAACGGCCAGCCGCCCAAGCACGGCGCGATCTGGCTGACGCTGTACCCGAACATCATGGTCGAGTGGTATCCGCACGTCCTGGTGGTCTCGACCCTGTGGCCGATGGGACCGCAAAAGACGCGCAACGTGGTCGAGTTCTACTACCCCGAAGAGATCGTGCTGTTCGAGCGCGAGTTCGTCGAGGCCGAACGCGCCGCGTACATGGAGACCGCGGTCGAGGACGATGAAATCGCCCTGCGCATGGATGCCGGGCGCAAGATCCTGCTGGCGCGCGGCGTCAATGAAGTCGGCCCGTACCAGTCGCCGATGGAAGACGGCATGCAGCACTTCCACGAGTGGTATCGCAGCAGGCAGTTTCTTTCGACAGAGCCGTAATACACGGCCTGTGTTCAATCCGGTTCGCGCCTGCGCGCGCGAACCGTCAATCAGGAATTTGATGGCCTCTCTCTGGATGCTGTTCGCCAGCTTCGCCTTCGCCGCCATGGGCGCCGGCGTCAAGCTCGCTTCCGAGTTCTACTCTACTTCCGAACTGCTGATGTACCGCGGCCTGGTCGGCACCGTGGTGCTGCTGTTCATGGTGCGCCACCAGGGCGGCACCTTCAGGACCGCCTTCCCCAAAGCCCACATCACGCGCAGCTGCGTCGGCGTGCTGTCGCTGTGGCTGTGGTTCTTCGCCATCGGCCGCCTGCCGCTGGCCACCGCCATGACGCTGAACTACATGGCGCCGATCTGGATCGCGGCCTGGATGTTCGCCATGGGCTGGTGGACCAAAACCAAGCACGCCGAATGGCCACTGGTGGTGGCGATCGCGATGAGCTTCTTCGGCGTGACGCTGGTGCTGCAGCCCGCCGTGGAAAGCCAGCAATGGCTGGGCGGCCTGGCCGGCCTGTGCTCGTCGGTGATCTCGGCGATGGCCTATATGCAGGTGCGCAAACTGGGACAGATGGGCGAACCCGAATACCGCGTGGTGTTCTATTTCTCGCTCACCACCGCCCTGGTCGGCTTGAGCGCCACCCTGGCCGGCGATGGCCCGCAAGATGCGGTGTTCCATGCGCATACGCCGTACAGCCTGATGCTGCTGCTGGGCCTGGGCCTGGCCGCGCTGATGGCGCAGATGGCGATGACGCGCGCCTACCGCGTGGGCAAGGTGCTGGTGGTGGCCAACCTGCAGTACACCGGCATCGTGTTTTCAGGCCTGTGGGGCCTGGCGCTGTGGGGCGACCGCTTCGACTGGCATGTGTGGCTGGGCATGGCCGTGATCCTGCTCTCGGGCCTGGCCGCGACGTTCTACAATACACGCAAGACGGCGCGCGGCGCCGTCGTCAAGGACACCGATCCGATCGTCAGCGAAACCTGAGGAATGCGCCATGTACACCACCCTGATCTCCGCCCAAGCCCTGGCAAACCACATCAGCGATCCGACCTGGGTCGTGGTCGATTGCCGGCATGACCTGATGAACCTCGCGGCCGGCCGCGAAGGCTATGCCATCGGCCACCTGCCGATGGCGGTGTTTGCCGATATCGAGACGGTGCTGTCGGGCGCGAAACATGGCGCCGACGGTGTTTTCCGTGGCCGCCATCCACTGCCCGAGAAAGAAGCGCTGGCCGCGGCGCTGCGCGGATTCGGCATCGGCGACGACTCGCAGGTGGTGGCCTACGACGCCCACGGCGGCATGTTCGCGGCGCGCCTGTGGTGGCTGCTGCGCTGGCTGGGCCATGAGGCGGTGGCGGTGCTCGACGGCGGCATGGCCGCATGGCAGGCGGCGGGCCAGCCCTTGACGACCGAGGTCGCGGCCAGGGCGCCGGGTTCACTGGGCGTGCGCGCCCCATTCGTGCCGACGGTGACGGTGGCCGAGGTGATGGACAACCTGGACCACGGCCGGCGCATCGTGATCGACGCGCGCGCGACCGACCGCTTCCGCGGCGAGAACGAAACCATCGACCCGGTCGGCGGCCATATCCCGGGCGCGAAGAACCGCTTCTTCAAGGACAACCTGCAGGCCGACGGCCGCTTCAAGGATGCCGGGCAGCTGCGCGCTGAATTCGGCGCCCTGGTCGACGATCCTTCCCGGGCCATCATGCAGTGCGGCTCGGGCGTGACCGCCTGCCACAACCTGCTGGCGCTGGAAGTGGCCGGCATGCCGGGCGCGGCGCTGTACCCGGGGTCGTGGAGCGAGTGGGTTGGCGACCCACAACGGCCGGTCGCCACAGGCTGAGGTGCGGCGCCGGGCCAGGCGCTGGTTCAGGATGTCAAGCGCAGCGCTTGAAACGTCGCGCGCAGCTCGTCGACAAAGACGGCCGGCTGCTCCATCGCCGCGAAGTGCCCGCCCCGGGCCGGCTCATTGAAGTGGACCAGCCTGGTAAAGCGCCGTTCGGCCCAGCGTTTCGACAAGCGCAGCTGCTCGCCGGGGAACATGCTGATGCCGACCGGCGTGGCCATCGGCGCGCTCGGCATGCCGCCGTGGCGCATCGCCTGCATCGTCTCCCAGTACAGGCGCGCCGAGCTGGCGCCGGTGTTGGGCAGCCAGTACAGCATGATGTCGTCGATGATATGGTCGAGTTCGAACACGCTCTCGACATCGCCGCCGCTGTCCGACACATCCTGGAACAGCGCGTAGATCCAGGCCGCCAGCCCGACCGGCGAATCGGCCAGGCTGAAACCGATCGATTGCGGACGCGTGCCCTGCACCTTGAAATAGCCGGATATTTCCTGGTCATAGCGCTGGGCGTCGTCGAGCATGCTCTGCTCGGGCGGCGTGGCCTCGGCGCGTTCCTGTTGGCTCGGCTGGAACATCACCATGTTCAGGTGGATGCCCACCAGTCCCGGCGGCGCCTTGTAGCCCAGCGTGGCCGTCACCGCCGCGCCCCAGTCGCCGCCTTGCGCCGCCCACTTTTGGTAGCCGAGGCGCCGCATCAGCACGATCCAGGCGTCGGCGATGCGCTCCACGCTCCAGCCGGCGCTGGCAGGCTTGCCGGACAGGCCAAAGCCGGGCAGCGACGGAATCACCAGGTGAAACGCATCCGCGGCTTGTCCGCCATGCGCGACCGGATCGGTCAAGGGGCCGATCACGTCGCGAAATTCGAGCACCGAGCCAGGCCAGCCATGGGTCAGCAACAGCGGCATGGCGCCCGGCTCGGGCGAGCGGATGTGCAGGAAATGAATGTCGATGCCATCGATCTCAGTCAGGTACTGGCCGAAACCGTTGAGCAGGGTTTCGCAGCGGCGCCAGTCGTAGCCGTCCTGCCAGCGCGCCACCAGGGCGCGCAGCTTGGCCTGTTGCGGCCCCTGGCTGGTATCGGGCACGGTTTCGGCATCGGGCCAGCGGGTATGCGCCAGGCGGGTTTGCAGATCGGCGAGATCGCTCTCGGGGATCGCCAGTTGAAGCGGGCGGATGATGGTGGTGGTGGACATGGTAATTCCCTGGTCGTGCTACGCTGCTGGCCGGCATACACACCGGAACGAATTAACTGAAATAAACTGAACTGGTTAGTCTAGTTTAACAGTCAGTTATAAAATTTGTAAAGTCAATCGAACGGAGCGGCGGCATGGCAGCGGAAGTGGCGGTAAAACGGGGGCGCGGCGGACGACCGCCGGCGGGTCGGGCGGGCGACGTCG
>Ga0308160_10007420_pt1 | contig 10908 bp, 13 predicted proteins | sample PhyFR1_FD_201036 | JGI IMG/M metagenome (GOLD analysis project Ga0308160, IMG submission 201036) | Phyllosphere microbial communities from UC Gill Tract Community Farm, Albany, California, United States - DLSLF.R1 | ecosystem: Host-associated > Plants > Phyllosphere > Unclassified | place: USA... | reverse complement strand
GCGATAACCGCGTTCCCGGCGGGACGTTCTTCTTCACGGTGCGCTTGTTGGACCGCAACAGCACCTTGCTGACAGACCATTTCTCGGCATTTGGCGAAGCCATGCGCCAGGCCCGCACCCGCAAACCCTTCCACGTCGATGCCTGGGTGGTACTGCCCAACCATGCCCACACGATCTGGACCCTGCCCCCCGGCGACCACGATTGCGCCATGCGCTGGCGCGCGGTCAAGATCGCCTTTTCCAAGGCCCTGAACAAGGCTTGCCTGCCGGGCTTGCGCGTGGCCGGCAGCGGCGAAGCGATCTGGGAACGCCATTACCACGACCACCCGATTGCCGACGACGACGAGTACACGGCGCTGATCGATTACCTGCACGGCAATCCGGTGCGCCACGGCCTGTGCCAGGATGCCGCCGAATGGCCCTGGTCATCAGTGCACCGCTTCGTCGCCTCCGGTTTCAAGCCGCCCGCGTCGCCGCTGCCACCGCCGCCATGGGTGCGCTCGCGCGTTGCGCAGGCGCTGCCCTACCCGCATCCCTTGCGTTGATACTGACTAGTCCGGGTCAAACCAATAAAAAAGGGACCCGCAGGTCCCTTTTTTATTTGAAGCCTCTTTTAGGCTGACGCCAGCATCAGAAGCTGTAGCGTGCGCCCACGGTCAGCACGTTGGCGGTCGCGCCGAAGTCCTTGCTCTTGCCGTAGCGCTCGTATTCGGCAACCAGGCCGACTTGCTGGTTCACCTTGTACTGGACGCCGATGGCGCCGTAGGCGTCGGTCGCGTGGTCCTTGGTGGTCAGGCCGGCGATGCTCAGTTCGCGCTGGCTGTTCTGCAGGCCCAGCTTGCCGTACACGTCGAACTTTTCGTTGATCGGTGCGGTCGCCTTCGCGGCGACGTAGTAGCCATAGCCCTTGGTTTCGCCACGGGCGGTTGCCGTGTTCACGTCCGCCTTGCGGAAGTCGGTGTAACCGGCTTCGACGCCCCAGTTCTGGTTGAATTCATAACCGCCGAAGATCTTGCCCGATGCCTTGTAGCCGTCGCTGTCGAAGCCGTTGCCATCTTCATGGTCGGCGGCGGCGACACCAACGCCCAGGTAGGCGTGGCCAGGGGTGGTGGTGGTCTGGGCTTGTGCTGCCGACATGGCGGCGGCGCTGGCGATCAGTGCAACGATGAGCTTTTTCATGACGAATCCTTTTGCTTTGTTTTGACTGGTTCGCGATGCAAAGTGAATCGCGATGTAGCCAAGATAGCACCAAGGGTCCGCTCAAGTCCGTGGGCATTTGGTAAGAACTGTAATCAGTTGTAACTTAATGACCCATTATTCATTAATATTATAAGCCTTATTCGCGTCACTTAGACGAAACTTAAACGACGTAACGAAAAGTCAGGTTAAGCCGCGCACCAACTGGTTTTACAGTCTTATTTATGCCATGCAACCAGTGTTTCTGAAGCTCACCTGCCATCAATAACAGGCTGGCATCGGCCAGATCGATCTTCACGGTGCGTCTGCTCAGTTTGTGGCGCAGGATGAAGGTGCGGGTTGCGCCCAGGCTGAGCGACGCGATGGCGGGCGCCGGACCGAGTTCCGGCTCGTCATCGCTGTGCATGCCCATGCTGTCGGCGCCGTCGCGGTAGTAATTCAGCAGCACGCTGTTGTAGCGGTGGCCGGTGAGGGCCTCGACCGTGCTGCGCAGCTGGTTCAACAGGGGGGTCATCGGTACTGGCGCCAGCGTCAGGCCGGAATAGGTGTAAGCGGCTTCGCCGAACCAGGCCGTCAGGCGCGGCTGCAGGTAGCGCTTGCCGTACAGGACGATTACCTCGGCGCGCCACGGCGTTTCCTGAATCAATCGTTCCAGCACCTGGGCCGGGCTGGCCGGTAGCGGCATGCGCGCCAGCATGGCCAGTTCGCCGTCCTCGATCGGGATCGGCACCAGGCTGGCATCGTCTGAGAATAAATCCATTCGGACACTATTGAGACTATGATGGACAACCCATCGACCTCGTATTTTCTCATGGATAAACGCCAGTTCCTGGGCGCGGCCGTCGCCGGCGCCTTGCCGCTCGCCGCCAACGCCGCCGCTGCACCGGAGGGCGCTCCAGGCTCCCGTTGCCCGGCCTCTCATGGCCCGGCCTTGCTGACCGTCACCGGCACCATCGTCCGTGCCAACCGCGGCCCGTTCGACCCGGTCATCGACCAGATGATGCACAAGCACGGCCTCCACTTCGGCAAGGCCTGGGCCTTCGATCATGCCGCGCTGCTGCAACTGGCGCCGCACACGATCCGCCCGACGCTCGAATACGACGCCAGGCCGCACACGCTGCGCGGCCCGCTGCTGCTGGACGTGCTGGCAAGCGCAGGCGCCGCGGTCGGCGACCGGACCGTGCTGGTGTTACGGGCGGTGGATGGCTACAACGTCGAACTGAGCGGCGCGCAGGCACGTTCGCGGCGCGTCATCGTGGCCACGCATATCGACGGTGCGCCGATGGCGCTGGGAGGATTGGGACCGTTGTGGGCGATTCACGATGCCGACCGGATCCCGGAACTGGCGGCGCTGCCGCTGGCGCAGCGGTTTGCGGCCTGCCCGTGGGCTTTATATCACGTGGAAATCCACTAAACATAAGGGGCCTCGAAAACCATAGCGAGCATCGCAGAACGAAAATGCAACGCGCACCAGGTTTGCGAGGCCCCTTAAGCGTAGGCTTCGGCGAGGCTCATTACACGCGGCGCGACCTTGATGCCGACGTTCCCGAACAGGCAATCGATGGCCACCAGGTTGCGGGTACACTCGTCCGCCTTCCAGCCATTGAACAGATCGGTGCCGTGCTTCTGGAAATGCAGATCTAGCACTTTGCCCTTGTCCCTGTGGACATAATTTTGCTGGTGGATGGTTTCGAAACCCAGTTCGGCCAGCGCGGTCAGCACGGCCTTCGGCGGATTGTCGGGATCGGTCGCCATGAAAATGCCAAAGGTCTTGCCCGGCGGCTTGGCCGCAACGTCGACTTCATAGATTCCCGGCGCCTTGGTGACACTGGTGCTCTTCAAAAACAGCATGCTGCCTCCTGATCCGCCGGGCGGCATGACCAGCCGCCGGGGTACATGGACTCAGTGATGGGCACTGAGTTAGTTGAATTGAGGCAACAAGCTTATTGCAACGCACCGCCTTTGTCGACGTTTTGCTGAGCGAATTTTGCTTTGGTGCAACAGATACGGAACTAGGCTTGCAGCAGGCCGACCGCACTACCGGCCACCAGCGCGCCGCAGGCCAGCATGCCGATGACGAAGCCGGCTTCGCGTTTGGCCGGATCGCGGTAATAGCCGAGCGCATACAGGATGCGGCCGAAGCACCACAGCAGTCCGCCGGCGGCAGCCCAGGTGTCGCCCAGCGCCTGGCCGCACAGCCACAGCGGCACCAGCACCAGCGGCAGTTGCTCCAGGGTATTCGCCTGCACCCGCTGGGCACTCTGGAACGGCAGCGGGCCCTCCATCGACGGCGCCGCCACGCCATACTTGACGCGTGCCCAGCCGGCCATCACGCCGGTCCAGAAGTAAACGCCAAGTACGGCCAGCATTGTCCACTCGGTTAGTTGCATTTTGGAAGTTCCTTTTGATAAAACAGAAGAATCAGGACCGGCGCCGGGCCAGGTCGCGAGTGGCCTCGGCCAGCGCCGCATACAGGCGCCCGCTGGCGCCATCCCAGGCATCGACGGCGGTCTGCTGGCGCGTCACCGTCGCCTCGTCGCCGCGCGCGATCGGACCGGAAAGCGCCTTTTCCGCGCCCAGCCGCAGCACGTTGGCCAGGGTCTCGCCGGCCAGCGGTCCGGCCAGTTCGCGCGCCACCGGTTCCGGGATGCCGGCGGCCTGGTAGGCGCGCAGCGCCGCGTCCAGCACCGTGGTCAGGTAGTTCGAGGCGAACACCGAGGCCGCGTGGTACACGGTCTTGGCGGCGGCGTCGATGGCGACGATGCGCGCGCCGGCCGCTTCGAAAGCCGGCACCAGCTGCGCCAGCGCGGCGGCATCGCCTTCGACCCCGCACCAGGTACCGTCGAAATGCGAGGCCACGGCGGCCGGGTCGGCGAAGCTGCGCACCGGGTGCACGCTGGCGACCGCGGCGCCCGCAAGGCGCAGGGCGTCCAGTTCGCCGGACGCCTTGGCGCCGCTGCAGTGGAACACGACGGCGCCCTTGACCTCATGCTCCCGGGCCAGCGCCGTGGCGACTTCGCCGATGCGGTCGTCCGACACCGCCAGCATCCAGACGTCCGCCGGCCGCATCCAGCCGGGCGCGTCGACCGGGTGGCCGGCGCCGATGAAGGCGCAGGCGGCCTGGGCGCTGGCCTGGGAGCGCGTCAGCACGTCCTGCACCGTATAAATGCCGCGCGCCGTGAAGACGCGCCCGAGCGCGCGGCCGACGTGGCCGGCGCCGACCAGGTTCAATGAAGGGCGCCCCATGTCAGAACCGCGACCCCGGCTGCTGCAGGAACGCCAGCTCTTCCGGCGTCGAGGCGCGCCCCAGGATGGCGTTCCGGTGCGGGAAACGCCCGAAGCGGGCGATCACAGCGCGGTGGCGGTGCGCGTAGTCGAGCATCTCGTCGAAGCCCGGATGTTCGGCGGCCAGCTGCGCAAACAGCTCGACCGCGCGCGCCTGCATGCGGGCGTCTTCGGCATGCTCGAACGGCATGTAGACGAAGGCGCGCCGCTGCGGCGCCAGTTCGCGGTCGGCACCGTTGTCCACCAGGCGTTGCGCGGCGGCCAGCGCCAGCGCATCGCCGGCGAAGGATTGCGGGGTGTTGCGATGGGCGTTGCGGGTGAACTGGTCGAGCACCAGCAGGCGCGCCAGCACGCCGTCCGGGCCGATGGCGTCCCATTCGCGCAGGCCGCCGCCGATGGCGGCGTCGATGGCGGCGCCGAAGCGTTCGCGGATGACGGCATCGAAGGCGTCGTCCTTGACGAACCATTCGCGGCGCGGTTGCCCGTCAAGGGCGCTGCCGGGTGCGCCGAACCAGAAATCGAGTACCTCGTGTGGGGTCATGGGGTGTCCAATGATGGTCAATTACGGGCGTGCGACAGCGAATAGCCATCCACGCCGTCGACGGCCGACAGCTCGCCGGCCAGCGACGACAGCGGCGCGCCGCTCTGGCCGGCCAGCGCCAGTGCGACGAAGCGCCATTCCTGGGCATTCTTTTCGCTGCCGATGGTGAGCGAGCCGCCGGCGATCTCGTAGCCGCGTTCGAGCGCCGCCTTGCGCAGCACTTCTTCTTCCGGCCGCACGCCGGGCTTGAAGCGCAGCGTCACCGCCACCGCGCGGCGCGACGGCAGCATGCCGACCGCCCGGTTCAGGTAGATCATGATCATGGCCGAGAAGAACGCCAGCCCCATCGCCGCCAGATAAAAGCCGACGCCGACCATGATGCCGATCACCGACGAGGCCCAGATCGAGGCCGCGGTCGTGAGGCCGCTGATGGTGAAGCCGGAGCGCATGATCACGCCGGCGCCGAGGAAGCCGATGCCGGTCACCACGCCCTGGATCACGCGCGTGGGGTCGACCAGCGCGGTGGCGGCGCCATGCCCGCCGTACCAGTAGTTCGGATAGCCGGCGATGATGGTCAGTCCGGCCGAGGCCATGCACACCAGGCCATAGGTGCGCATGCCGGCGGCGCGGCCGTGGTACGAGCGCTCGTAGCCGACCATCAGGCCGAGCAGCAGGGCCCCGGCCAGGTTCAGCAGGATCAGGCCATTGGTCGCCAGTTCGGCCGGCGACCAGTAGGCCGCGACCAGGTTGGAGACCGTCATGGCCGTATCGTTCACCATCACCTGGCTAGTCAAGCTTTTTCCTGACCAGCTGCTTCTCGAACTCGAGATCGTTCTTGCTGACGCGTTTGACTTCCTGCGGTCCGAGGCCGTTGACGAAGGCGACGAAGTCGTCCATCTCGAGCGGCGCGCACAGCGGCGGCGCGCCCGGCTTTTCGGACAGGAAGAACAGACCGTCGCCGGTGCGTGCCATCGAGTAGGAGGTGACGCCGGTGCGGCGCTTCAGGCGGTCGACGGCGGCGCTGGCGCGGGTGGAGCGGGAACTGGCCATGATCAGATCTCCTTGGTACGTAGTTCAAGCCAGTCGCGCGCGGCGCCGCTCACGTGCGGCAGCAGGCGTTCGCGCACCGTGCGGTGATAGCCGTTCAGCCAGGCGATTTCGTCGGCGCGCATCAGGCTGGCGTCGATGCAGCGGGTGTCGATCGGGCACAGGGTCAGCGTCTCGAAGCCGAGGAATTCGCCGAACTCGCCGTTCTCCACGGGTTGGGCCAGCACCAGGTTCTCGATGCGGATGCCCCAGTGGCCGGGACGGTAGATGCCCGGTTCGTTGGAGGTGATCATGCCCGGCTCGATCGCCGTGTGCGGCTCCGGCAGCGCGGTCGGCGAGATCACCTGCGGACCTTCGTGCACGTTGAGGAAGTAGCCGACGCCGTGGCCGGTTCCGTGGCCGTAGTCGATGCCGGCGGCCCAGATCGGGGCGCGCGCCAGCGCATCGAGCATCGGGCCGCGGGTGCCGCGCGGGAAGCGCGCGACCGACAGGTTGATCATCCCTTTCAAGACCAGCGTGAAGTCACGCCTGTGCGCGTCCGAGATGGCGCCGACCGGGACCACGCGCGTGATGTCGGTGGTGCCGCCCAGGTACTGGCCGCCGGAGTCGATCAACAGCAGGCCGTCGCCTTCGATCGCCGCATGCGCTTCCGGGGTGGCGCGGTAGTGCATGATGGCGCCGTTGGCATTGAAGCCGGCGATGGTGCCGAAGCTGGGGCTGACGAAGCCGGGACGGCGCGCACGCGCGGCGGTGATCTGTTCGTCGATCGTGATTTCGGTCAGCGGCGTGCCCTGCGCCAGCGCTTGCTCGAGCCAGGCGAAGAATTCGCACAGGGCGGCGCCATCCTGTTCCATGGTGGCGCGCACGTGTTCCACTTCCTGCGGCAGCTTGCGCGACTTGGCGAAGGTGGTCGGGTTGATCGCTTCCACCACGCGCACGCCCGGCGCCACCGCGGCGCGCATGCCGGCGGTGATGCGGCGCGGATCGACCAGCAGCGTCGTGCCTTCCCCGAGGGTGGCCAGCGCGGCCGCCGCATCGGCGTACGGCGCCACGTGCACGCCATCGCGCTCAAGGCGTGCGCGCAGTTCGGGCGCTACCTTGCCGTCGGCGACGAACAGCGTGGCGCGGCTGGATTCGACCAGCGCGTGCGCCAGGAACACGGGGTTGTAGCTGACGTCGGCGCCGCGCAGGTTGAACTGGTAGGCGATGTCGTCCAGGGTCGACATGAAATGGACCTGGGCGCCGAGCTTCGCCATCGCGTTGCGGGTGGCGTGCAGCTTGTCGGCCAGGTCCAGCACCGCGTACGGCGCCACGTGCTCGAACACCGGCTCGGGCGGCAGGCCGGGGCGCTCGCTCCAGATCTCGTCCAGCAGGTCGAGGTCGGTGCGCAGCTTGATGCCGCGTGCCGTCAGCGCCTCGCCCAGCAGGCGCGCCACGGCCAGGCCCAGCACGCGGGCGTCGACCGCCACCGTCTGGCCGGCCTGCAGGTTCTCGGCCAGCCAGTCGATGTGCAGCAGGCTGGCGCCGGACGGGATCTTCATCAGCCGGATCTCGGTGCCGGCCAGTTCGCTCTCGGCCTGGGTGTAGTAGCGGCCATCGGTCCAGACGCCGGCAACATCCGCGGTGGCGATGAAGGTGCCGACCGAGCCGGTAAAGCCGGACAGCCATTCGCGGCCCTTCCAACGGCCGGGCAGGTACTCGGACAAATGCGGGTCGGCGGACGGCACGATGAAGGCATCGACCTGGTGGCGCGCCATCGCGGCGCGCAGCTGGGCAAGGCGGGCGGCGCGCACGCCGGTGGTGTCAGGAGCAGGCATGGTCAAAAAAGCGAGATGTTCAAATGTTATCCAAGCCCCGTATCATACGCGCCTCCAAGCGGAACACGGTTCCCATCATTCTGGCGGATAATTCACTCGACCCTTTTTAGACAGACAGACCATGCAAGACTTTCATTACACCCGTGCGCGCGAACTGATGGCCAATGCCGAGGAAATCGTCAGCGCGGACAAGGTGACGGCCGCCGTCAGCAACGTGGCCGCCGTGCTGAACCAGCGTTTCGACAACGACGAGACCGGCGCCTTCCCATTGGTGCTCGGCGTGATGGGCGGCGCGGTGGTCTTCACCGGCAACCTGCTGCCGCAGCTGAGCTTCCCGCTCGAATTCGATTACATCCACGTGACCCGCTACGGCGACCTGGACCGGGGCGGCGAAGTCGTCTGGAAAGTCATCCCGCGCCAGAACGTGGCCGGCCGCATCATCATCGTGGTGGACGACATCCTGGACGAGGGCGAGACCCTGGCGCACGTGAAACAGCGCCTGCTCGACATGGGCGCGGCCGAGGTGATCCTGGCGGTGTTCGCCGACAAGGACCTGGGACGCAGCAAGCCGGTGCAGGCCGATATCGTCGGCCTGAGCATTCCGAACCGCTTTGTCGTCGGGTTCGGGATGGATGCGCACGGCTACTGGCGCAATCTGCCGGGCTTGTGGGTGATTAAGGATGCGGACAAGAAGGTGGAGACGGCAGGAACCGAAGCCACTGAATAAGCGCCGTCCCTGCCTCGTGAACGTCATTCCCGCGAAAGCGGGAATCCACACGTCGCGTAATCAGTAGCTCAGCATGGATTCCCGCTTTCGCGGGAATGACGGTAATTCTTAGGGTACGTAATCAGGCACGCAGCCCCAACCGCCCGCGCGCCGCCTCGTACTGCTCCTTCAGCCGCGCCACCATCTCTTCCACCGTCGGCACATCCTCCATCAGGCCCACGCCCTGCCCCGCGCCCCAGATATCGCGCCAGGCCTTGGCGCTGCCGGAACCGAAACTCATCTTGCTCTTGTCCGACACCGGCAGGTTGTCCGGATCCAGCCCGGCGGCCACGATCGATTTCTTCAGGTAGTTGCCGTGCACGCCGGTGAACAGGTTCGTGTACACCACGTCGGCCGCGCTGGAATCCACGATCGCATCGCGATACGCGTCGCTGACGTTCGACTCCCTGGTCGCCAGCCAGCGCGAACCGATGTAGGCGAAGTCGGCGCCCATGGCCTGGGCCGCCAGGATGGCGTCGCCGGTGGCGATGGCGCCGGACAGCGCGATCGGGCCGTCGAAGAATTTGCGGACCTCGCCGACCAGCGCGAACGGCGACAAGGCGCCCGCATGGCCGCCGGCGCCGGCCGCCACCAGGATCAGGCCGTCGACGCCCGCCTCCAGCGCCTTTTCGGCGTGGCGGATCGAGACCACGTCGTGCAGCACGATACCGCCGTAGCTGTGCACCGCGTCCAGCATCTCCTGCGGCGGCGCGCGCAGCGAGGAGATGATGATCGGCACCTGGTGCTTGACGCAGACCTCGACGTCGTGCGCCAGGCGGTCGTTCGACTGGTGCACGATCTGGTTGACCGCGATCGGGCCGACTTTGCGCTCAGGATGGGCGTCCTGGTAGGCCTTCAGCTCGTTCTGCAGGTCGGTCAGCCACACGTCCAGCTGCTCGGCCGGACGCGCGTTCAGGGCCGGGAACGAGCCGACGATGCCGGCCTTGCACTGGGCAGCCACCAGCGCGGGGCCGCTGGCGATGAACATCGGCGAAGCGATGACGGGTAGGGACAGGTCTTGCAGGACGGTGGGCAGCGCCATGGAGGTTTCTCACGGTAGGTTGATCGAAGCAGCCTGGCGATTATGGCGCAGAAAAGAACGACCGTGCTAGATTTCCGACTCTAAATCATTTGCACACCGAATTCAGTCGGCGAAGGGAATGTTTTGCTCGCGGCGGCGGATCTCGGCCCACACCTGGCGCTTGAAATCGTCGCCGGCGCTGCTCCAGGCGACGATCTCGTCGATGGTGCGCAGGCAGCCCTCGCACAGGCCGGTGTCATTCGACATCTTGCACAGGCTGATGCAGGGAGAAGGAACGGGGTTCTGGTCTTCCGGATTCATGCGCGCAGCGTACCCCATTCAGGACAGTCGCGCCACGCATACAACTTTGTAAGGTTGACGCAAGCTTAACAACAAAGACTGAAGCATTCTTACCCATGTACTGGCACAAGCCGGCCATTTGGAGTGCCCCATGAGTCTCAGCCATAAACTGCTGGCGCAGCTGCGCGCCGCGGTCCAGACCCGCGACGATCCCGTTTCCGACCTGCTCGCCACCCTCGGCCGTATCGGCCAGCCCGGCAGCAACCCCTTCCAGTTCCCGCCGCTGGCGGGCGCGACCGGCGCCGGCGCGCTGCCCGGCCACGTGGTCGACGCTTCGTATACCAACGACGCCGGCACCCGCAACTACAAGCTGTACGTGCCGGCCAGCCATACCGGCCAGCCCGGCCCGCTGCTGGTGATGCTGCACGGCTGCACCCAGCATCCCGACGACTTCGCGCTCGGCACCGGCATGAACGCGCTGGCCGAGGAATGCGGCTGCCTGGTCGCCTATCCGGCCCAGTCGCAGCAGGCCAATCCGTCGCGCTGCTGGAACTGGTTCAACGCCTTCGACCAGCAGCATGGCCAGGGCGAACCCTCGATCATCGCCGGCCTGACGCGCGACATCATGGCGAGATACGCGGTCGACCCGAAGCAGGTGTACGTGGCGGGGCTGTCGGCCGGTGGCGCCATGGCGGCCATCATGGGCACGCTGTACCCGGACCTGTACGCGGCGGTCGGCGTGCATTCCGGCCTGCCGTTCGCGGCGGCGCACGACCTGCCGTCGGCGGTGGCCGCCATGAAGGGCGATTTCAGACGTTTGCACGCGCCCGGCCGCGCGCTGCCGATCATCGTGTTCCACGGCGACCGCGACACCACCGTGCATCCGGCCAATGGCGACGAACTGATCCAACGGCGGCGGCGCCATCCGGCGGAA
>Ga0308160_10007419_pt1 | contig 10909 bp, 16 predicted proteins | sample PhyFR1_FD_201036 | JGI IMG/M metagenome (GOLD analysis project Ga0308160, IMG submission 201036) | Phyllosphere microbial communities from UC Gill Tract Community Farm, Albany, California, United States - DLSLF.R1 | ecosystem: Host-associated > Plants > Phyllosphere > Unclassified | place: USA... | reverse complement strand
GTAACCCCACCCGGAACCCGGATATAGGAATCATCGGATATCCCCGTCAGCCACGAAATACCACCGAGCAGATGGACAAACACTATACATCCCATCCCTCATGATTTATACTTTTCTATCTGTACACGACGCGTCCAGAACACTCTATATTCCGAAAACCTTTCCCAGTGTCCGTAAATCGCGAAATCACCTAATCCTAGGAGTCATCCTCCCCCTCTTCCCGCCCGCAGGAGTATCCTGGCCAATGATCATACTAAGTCCAGGCGTAGTGGGTACAGCATGAGTAGGAGCCAAACCCAATGAAGCAGCCGGATCAACAGGTGAAGAGAATTGCATCCACCCATACCCACCCGTGGCGGGTGCATTCGAACCGGCGGTCCTGGAAGGTCGAAGGGGAGTTTGGTAACCAGTACCCTTTTTAGGTGAGTTTGTGAAGATCGTATTCGAACTCTGGGCTCGATTGGTAATGGGATTAAGAGGGGCTCGCATTCGAAGCGGTGAAGCGGGGATATCCTTTCGTTTCGATCCACTGTCATTACGGACGGGACTACCAGTAAGAGCTGGATGGTTTCGGGTATTGGAGGTGCTTGTGTTGGACTTGGGTTGGGGAGTGGTAGAATCCAGGACGAAAGGATCATCAAGGATAGTAGTCGATAAAGACCTCTGCATGATCCCAGGTCTCGAGAGGAATTGTTGTTTAGGCCTCGAATCGTCAGGTCGGGACGATACCGAGGAAAAAGACGAATAATTCTTGATAAGGTCCGGAATCCCATTCATCCAATTCTCATTCTTCTGGACCGTCATGGATCTAGGTCGATTCCCTCCTCGACCCCTCTCCTCTTCTTCCTGGATAGCAAGCCGAGCATGCGCAAGCAAGGCAGCATCAAGAAGTTCGGGAGTAGGTGATCGGTCCGATTCACCACCTCGAGCCGGGGTCGAATGCAAATCGAGCAACGTCTCGGCAGCTTCTTCGCCGTGGGAATCGCCAGCGCGAGGTCGAGTGATCTGGATGGAGGGTACGTTGGTGTCGGAATGAGTTTCGGCAAGTAGAGCCTGTCCAATAGCTCGAATACCAGCAGACGAATTACTAGGATATTCATGCCATTCCTGCCAAGCAGGTTGCACCCAGAGCGGAGGATGTTCGTCTTCCTCCTCATCCTGCATAATATCATTCGGACCAGCAACGGGTCGAAGAGAGTAATCGGCAAGAGCGGGACTATCGTCGGAGGAATCGGTAGTAGTGGGAGAATCATGTTTCTTGATTCGAATGGTTCGGCGTCCGTTTGACGCATGGGTAGGTCCGTGTTGTATATCGACATCGTGAAGAGTTTGATGATCGTTCTGATGACCTCTAGCAGAGGAAATAGGTGTAGAGGTGTAATTCGGTCTAAGCGGTGAAGTGGGTAGGGTAATGAATGATCCGTTTGAAGTAACCAGCTTCTTGACCTTTTTACCCTCATCATTTTCTACATCGGTATCGGAGTCGAGGTGGAGTAAGTCTTCGAAACTGGTGAATGGTAACGAGGTATTGTGTTCAACCGCTGATTCGACTTTGAGGAGGAGAGCGGCGGACTCGAGTAGTGATCGTGGGATCTTGACCTCGTCGGCAGTCTTCCATGGTTCAATGTCGTCGTCTTGGCTATGATTGCCATTGTCGCGATAGAGGGGCGCGACGAGGGGATGTTTCCATACAGTCTTGAGACCGGCTGGTCCGAATTGGAGAAGGAAGTCGCCATGGAGCTTTTCAAGTGCGCGTTGTTGGCTATTATCAGCTTTGCTCGACTGCGAGAGGGGGGGTGATGATAGAGGGTAGGAAACTAATGATGATGGGGACTTTGGTGGTAGGTGATTTGTGAAGAGGTAGGAGGAAAGCGAACCAGACATCCCTGATCTAAGGAGAGACTAAGAGAGTGTCAGAAGGTAGTGGATGAGGTGTAGATGAAGGTGGGTTGAGTATGGGAACCAAGGTCTTGAGAAGATGATGAGATACGAGAAGGGGACTCACCGAGTAACCTTTGCCCAATCCCGCTTACACTTCTTACTCCTCTCCTGAGCTTCCGCCGCGTCGACGGGTCGATTCGTTCCTTCTACCTATCAGCCCAATCCCACGACCAGAGGAATGAAGGGGAGTATAAAGTAGGTGAGATGAAAAGAAGAAGGGACCTACCAATATCCCACCTAGTCCTCCTAGCCTGCTGACTTAATGGAATCCCATGTTTATCCTGTAAATGTCTCCTAGCCACACTCCTAGCATTCTTACCATCGTACGTCTTCCTACATCCACGACAGGTATACATTTCAAATTTACTTTTCCCCATTTCAGCCAACCACCTCTCATCCCTCGTATCTACCTCTTTGTTATACTGATTCACCGTAACATGTGAATCATCCGAATTCAACGCGGGAGGATGGAGAATGAGTAGATCGTTGACGTCTAGAAAGGTACCTTCGGGAGCGGCCAGGAGGGGGTAGGTGATGTTTTTCAGACCGGGGAAATACGAGGTATTGATATGCGAATCAGTATCGTATGTATCGTATGCCGTATCGTCGATACGGGGTTGGATAGATGGAGCGGGTCGAACTTCTCCTCGAATAGTGGTACGTGGTTGTTTTGCGGCTGAGCTCCTGGGTCTACCTTTTGCTTTCCCTTTTCCTTTTCCACTTGCCTTTCCTTTCCCCTTTCCTTTCTTCACGGTACTAGCTCTTCCTTTCCCCTTCTTACGTTGAGCCGATGTGGGTTGATACTCATCCTCCTCCAATTCTTCTAGTATCTCATCATCCAACTCCGGATCGATTACTGAGGGAGTATCAACTTCCCCCAATACCCTCCTCGATAAAGCTGGAGAAATCTCATCATCCCCTTCTGGGTGTTCATATCTCGCAGGAGTGAATGTATTTGTCTTGTTGGCGAGTGGTATTGGTCCGTGTTGATGCTTGAAGTTTGGCAGTGATTGGGTTTGAGTGAGTGGAAGGGGTTGGGTGGGGTACATGTATGAAACGAATGGATGTGGTGTTACTTCATGTTCATGTCCGATTAGATGACCATCTTCATGCTCTTGAAGTCCATCTGCATGCCACGGATTTGAAGTTTCGATGTCATGTGGTTGGGGTTGGGGTTGGACCCAAGTGGGTTCGGCGAGGTAATAGACCCCACCGGAGGCGTAAGGATGTTGATAAGGTGGTGGATGGATACGGTGTGGTTGTCCATTACTAGATGATTGGGAGTGTAAAGGGATTGATGGGGGTGGATGTACCCTGTGATGAGAGGTTGAATGGGATAGTGGTATATACCCTGTACCAGAACCAGAACCAGAAGCGGAGGCGGAGGTCGAGGCCATGATATAGGGTTGATACGGATACGCTGGATGTTAGCTCCGGGGATTGGGGTTGATGAGTGTGGATGGAAGGTGGTTGATTGATAAGAAAGCAGATGGTTGACTTACATCCAGATGAAGAAGATGACATGATGAGAAGAAGGAAAGGAATCCAAGTCGAGTCGGGTGGGGCGAGGGTTGATTCAACGTTGATTGATGTTCAGGTGAAGGGATCACTCAACCCTGGCAATCAGCTCATCGTTTACTAGGTGGGACATACCACTCAAGAAGGGAGCCTAGATGACCTATAGACGAGGAGGTGATGGTAATGAATGAATCTCTTCGTGGTCGCTCAACGTCCGTGCCCTCCTACTCGTATTACTCCAATCCTGTATATCGAGATATTCAGTGACACCGTCGACTGTATAAATGGAATGAGTATATAGTAGTACTAGTAAAGCATATAGTAATGATCAGTATATTCATAGAAGTAATGTTTGCTTGTTGACTTCTTCTTGAAACGACATGTTTGTGTGTGTGTCTGTGTGTGTGTGGGTGTGGGGAATAGGGTTGTCGGTATTGATCGTGTGCCTACCATACAGTCACGTATCAGCGTCGGCGTAGAGGAAAGCATGCATACACTCGTTCGTAAACTTGTATGCATGTACCTTTCCTAGCCCCTATGCACAGCAAGCAGGTCTTCAGGTAACGCATGAGCAGTACTCAGTGAATGATAGAGCCGAACTTCGAAAATCAATCAGTCGCGTCGAAACCTACACACCAAATATGCATGTCCTTTTCCCCTCGTTTCCTCAATATACGCCCTATACTATAGGTCCTCGGGCTTAGCGACCTTCCTCCTCTCCGTCAATCCAGTGACTGAATCCTCCATTTCCTGATACGAGATAGGTACCATGACATTTCCAATTTCCGATTTTGCCCAGATTACACCTAGTTCATTTGCTGCTGTTGAGAGGTAGTATGATCTGGCGTCTCCTAGTGATAGCTGGGAGTTAGCGAGCCGTAGGCGAGAGATACGAGCCGGTAGGTGAGAGGAAAATGAGCCCGAAGGCGGAGGAGTGGGTGTTGATGAAAGGGGAGGGTGAGGGTGAAGAATCGGTCAAGGGGTACAACCGAACTCCATATCATCTCCACCCATCAGAGCATAGTGATGCTGAGACAAGCAACAATTTTGCCCTAGAATGAAGAAAGAAAAGAAGAAGGAACAAAGAAGGAAAAAGGGAAGAAAGGGGAGAAGAAGAAGAAGAACTCACGACCTTAGCCCTAACCAAATCCCCCAACCTAAAACAATCTCCCATTTTGATCTTATCCCTCTCTGTTAATCTAATATCGGCCAATCTGATCACTCCTGTGAAATCTTCATTGGATTCTGGGACTGGTTTTGCATTTGATATTTGAATTAAGAGGGTTGCTTGTTGGGGTGCTAGGCGGGAGATTGTTCCTGTTACCTATTCATAAGCGAGCGGCCTAGGTCGCGAGCGTGTATAGCATTTGCTGGCGTCGATTGGACCGGTTCGAGTGATTTTCTTTGCTATGACCGCCATACGGTCATATATCAGGGGCAGTGGTTGGGCGGGAATTGAGGAGAAGGAGTCGCTTACGATTGATCCAATATCTGGCGCTTGACCCATATCGCCTTTTCCAACAACACTAACCACCTATCATCAGCTCATTCCCCTTTACCGCATCCATCTCTCCCGAGTCTAGAATGACCCCCCAGCTCGACCCCAAAGACCAAGACTCACAGCTCCATCACGCCTAGGTCGTCCAACGACAGAACTCAAAATCTTTCCTCCTTGCTCATAGCATCCACTCCCAAGTACTGGTTTATCTTTAATCAAAGAATTGGGGATCGGTTGACCAGGTAATAAAAGGGCTTGGGCGGTGGTACTAGGTCCAGGTCCTGCTGTTGCCATCTTATGCTCTTGCTATATGTATAGGTACTCTAGGTCGATGCATAAAATCCATACCTCCACCTTACTATGACTCGCGCGCCTAACGGCGCTGTAGTTGTTTTCGGAGCGGATCGTGCGGATACATTTCCGTCCCCCATCAACCCTTTAATTTCATCGCGAGTATCTTAGTATCTCTACCAAAACACCCTATATACCCCTTACTCTCTATTACACTACACCATCATCCACAACATAATGATGTCCTTTGCTCAGGTCGCGAAGAGGCAGGCTGTTAGTGTGGCTAGGTCAAAGATGGCTCAGAGGAGTGAGTCCCCAAAGCACCGCGAGGTGCGACCTACCACCCTTCATCCCTCTTCCAATCCAATTCAATGACATCTTCCCATTCTCGTCATCATGCTGCGCATGCTGACTCGTAGGCATCCGATCTACCGCCCCAAACTCCGCTCTATCTAAATTCCAAATGCCAGCAATGTCCCCAACAATGACAGAAGGAGGTATCGCCTCTTGGAAATTGAAAGAGGGAGATACATTTACAGCTGGAGATGTACTTGTGGAGATTGAGACTGATAAAGCTACGATTGATGTTGAGGCTCAGGATGATGGGTTTTTGGCAAAGATCATTGTAAGTCACCGAGAGAGCGGCCGCAGGTCGCGAACGGTTCGGGTCTGGAGAGCGGGTAGAGGTCGCGAACGAGGTAGCGGATATGGGTCGCGGCTAGTTGGGGTCGAGAGCGCGGGCGGAGTTCGTGCATGAGCTTGAGGAGCGGATGAAGGACATGGTGATGGGTCTGGGCGAGTTGGATAGGGAAAGACCAAGGTCACGAGCCATGTCCTGTTGGGAGGGTCCCATACTCGAGCCCTAGGGCTAGCCCTTGAGATGGACCGTGGATCTAGGACACTGGACGTTAGGCAGGATACAGTTTCGGCGACCTGGGCTGGGAGGGGATCCAGGAGCTATAGGGAACTGGTCGTGGTTCATCTACTCCCATCTGTCTCGCTCTATCCACATCATGTCCCTCCTCTCGCCCACGTCCAAATGCTATCGCATCACCGCTTGAACGACACTAACACCCAGGTCGAAGACGGAGCCAAGGGCGTAACTGTCGGAAACACAATCGCCATCATCGGAGAAGAGGGTGACGACCCCTCAGGAGCAGAGGCCCTCGCCAAGGAAGGCGAATCTTCTTCCTCCTCCACATCCGAATCCAAGTCCTCCGAGTCCGCCTCCGCCGAGAAATCATCCAAAACCGGAGACTCCCAACCAACTTCCTCCGAAGCTTCTTCGGGAGAATCGAAATCTTCATCATCCCCCCAGAAGGACGATTCTACCAGGAAAGATAATTCCAAGCATACCCCCGCATTGGGCACTCCTGCCGATGAGAAGAAATATGGATCGGGTAATTCGACTGAGGGAATGAAGGCTCCTGAACAGGGTGGGGATAAACCTAAATTCTTTGCTAGTCCCCTAGCTAGGAAGATTGCTTTGGAGAAGGGTGTACCTCTTGGTAAAGTCAAGGGTACTGGACCCGAGGGACGAATTACCGAGGTGAGTCAAGTTTTCTGCTCCTTTTCCGTGTTTATCATGGGAGGAACACGTCTTGCTCTCTCCCCCTGATCTACTACTTCTGTCTGGTCTATAAATCCACTGTCACTCCACCAGTATCACTCCATCTTTCCACAAATCGTCCCGCAGACCAAAGGGCAAGCTAACCCCAGTCCGACGTCCAAAAGTTCACTGGCTCCTCCGGATCCGCCTCCGCCTCCGCTACATCAGGAGGAAAGGAATTAGGAACAACGCCTGGAAAAGTCCCACCCTCCGCACCAGCAGAATACGAGGATATCCCCTTGACCTCTATGCGACGAACAATTGGAAAGAGGTTGTTGGAATCTACTCAGCAATTACCTCATTTCTATGCTACTGCCGAGATTAACATGGGTGAGTCATTCGAGATATTCGAAGGATATCGAGATTTATTTCTTCCTTGGTGTCAATGACAAGAAGTAGCAAAGGATAAAGCTGACTTCCAGACCGATTACTCAAACTACGAGAAATCTTCAACAAGGCTTCAGAGGGAAAGACAAAGTTGTCTGTTAACGACTTCAGTACGTTCCTCTCTCTGTACCCCACCATCTTCTCCCTTAATCCCGAATTTCGTATTCTCGAGTGATATCGTTGTATGCTCCAAGAGCTACACCTCCATGCCTCCGTCTTTGCTGCCCGAGCTACTTCTCCAATCTTCTCGCTTCGCTCGAAGATTCTCGAAGCTAATAACCAGTCGTCAAGGGTGCTTCCCTCGCTCTCGCCGATGTTCCCGATGCCAACTCTGCTTGGATGGGTGAATCTATCAGGAAGTGAGTCCCTTTTCTCTTTCTTCGCTGGTGACGTGGGAAGAGCGTGAAAGATTGGGTAGTATCAGTCGTGTAGCTCTAGGCTATGTTCTGGAGATGACCCTTCCTACCCCTCTCTTCCTTTGTAACTCCTACACACTCGTCTACCTCCCCTTCACTACCTACTTTTCCCCTTCCTCGTCTCGCTGTGCTCTGCTATTCACCGCTCTCGCGCGCCTCGCTTCGCTCGGCGGCTCGAGCTAACTTTAGGTACAAACGTGCCGACATCTGCGTCGCCGTCGCCACCCCCACCGGGCTAATTACCCCCATCATCAAAGACGTCGGATCCAAGGGTCTCGCCTCCATCTCCGCCGAGACCAAATCCCTCGCCTCCAAAGCACGAGAAGGTAAACTCAAGCCCGAGGAATATCAAGGTGGTACATTCACCGTATCCAACCTTGGAATGTACGGAATTTCTCAATTCACAGCCATCATCAATCCTCCTCAATCTTGTATCTTGGCTATTGGATCTACTGAATCTAAATTGGTCTTGGCTCCCGAGGAAGAGAGGGGATTCAAGGAGAGTAAGGTTATGAAGGTTACTTTGAGTAGTGATCATAGGACTGTTGATGGGGCTGTTGCTGCTCAGTGGTTGAAGTCTTTCAAGGAGTACATGGAGCAGCCATTGACTTTTATGCTCTAAGCCCCCCTGACCGCTAGGTCAGGTTTAGATAGAGTAGTAGTTGGGTAGATGTGTCTTTTGGATATGCACTGGTTCCGGTTACCAGGTTCGGGAGGTGCCACTGCATCAAATGATGCTTGAAAGGGATAGATAACCCCGAGTCCCGATAGACGCGTCAGACAGAGTGATGGGGGTTATGTTACGTAATCGACAAATGAAGGAACTGTGGATGTAACTTATGGTTGGTGGAGGGGAAGGGATCAGGAGAATGATCAAGGAAGGGGGAATGGAAACGAGAATAAGGGGAGACGAGTAAGCCGGTTCAAGAGAGTCGTTTTGCATCACTTTCATACAATCATTACCGACGACGATACATACATAGCTAGTCCTGCTCAAGTATTGATATCCTGCATATCAACCTTTTTAGACCACCTCCTCGGTCGCGTACTCCCATCACCGCAGTCAGCCAGTCCGGGTTCGAGCGAGCACGTTTACTTTACGCGATACACTCCGATTCTACACGACGACACGATCTCTTCTCTCCCGCAACGCATGCATCCCCAAGAGTGATCGTTGTATAGCTACCAAATATCACGACGGAAGAAGGCTACTCTAGGTTAAGGATTGTAATATCCCAGTGAGCCTTTTGATTCGGCCTCTGAGGAGGATAAGCTGACCGATAGCATTTCCTTTCCTTCAACGAACGACATTCTCTTCCTTGACGGTAGACCATGTCACATCAAAGTTATACTCGAGGACCTGATAACGGGAACATGAACGGGAACGGTGCTGGAACGAGTATGAGTGCTAGTCTCTCTCCTAATGGGGTACAGAGGGGATTAGGTCAGCAGTCTCATGATATGGTACGTCCTATCTCTCTTGTCCAATCCAATCCCGTCCTTCGGGCTGGAGCTAATAATCAGGCATCCCCACCACGAGTAACCCCCTCATCTCGAATGTCATTATCTGCTTTGGTCAACTCACCCGTCCAAACCTCCCAACCACTCCCTTCACCCATTCGAGATTACCCCCCTTCACTCCCGCCAATCGCGTCAAATGGCCATGGTCATGGTCATGTGCTCTCCCGATCCCATTCACATCACTCTCAACATTCCCAGAGATATCCCTCCCCTGACCCTTATCGAGCACCATACCTCCCCCAACCCCAACCTACTTCCGCTACTTATCGTAGATCACCTTCGCCCGTCTATCCATATCGAGGTGGGAGTTCTTCCGTGATTGGATATGGAGGAGAGGGGAGACATTCTAGATCACCTGTGAAAATGGGATATGCGATGCGAATGGGGGATAAGTTGGTGGGCAACGAGGATGTCTGGGAAGCGGGATTACAGCAGTATCAACGAAAGAGGGAACAGGAAGTTGATGATCTTGCTGCATTGTCTCTTGAGGATATCGTACGTCTACAACTTTTGATGGAGCTGATGAAAAGGAGAGATTGCGTATACAGGGCGCTCTGCGTACTAATGGTCGATCAAATGGTCTACCTACACCAGTGGAAGAGGCCAAACCATTCTTCAACCCAAAAGGATCAGTAGGAGATCGGATCAATCAATCAGCCCGAGCTGGACCATCTACCGAATCCCCACCCCTCCCCAAGAAATCTCTAAAATCACGAAAATCAAAAGACCCTCGCGATAGAACAACCACCGCTGCCTCTATCAGGACGACACTTGAAGATGAACTCCTAGGTCTAGTCGAGGGAGAAGAAGAACATCCAGGTGGAGGAGGTAGTCGACCCGGAGCCAGCTCACCACCTCCATACTCGGACGACGACGAAGAAGAATACCCTTATGAAAACGATGAGCTTAATGCAGAACGTTTCGATCCGGATATGATTGTTCAACCCTCTGGTCTTACTCGTGCTGAAATCATTGCGAAAGTCACAAGGGGAAATATGGCTGGTCTTACGGAACAAGATGTTAAAGCTGTACAGGATGAAATGTGGTTACGTGAAAAAGCAGCTGGTGGTGGAGCACCCATGAATAAAGATGGGACTGTACGTCGGAAACCAGGTCCAGCGAAAGGATGGAAGAAATTAAGAGGTGGGATCGACTGGGATGAGAGAAGTGAGGGAACAAGTGTGGGTGATAGTACCATCAACGGAGAGAGGGATGGGGGTAGGAAGGATACTGCCGATGCCGAAATTGCCGCATTGTTGGGTGAAGAGGACGATGATGCCGACGAAACTTTTACGCCTGGGTCAAAGAAACTTAAATCAAAGGCTCTCAAGAAACGAAAATTGGGCTCGGAAGGGGGATTACCAGAAGGTTCCGAACTTGATTTCTCGGAAGATGAAAGAAAGAAAGTGGTGGGCAAGAAAGGGAAATCGAGACCTACCCTACTCGGCTCCGAACTTCAGCTGGAAGATAATGCCTCTGAAGCCGGTGTGCCCGAACCTCAACCTGAAGTCATACCGCCAAACGTCCAAGATCCAAGGGGTGTTAGCGAAGCGGAAGCAAGACATCGGTTGAATGTGGTTGAAGACTTGGAGAAGGTGGTGTGGGCAAGTATATGTCGTGATATCCCACGAGTAAGCTTAGGTCTTCGCATCGAGAACAGAGCTGATAATCAGATGTACAGAGTGTACCAGGCTTGTGATTCTGCCGCCAAGCAGAATGCTAGCCGAA
>Ga0308160_10007418_pt1 | contig 10909 bp, 7 predicted proteins | sample PhyFR1_FD_201036 | JGI IMG/M metagenome (GOLD analysis project Ga0308160, IMG submission 201036) | Phyllosphere microbial communities from UC Gill Tract Community Farm, Albany, California, United States - DLSLF.R1 | ecosystem: Host-associated > Plants > Phyllosphere > Unclassified | place: USA... | reverse complement strand
GCTTCCTCTGCAGGTTTTCCTGCGAGCCGCACAAGTCGCACGGAATGATCGGGAAGCCTTTCACCTCCGCATAGCGCTCCGTGTCCGCTTCTTTTACATAAGCCAGCGGACGGATCACCATGTGCTTGCCGTCGTCCGAGACCAGCTTCGCAGGCATGCCTTTCAGCTTCCCGCCGAAGAACATATTCAGGAAGAAGGTTTCGAGGATGTCGTCGCGGTGGTGGCCGAGGGCGATCTTGTTGCAGCCCAGTTCATCGGCGACGCGGTACAGGATGCCGCGGCGCAGGCGCGAGCACAGGGAACACGTGGTCTTCCCCTCCGGGATCAGGCGCTTGACGATCGAGTAGGTGTCCTGGTTCTCGATGTGGTAATCGACGCCGAGTTTATCGAGATAGGCCGGCAGCACCTCGGCTGGAAAATTCGGCTGCTTCTGGTCCAGGTTGACGGCGACGATATCGAAATGGATAGGCGCGCGCTCGCGCAGGGTCATGAGGATGTCGAGCAGGGCGTAGCTGTCCTTGCCGCCGGAGAGGCAGACCATCACCTTGTCGCCGTCTTCGATCATATTGAAATCGCCGATCGCCTGGCCGACCAGGCGGCACAGGCGCTTATGGAGCTTGTTGTTCTCGTGCGCGATCTTTTCCGCCTTTTTGGCGTCGATGTCCGCGGTGTCGTTCAATACTGCACTCATGCTGCTTCCTTCACTTGAAACACTTCCACGCCGACGCCTTCGCAGTCGGGGTACACGTCCGGCTTCATGGTCGAGACGCGCGCGGCGCGCACGCGCGGGTGGGCCAGCATGGCACGCACGACGTCGTCGCACAGGGTTTCCTGCAGGTGCACGTGGCCCTGCGCCATGCGCTGGGCGATGGTCTCGCGCATGAAATCGTAGTCGACGACTTCATCGAGCTGGTCGGCCTTGGGGGTCGATTCGGCCAGCGGGATGTACAGGTCGACGTTGATCAGGACGCGCTGCTCGCCCTTCTTCTCGAAGTCGTGCACGCCGATGTTGATCATCACTTCGTAATTGCGCAGGAACAGCCGGCGGCAATCGCGCAAGCTCGGGTGGGTGAGGGCGGACAGCATAGAAAGGCCTTGGTCGGTTTTAAATTCAGTTATTTATTTCGTTAGGAACATCACATCGCGCGCCAGCGGCACCAGGTGCTGGCCGCCGTCGACCACCAGCGTGGTGCCGGTGAGCGCGCGCGCCGATGCCGCATACACGACGGCGTCGGCAATATCCTGCGGGGTCGAGGAGCGTCCCAGCGGCGTCACGGTGTGGGCTTTGGTAAAGCCTTCTTCGCTCTGGTCGCCCGACACCATGGTGATGCCGGGGGCCACGCCGACAATCCGCACCTGCGGTGCCAGCGCTTGCGCCAGCATCTTGGTGGCGGCATCGAGCGCCGCCTTCGACAGCGTGTACGACAAAAAATCCGGGTTGAGATTGTACAGTTTCTGGTCCAGCAGGTTGATGACCACAGCCTGGCTGGTTTCCGGCGTCGCGGCATGCAAAGCCTGCGCCAGCAGCAGGGGCGCGGCCAGGTTGGTGTGCATATGCGCCGTGAGCAGACTGGGTGAAAACGTGGTGGCGCTGTCGTATTCGAACAACGAAGCGTTATTGACGATGCAAGTAACTCTACCTAGCGCCTCGGCGGCGCGTCCCGGCAGCGCGCGCACCGCCGCTTCATCCGCCAGGTCGCACGACAGGAGGGCGGCACGGCGGCCGAGCGCGCGGATCGCGTCCGCCGTCTCGTTCGCTTCGCGCTCGGAGTGGCGGTAGTGGACGGCGATGTCCCAGCCGGCGGCGGCCAGCCCGAGGGCAATGGCGCGGCCGAGGCGGCGTCCGGCCCCGGTCACGAGCGCAACCTGAGTCTGGTGGCCAACAGTTGGCGTGATGTGCGTCATGGTCTTGGCAAGTGGCTGAAATTGTTGATCCGTGCCGATCTGGCTACAATGCCGGGATGTCCCTGCCCCTTCCCGACAGCGACGCGCTGGCCGCGTCCCACGCCCTACAACAGGAAATTGCCGCCGCTATTCAAGAGGCGGGCGGCGCCATTGCCTTTTCGCATTTCATGGAGCTGGCGCTATATGCGCCCCGGCTCGGCTACTACAGCGGCGGCGCGGCCAAGCTGGGGGCCAGCGGCGATTTTACGACCGCGCCCGAGATTTCTCCCCTGTTCGGACAGGCGCTGGCGCGCGCGGCAGCCGCTATTATCGCCCAAAGCGCGCCCAACATCATCGAATTCGGCGCCGGGACCGGCAAGCTGGCGCGTGACGTGCTCACCGCCCTGGCGGACGACGGGGTGCAAGTCGAGCGCTACACCATCATCGAGCTGTCCGGAGAATTGCGCGCGCGCCAGCAGGAAGCCTTGAAAGATTTCCCGCAGGTCGAGTGGCGCGACGGCTTCCCCGAGGCCTTCAACGGCGTGGTGCTGGCCAACGAGGTACTGGACGCGATGCCGGTCGAACTGGTGATCAAGACCGCACATGGCTGGCAGCGCCAGATGGTGACGATCGAGGATGGCCGTTTTACTTACGTTCAGGCGCAACTCGACGCCACGCTGGCAGCGCAGCTGGCGCGCCAGATTCCGGATGCCGAATCCCTGCCGGAAGGCTATCTCACCGAACTGCATCCGGTCGCCTGCGGCTTCATGGGTTCGCTGGCCACCATGTTCCAGGGCGGGAAGGGCGCGGCGATCCTGCTCGACTACGGCTTCCCGGCCCACGAGTTCTACGTCGACCAGAGAACCGGCGGCACCTTGATGTGCCATTACCGCCACCATTCGCATCCGGAACCCTTCTTCCTGCCGGGGCTGCAGGACATCACGGCCCACGTCGATTTCACGGCGATGGCGCTGGCGGCCCAGGATGCCGGACTGGACGTGCTGGCCTACACGAATCAATCCGGTTTCCTGCTGGCTTGCGGCATCGGTGAGCTGTTGATGCGCACCGATCCCGAGGATGCCGTGCGTTATTTGCCACAGTCGAAGGCGGTCCACAAGCTCGTCGCGCCGAGTGAAATGGGTGAATTGTTCAAGGTCCTCGTCGTAGGCAAGGACGTCGACCTGCCTGATGCAATCGTGCGGGCCGATCGCAGCCACCGCTTGTAAAATTGATAACTTGCACTAGGGATACAAACCCGGCTATGCTGTATCGGTTGGGCTCCAGGAACCGGCTGGCGACCTGACCAGAACCTGCACGCGGCACCACTTACCATGGCCAAGATCCACACCCATTACGACAACCTGAAGGTAGCGCGCGGCGCGCCGCAGGAAGTCGTGCGTGCGGCCTATAAAGCGCTCAGCCAGAAATACCATCCCGACAAGAATCCTGGCGACGAAAAGGCCGCCCGCATCATGGCGATCGTCAACACCGCCTACAACATCCTGTCCGATCCCGTGCGCCGCAAGGAGCACGACGAGTGGATCGCGGCCGAGGAATGGGAAGTCGAGTGGCTGGAGAGCAGCGGGGAAGAGGCGCCACGCACCCGCGGCGAGAATTGGGAATCGCCGCCGCCGGCGCGCAACCGCCGCCTTCTGCTGCGCGAACCGCGCTGGTGGATCGGGCTGGCCGGCGGCGTGGCGCTGGGTGCCGCCTGCGCGCTGCTGCTGGTGCAGCAGCCGCGCCTGCTGCCGTCCGCGCTCGCCTTCAACGGCAAACCGGAAACCGTGACTGTGCCGCCGGTGACCTCGGTCCCGGCGCCGGACCCGGACGCCTGGGCCATGCCGGCCGGCGCCAAGACGCCGCCAGCCGTGGTGAAAGCCCTGGCCGTGACCCAATTGGTGGTGCCGGCGCGCCAGCCCGAATGCGATACCGATCTCGCCACGCCCGCCGCGCCGAACGGCGAACCCTGGCCCGAGCAGTCCGGCTACATCCCCGGCTACCCGATGGGCAATAGCGGCCGCGAGATGACGGTGGTGGTCGACAACAGCGCGAATGCGAACCCCGTGTTCGTCAAGATCTGGGACCTCGAGCGCCGCTCGAACGTGCGCCACGCCTATGTGCTGGGCAACGGCACGCTCACCATCGACGGCCTGGCGGCCGGCAAGTACGAAGTGCGCTACCAGAACGTGGTGAGCAGTAGCGCGCACGCCGAGTGCAAGAGCCGTGCTGCCCGCCGCGCCGCTGCCGGCTTTTAAGCACCCCTGAATCTCACCAACTGTTGCTTTTTCCCACCTGCAAGCAGGTTTTCCGCAAGTCACTCCCCAATTCAGCCAGTTTGTTCCTCGGCCGTACTATACTCGTCCGGCAGCGGCCAGCGTAGCCGCCGGCCTGAACGGAAATCGCCATGAACGAATTAGACGGCCTCACTGCCTTGCTCATCGAGCCCCACTCGGGCATGCGGGCGAATATCCACAGCATGCTGAACATGTGCGGCCTGACCCGCATCGAGCATGCCAGCAGTGCCAACCAGGCCGTCAAGCAACTAACCCTGCGCAGCTTCGACCTCGTGCTGTGCGAATACGACCTGGAAGGCGGCCAGGACGGGCAGCAGCTGCTCGAGGATCTGCGCCACCATAAATTGGTGTCGCTGGCGACGATGTTCTTCATGGTCACGGCCGAAGGCGACTACGGTAAAGTCGTCAGCGCGGCCGAACTGGCCCCCACCGACTACATCCTGAAACCCTTCACGGCGGACCGCCTGCTCGAACGCATCGCGCGCGCCCTGGAAAAGAGGAATGTCTTCCTGCCCGTGTACCGCCTGATGGAAGCGGGCGCCCAGCACGAGGCGATCGAAGCTTGCCTGGAGGGAGAACAGGCGCACCCGCGCTACGCGGTCGACTTCCTGCGCCTGCGCGCCGAACTGCACCTGTTCCTGGGCGAAGCGCACCTGGCCGAGCCGATCTACCGCCAGCTCGCCGACAGCAAGGCGATCGCCTGGGCGCGTCTGGGCCTGGCGAAAACCCTGTACCTGCGCGAGGAATACGAGGAAGCCGGCAGCCTGCTGACCGAGCTGGTACAGACCAACACGAATTTCGTCGACGCCTACGACTGGCTGGCGCGCACCCACACGGCGATGGGCGAACTCGACAAATCGCAGGACGTGCTGGGACGCGCGGTGGCGGTTTCGCCGCATGCCGTGCGCCGCCTGCGCACCCTGGGCGAAGTCGCTTTCGAAGCCGGCGACGACGACACCGCCGAAAAGGTGTTAAAACAGGTGGTAGCGAAGGCGAAGTACTCGGAATTCCGCGACCCCGAAGACCATGTAAAACTGGTACGCACCCTGGTCCGTAAAGGCGATCCGGTAGCGGCCGCCACCGTCATCCGCGACCTCGACCGCTCGATGGGCGGCAAGGCCCACGCGGATGCCTGCAGCGCGATCTCCTCGGCGCTGCTGCACGAATACACGGGCAACGAAGAACGCCTGCTCGATTCGCTGAATGCCGCAGTGGCCGCCAGTCGCGATTTGCCTGCCATGTCGGCCGATCTGAAACTCGAACTGGCGCGCAACTGCCTGGCGCACGACATGGCCGAGGGCGCAACGAGCCTGGTGCGCGACGTCATGCGCAATGCGGCCGACGCCAGCGCCATGGACCGCGCCATGAGCGTGATGGCCCAGGCCGGGCACGCGGAACTCGGCACCACGCTGGCCCAGGAAACGCGCCAGCACGTGGTCGACCTGGTGGCCGGCGGCGCCGAGCGCGCCCGCAGCGGAGACTACGCGGGCGCCGTCACCCTGATGCAGGAAGCGGCCCAGCGCATGCCGGGCAATCCGCAGGTCGCCTTCAACGCCGCGCTGGCGCTGCTGCGCTGTCTCGAGCACACCGGCTGGGACGACAAGCTCGGCCAGCAGGCCCTGGCGCAGATGGCCGCCGTGCGCCGGCTCGATGCGCGCAATCCGAAGCTGCCCGCGCTCACGGCGCTGCACCAGGCTGTGCTGAAAAAGTACAAGAAGTCACATAAATAATCCGGATACTACCCATGCCTGAAGCAGTCCAGCCGCCCGACGAGGGCGCGACCCGCCGCGTGCGCGCGGCATTGATGCAAAAAGTGAACGGCGACGAAGAGATGTTCGCCCTGGGCGGTTCGATCGCACGCGTGATCGAGCTGGCCGATTCCGACGAGCCGGGCACGCACGATCTCGCCTATTTCGTCCTCTCCGACGTGGCGCTGACCCAGCGCATCCTGCGCCTGTCGAACACGATCCGCTACCGCACGATCTCCGGCACCGCCGTCACCACGGTCTCGCGCGCGATCGCGCTGCTCGGTTTCGACAACGTGAAAACCACCGCGCTGGCGATGCTGCTGGTGGACACCCTCGACAACGGCGTCCATGCCGGCAGCGTGCGCGTCGAGCTGGAAGCGGCCCTGTGCGCCAGCCTGGTCGGACGCGAGATGGCCAGGCTCTCGCACTACCAGGGCGCGGAAGAAGCGGCCATCGGCGCGCTGTTCAAGAACCTGGGCGCCTTGCTGGTGGCCTCGCACGAACATGCGCGCTACCGCGAGATCAAGCAGCTGACCGCCGGTGGCAAGCACACCCCGGCGCAGGCCTCGCAGATGATCCTCGGCTGCAGCTACGACACCCTGTCGGCGGCCGTGCTGGCCGAATGGAAGATCCCGGAAGTGATCGTGCGCGCCCAGGCGGCGCTGCCGCCTGGCTCCTTGAAAGTCGCGGCCAGCCGCGGCGAATGGATGCGGCAAGTTGCGTCCTTCAGCCTGGACGTGGCGCGCCTGCTGGGCAAAAGCGGCGAACCTGCCGCCACCCCGGAAGCCCGTGCGCTGCTGGCGCGCTACGGCGCCGCGTTTGAGCTCGATGCGGCTGCGCTGGAGCGCCTGTTCACCAACGTGGCCGAAGGCATGCAGGGCCTGATGGAGAGCATGAACCTGCAACCGCTGCCGAAGGAAGCGCTTGATACCGGCGACGGCCTGCCCGACGTGCTGATGCTGGCCACGCTCGACGCCGGAGAAGAGGAGGAGGGAACGCACCCGAGCGGCAAGCCGAAGAACGCACGCGAGCTGCTGCTGGCCGGCGTGCAGGACGTGACGCAATTGCGCGCCGGCGGCAGCGCGCGCGTCAACGACGTGATCCTGGCCGTGCTCGAAACCTTGTACCGCGCGCTGGGTTTTAAATTCGCCACCGTCTGTTTAAAAGATGCGCGCGCCGGGCAGTACCGCGCACGCGTCTCCTTCGGTTCCGACCAGGCGCGGGTGCAGGCCGGCTTCGTGTTCCCGGTGCCGGCGCCCTTGCCAACGTCGGGCGGGCGCGACCTGTTCCTGCTGGCGATGGAGAACGACGCCGACCTGATGATCTCGGATGCGGCCAGCCCGAAGATCCGCGAGCTGCTGCCGTCCTGGCACCGTACGCTGCTGCCCGATGCGAAGAGTTTCATCGTGCTGCCGCTCGTGGTGGGCAAGGCGCAGCTGGGCTTTTTTTATGCCGATCGCGCGCAGACTGCGCCGGAAGGCGTGCCGCCCGACGAAACCGCGATGATCCGCGCCCTCAAGCGCCAGGTACTGGCTGCGCTTGCCGCCGGATGAATTCGCGGAATTCACGCGCCGGCATCGGCCGCGCGAACAGGTAGCCCTGGGCTTCGTCGCCCTGCTTGTCGCGCAGGAAGCCCCACTGGGCCTGGGTCTCGACTCCTTCGGCCACCACGGTCAATCCGAGCGAATGGGCCAGGCCGATGGTGGCGGCGACGATCACGGCATCGTTCGGATTGTGCTCGATGTCCTTTACAAAACCACGGTCGATCTTGATGCGGTCGATCGCAAACAGTTTCAGGTAAGCCAGCGACGAATAGCCGGTGCCGAAGTCGTCGATTGCGAGCTTGAAACCGCGTGTGCGCAGCTGGCGCAGCAGCAGGCGCGTCGCTTCCGGATCGCGCATCGCCGCCGTCTCCGTGATCTCCAGTTCCAGCTGCGACGGATCGATGCCGTGCTGCGCCACTAGTTCATCCAGCCGCGCCAGCAGGGTCGACCCCGAGAACTGGCGCGCCGACAGGTTGACGGCCAGGCGCAGGCCTTCCAGTCCCTCGCGCTGCCATTGGGCCAGCAAGACCATGGTCTGGCCCAGCACCCAGTCGCCGAGCGGCACGATCATGCCGCTTTCCTCGGCCACGGGAATGAAGCGGCTCGGCTCCACGCTGCCCAGCTCCTGGTCGTGCCAGCGCAGCAGCACTTCGGCACCGATCACGCGTCCGGTATCGAGCTCCACCTGCGGTTGCAGGTATAGCTCGAAATTCTCTGCATTGAGCGCGCCCCACATGCGGTTTTCCAGCAGCAGGTGTTCGTGGGTGGCGGCGTTCATCTCGGGCGAGAAGAACTGGAAATTGCCGCGCCCTTCGCGCTTGGCCGCGTACATCGCCATGTCGGCGTGGCGGATCAGGGTCGGGGCATCTTCGCCGTCGTTCGGGAACAGGGCCACGCCGACGCTGCAGCCGCTGTGCGCGGTGGCGCCGTTCAGCTGATACGGCTGCGACAGCGACTCGACCACGCGCACGGCGACGCTGGTGACGCTGTCGGGCGTCAGGGGGCCGGCCAGCACGATGATGAATTCGTCGCCGCCCAAGCGGGCAAGTGTGTCCACTTCGCGCAATAAATCCTTCATGCGCTCGGCCGCGCCGACCAGCAGCTTGTCGCCGGCCGCATGGCCGAGCGAATCGTTGATCTTTTTAAAATGGTCGAGGTCGATGAACAGCACCGCGGCCGGCTCGCCATGGCGCCGTGCGCTGGCCAGCTGCTGCTCCAGGCGCACGTTCAGGGCAAAGCGGTTTTCCAGGCCGGTGAGGGCGTCGTGGTGGGCCAGCCGGTAGATCCGTTCCTGGGCGCGCTGCTGCTCGCTCAGGTCGCGCAGGATGCACACGAAAAAAGCCTCGCGTCCCATCAGCACGGGCGCCACCGAGATCGACAGCGGTACGGCCTCGCCGCGCGCATTGCGGCCCTCGAGCACGCAGTCCTCGGGCGGCGCCGTGGCCAGGCGCGCCAGCTCGGCGCCGGCATCGCCCGTCGCGTCGCCCGCTTTCGGCACCAGCGCGCTGAACGACAAGCCGTCCAGGTGCGGCGGCGGATAGCCGAACAGGCGCGCGGTGGCGGCATTGCTCGAGACCAGGATGCCATGCGCGTCGACCGTGACGATGGCGTCGGCCGCGTTGTCGAGGATGGCCTCGAGGCGCGCTTCGCGGTCGCGCAGGCGCGCCGTCCGGTCGGCCACCTGCTCCTCGATCACGGCGCGTTCGCCGCTGATGAGCAGCATCAGCGCGCCCAGCATGCCCGTCATCAGGAGGCCGGCCGATAGCACCATCCAGCTCACGGCGCCGGTCTCGGCCTCCATGTAGGCGGGCGTCGGCCGGAAGCTCAACTGGTAGCTGCGCCCGGCGAAATGCAGGCCGACCCGGTAGTCGTCGCGCTTCCACTGGCCCAGGGAACCGGACACCGGCAGCGCCGCGCCGTCGGTGACGTCGACGAGGGCCGCGCTGAAGCCGTCGAAGTCCGCGCGCGCGATCGCCTGCTTCAGCAGCTTCTCGGCATTCAGGATGAAGATCACGACCCCGGCCGGCGGTCCTTCTCGCTCGCCGACGGAGCGCAGCAGGCCGATGCCGAGTCCCGACGTCGACAGCATGGAGAAGGGCTCGGAGGCGACCGGCGCACGCGATCCCATCGCGCGTGCGGCGACCGCGGCGCGCCCGGGGGCGGCCAGGAAATCGACGCCGCGGATGAAGTTGTTCGCCGGCGGCCACAGGTAGAGCACCGGCAGGTAACGGTCGCGCTCATTGGCCGGCACCAGTCCGCCCGCCTCGTCCATGTCGGCAATGCCCTTGAAGGCCGGGTCGAGCGTGCGCCGCACCCAGTCCTCGAAACCGGCGCGCTCGGCGTGCGTGACGGGGACGCCCCAATTGATGCCCTGGATCTCGGGGCGGCCGTCGGCATAGCCGCCGGCGATGCGCAGGAATTTGTCGCGCGCCAGGATGTGTTCGGTGTCGGCAAGCGTGCGGGCGAAGGTGCCGACAAAACGCACATGTTCGTTGAATTCGGCCTGCAGCATGTCGGCCGTCTGCTGGGCTTTCAGCCGGTAGGGCTGCAGGTGCTGGTCGTGCTCCCAGCCGAGCGAGAGCCGGTAGATGATCACCACGGCGCTGCTGGCAATCAATAGCGGCAGCGCCACCAGGGGCGCGCGTCGCCGCCACAGCCGGCGCGGCGCGCCGCACACGATCCAGCACAGGGGCGCGGCCAGCAGCACGCCGAGCGTGTCGCCCGCCCACCAGGCGAACCAAAAGCGCAACTGCGCGACTTCGTCGAAAGCGCCCAGTGCAAACAGGACGGGGACCGATATCGTGGCACTGGTGAGGCAGACAAGCGGAGTCAGCAGAAAGAACGCGATGACGTCGTGCCCGGAATCGATTGCCGGACGCATGTGGCGGCGGAACTGGCGTCCGCCCAGCCAGGCCTGCAAAGTGGCGCCGAAGGTGCCGGCCAGGATGGCGATCCAGGTGCCGGCCTCCGTCAGCGCCTGATTTGCCTGATGCAAGGGGAACGCATACACGAAGGCGCCGAGGGCCACCGCGGGCAGCACGCGCATGCCGCCGGCAGTGGTCATCGCCAGGGCGATCCCGGCCGGAGGAAACAGGGGCAAGGCATACCCGGCCGGCAATGCAAGCCAATTGTTGATCAGCCGCATGGCAATGAAAAACGCGATGATCGTAACGCCGGCAACGAGGATCTGCGGCCAGCTCCAACGGGGGTAGTGGGGCGCCTTGCTGTCCATGTGCAAAAGTATTTACATGCCTAGTGCATACAGTACAGCACCGGCGGGTCATGTAGCGCACTACTTGTGAAAAAAGAGCCTTGCAGATTCTTACCCCGAACGGTTACAATCACGCCCCGAAGCAACGCTGCTATTGAGCCAAGCCTGTAAGGATGGCAAAAATAGTTGACAGCATGTTGAGCTTGCTTCATACTCTGCGGTTCTTCG
>Ga0308160_10007416_pt1 | contig 10913 bp, 12 predicted proteins | sample PhyFR1_FD_201036 | JGI IMG/M metagenome (GOLD analysis project Ga0308160, IMG submission 201036) | Phyllosphere microbial communities from UC Gill Tract Community Farm, Albany, California, United States - DLSLF.R1 | ecosystem: Host-associated > Plants > Phyllosphere > Unclassified | place: USA... | reverse complement strand
CACGCTTCTCCCATCCCTAAGCACGGTCCGATTATCCCACTACGAATTTGGCTTGTCTGGAGGGCTACAAGCGGAGACGGTCGACCAGCTCGGCGCCTTGGCTCGCTGCCTGCGAGAGGCCAACGTCCGCTTCATCGACTACTATGGCGTCGCCTGGCAGGCCGACTGGAACGCCACACCTTGATATCGGCCTCCGTCCGCCGGTGCGTCTGCCTCGTCGAGATTGCCGCTCTGTCGACGGCTACTGACGGCCCGTCATTCTCGCACCATCCTCCAGCGCTCGCACAAGACACCCATGTCTCTCCTCCTCTCCCCCTCCTCTCCGCTCCCGCTCCATCGTCCTCGGCCTTTTACCTTAGAGGAGAACCTCGTTGCGACCGTCTTGTGCCGCCCGGTTGACGATGGATCTTGCCTCAGCCGTCCTCGCTGCGAAAGTCAGCGCCTCTTGATGTCCATGTTCCTCTCACATGCTCCGCCCTCTGTGCACTAAGCCCCTCGTATGGTCTCCCGAAGCCGTCGGGCAAGTCAGGCAACTCCCCTCGACCTTGTCCGCTAGTGCGCCTCAGACAGCTCAAGCGCGGCCCGCCCCGGCAATGTCGCGCGCCCGCGCGCCTGGCGCGCCCAAACCTCCTTGTCGCCCCGGTCCCTCCGACCTTGTCCTTCCCTTCAGCGCAACCACACCCTCGCCCGGCCTCCTCTGTCTCTCTCAGGGCCGCCCGTCACGCCTCTGCTCGCGGCTTGCTCGCCTCTCCCCACCTTTCGGCTCTCTCGCTCCCGTCTGGGCTATGTCATCCCTGGCTGGAGTCTGGCGCCGGCTGCCGGCAGCCACCTCGCTCCTGATCGGCATCCTCGTCGGTCTGCTCGTCGCCAACGTACGTCTTCGCGACTATGCAAGCGCTCCCAGATCGTTTCCGGTAGACTGACAAAGTCTCTCTCCTTCGTGCAGTTCTTCTCCTCCCGCCAGGTTCGTCATCTCTCCGGCCGCTCCCTCAGGGCATCCAGCCCGGACGTGCCGCGTCGCGATCAGAGCAGAGCACGCGCCGGGAGCGGCGACCTTGCCTGCCGTCGCCTCCTTCGGCTGACAGCCCTTTGCCCTTTGCCCTTGCTCTCCTCTCACTACTTTGCAGGCGCCCGCTCCCCAGACATGGTCCGGCGGGCTCACCAAGGGCCCGAAGCCAAACGTCGTCGGCGGCCGGGCTGGGCGGACGCCGCCCGTCCTGCCGACGCTCGACCAGCGGCTCCGGATCCTCCAGCTCGTCTCGTCGCTCTCGCCGCATCACACGAAGGAGTGCCTGCGTCACTCGCAGCCGCTGTTTGTCGACCAGGCCCTCAAGCGGTACGAGCCCCTCTACGGCCAGAAGGGCAGCTGGCGTGACGCCGGCGGCCTCTTCAGCTGGGGCAGCTCTGGCACGAAGAAGAGCGCCCAGGCCGGCCATGGCTTCGACGGCTCCGCCGGCGACCTCGACTCGCACGCCGGCAACGTCAAGCGCGACCTCTCGGGCCAGAAGCACAAGTACTTTTTTGCCATCAACCTCTACAACTCCTTTGACGTCATCCCCGACATCTTTGCGACCCTCTTCCGGGTCGCTGCCATCCTGGGCTACCACAACGTCTACGTCTCGATCTACGAGAACGGCTCGACCGACCAGACCAAGGCCCTGCTCAAAATCTTTGACGCCATCGCCGGCACGGCCGGCCTCCGGGTTGAGATCCGGACCTCGATGCGCACGCGCGGCGCCTTCAACCACCGGATCGAGTACCTGGCCGAGGTCCGCAATGCCGCGCTCGTGCCGCTGCACGAGCTCCGCGAGAGCAAGCAGGAGATCTTCGACTCGATCGTCTTCATGAACGACATCCTGCCCTGCGTCGACGACCTGCTCGAGCTCATCTGGCAGTCGCGCCGGCAGAACGCCGGCATCACCTGCGCGTCCGACTACATGTTCCACGAGGATATCGTGCGTCGCCTCGCTCCAGCCTCTGGCCGCTTGAAGAGGAGAAGGCCTTGGCTGACCTGCCTTGACCCCTCCCAGGGCTCGCCCGTCTTCTACGACAACTGGGTCGCGCGTGACATCAACGGCACCGCGCTTGAGAACGCCCCCTTCGAGCAGGTCTTCCACCACCCCGAGTCGTCGCGCCGCTTCCAGGACCACCTGCCGCTCCAGGTCCAGTCGTGCTGGAACGGCATCGCCGTCCTCGACCCGGCCCCGATTTACGCCCAGCCGCACGCCCGCTTCCGGATGGCCAACCTCGCCGCGGGCGAGTGCTCGGCTTCCGAGTGCTCGCTCATCTGCAACGACTACACCAACGCCGGCTACGGTCGCATCATGATGGTCCCGCGGGTCAAGCTCGCCTACGACAACGTCCGTTCCTCTCTTCCTTCTTCTGGACCATCTCGCGTGCTGCTGGGGTCAGCCATGTCTGACGCAACCTGAATACCTGCCCGTGCGCCGCGAGCAGAAGGTCTACAGCATCATTCACCCCGACCGGCGCAACCTGACGGCGATCCGGGGCTACCGCCGTATCGGTGGGCTGCCGGACGACCCGCATACCGACCCGCAGGATCGCACGTGGTGTACGTTCCACCTTGCCTGCCATCCCATCGGTCTTGCACTCAGTCGCCATTCCTGACCTTCCCCTCCCCAATCTCGACCGCCCTGCGACCAGACGGCCCGCACGACCGGCTTTTCACGAAGGAGGAGACTGAGGAGGTCGTCTTTGAGCCGAACCCGGAGTACGGTGCGTCTGCTGCCACATGTCGGATCGCTGCTAAGCGCATCGCTGACGTCTCGAGCTCGCATCTCTTCGACTAGTCTGGTGCTGGGGTTGGGACGGAGCGGGCGACCTCGACGGGCCCGACGTCGACCCCATCTGGGAGAAGATGCCCGACTACTCGTTCACGCCCGAGGCCATCAAGGTCAAGCACGACCGGAGCTTCAGTGCGTCGCCTTGCCGTTTGCCGTCATCTAGAGCGGCGAGCTGATCCCTCTTCTTCACCTGCAGAGTTCTGAGAGGGCCTCGCAGCCGAGTCCCTCCCGTCGCCTCCAATATACAGCTAGTTTCCTTCGGTCTCTGCCCTGCTGCCTCTGTCCGTGCATTCGCGCCAGATGCTCATGAGCCTCGTAATGAAACGAAGGGGCATGGAATGAAGAAGCGACTGCCAGGACGAGCAGCCGTGCGCACGGCCGCGAAAGGGACGACCGACGCAAGGACTCGCCGCCCCTCAGTCGACGACCTTCTCGACCTTGCCCGTCTCGACCGAGTAGAGCCAACCGGTGATGCGGACCGACGCAGGGATGAGGGGGCATCCGCGCAGGAAGGCGACATCGGACTTTGCAGCGGCGACGGGGCTGAACAGGACGGGCCGGAGATGTACGCAAGCTGGTCAGCAGGACGCATACATACGTGCAGGAGGAGCGCGGTAGATGGCTCGACGGACTCTACGATCGGCAGGAAATCCATGTCGTTTGCCAGCTGGCCGGCCTCTGAGCCGAGCCGCTTCGCAATGACCGTCCGAATCTCATCGTTGTCGAACTTGGTCGCGCCGCTGTGCACATAAGAGCGGCGAGGGGTCAGCAGCGGGTCAAGCACAACGGCAGCGGCCAACAGCCAGGCGACGCACCAGTCGGTGTGTTTGCAGACCATGATTTCATTCGTTCCGAGCATCTGTTCGGAGACGATAATGCTCCGCAGTGCATCGATCGCGCTACCGCCGGCGTTGCGGACGATGTGGGCGTCGCCTGCGTGACGTGCATGCGCGGTGGCCGACCGTCAGCTGCGCGATATGAGGGAGCAAGCGCCGATGCACAAACGCACCGAGCTCCATGCCGAAAGCCTGGATCGGGTCGATACGAGACTCCATACAGATGAGGACCAGGTACTAGTCGAAGGTGCCGGACTTGGTCAGCGCGAGCTCACGGACGTCGACGAGTCAAAGGGCAGCTGCGCCCGGCCGACGACGGACCTGCTTGGACGGCGGCAGCGGGAGATGGCCCTTGTCGAAGGTGGCCGCGTAGGCGGCGTTGCCCTCGACGAAGCGGGTCTCGTTAGGCGAGTAAGACATCTGGGGCAGGGCAGGAAGGTGGGAGAGAGAGGTGATGGGTAGTGGCGAGGGAGGGTCAGAGCGAGGGCCGGATATCGGATCCCGGACCGTCGGCTCGCGCGCGTCACGCCGACGGGCGATAAGCTCCGCCCGGCCCATCCACCGGCCGGCCTGGCCCGGACACCCAGCAGGAGCCGAGAAACAGGGCGCTTGCAGGGAGGTCATCGAGAGGCACTGCAAGCTACAAATTGCTCAGGCGAGCGTCCGGTGGACGGTGTCGACCAGGCCCGGACGGTCCGCCCGCTGATAGACGGCCAGATAGGCGGTCGCATTCGTCCCCGTCGCTGAGAGCACCTCTTCCGGCGGGACCTTTGTCACCGTCGAGTCGTTGTACTTGAACCACTCGTCCGGGTGATGCGGCACGTTGCGCTGGTAGAGCCAGTCTGCAGAAGGGGGCCCTCGTCAGTGGGCAGTCACGCCAGGCATGCGCTCGAGAAGGCCAACGGAGAGATAACGCACAGTGACCAAAACCGGTATCTCCGCGGTGCATGAAGACGGACGTGAGGGTGTAGCATGCAGACTGGCTGTCCCTCCACAAATCCTCGACGAGTGACTTGAGCCGGACAATCTCGGCCTCGGCCGCGGTCACCTCCTCTAGGACGGCCGTCCGCTGCGCGACAAGGTCGGCCCGGAGCTCGTCGTCGATGGCGCTCGGCGGCAGCCAGTCGGCGCTGCCGAAGACGTCGTCGTGGAGAAAGAGGAGACTCGACTCGACCGACGTGCCCTGACAGTTAGTCGTAAGGGAAGTCCACAATCAGCGGGGAGACGGCATTGGAGCTGCAAGACAAAAAGTACGGACTCGGGGCTGCTGGAGGGCGTGGATCCGGTCGCGCAGGACCTTGATCTGCCGCGTCAGGTCGTTGGTCTGGACCGCCTTGTCGTCATCGGCCGGACAGAGGTAGCGGTCAAGCGCAAGCTCTTGCGGTAGGTCGAGGAACGCATTGCTCTTGTACGCCCGGCCGGTCTGCCGGTCGAACTGGGCGCGCTGCGAGAGGCGATCGACGAAGGGCCGGCGCGGTTAGCAGAGCCGACGCATGTGATTTAGCGCCAAAGGAACAGGCGGACGGACCTGCAGCTGGAAGTGGAGAAGGGCCGGGTACGCGACCGGGACCTCGCGCATGAGAGCCGGCTTGCCGGCGATCTCGACCGGCTCGGGCGTGTAGTACTCGGCTAGACTGTCGTGCAGGTCTTTCGACGTACCGGTGTCGCCGACGTTGAGCAGGAGGTGGTTAAAGATGACCTCCTGGTCGTGCGAGCCGTCGGGTTTGCTCCCGGCCTCGTCGAAGGTGATGACCTGCCGCGCCTTGCCGAAGAAGAGACTGTCGGGGTAGAGGCGAGGGCAGGGTGTCAGTTTTCCGACGACCTCTGATGTATCAGAGGGCGACCGACGCACTCTTTGACGACGCTGTCAGCATGCTCGTTCGTCTTCTGGAGCTTGGCTGAGTCGAGCGCGGCGTCGATCTGGAAGAGGCAGTTGTCGAGGCACTCGGACACGTCGTGCTGCTTGCCGAACATCATTGCGCCGCCACCGGCCGCGTCTGCCATGAACGGCTTCTTGGCCGACGTCCGGCGCGGTGGCAGTGGAGGCGGGCCCGGCCGGGGCGTCTCAAGCGGCACCTGCGGCACGTCGGCGTCTGGCGGGCCGGCCTCATCGGGTGCGCGTTGCAGCAGACCGGCTTCTGGCTCGATCGTCATCTCACGCGTCGCATGCCGGATGCTGTCCTGGTGCTCCTGTCGCGGCGACTTGGCGCTTGTCGGCGAAAGCACGGGCGACGGCGGCGGCGTCGGCTCCGTCGTCACGTCGGACCGCTCAGACATGGCCGAATCGGTCCGGAAGGCATTGCGGTAGGCCGACGGCGACGTCACCTGCTCACCGAGCATCGGATCGTCCCGATCCTCGCTCGAGCGCTTGCCAAGCACCGAGGACGTCGAGGACATCAGGCGCGGCCGGACTGCTGACGGCGACTGGACGGCAGGCACAATCGCGTCGTCGACGAGCGTGACGTCTGTGTCGGTCGACGTCCGCTCGGCGTCGGTCGGTAAGGGTCCGGCGACCGCCGGCTCGGGGTCGGTGACCTCGGCCGCCTCGTCCTGCGGCGTGACGAGGGCGAGGTAGGCGAGCTCGCGCTCGGGCTCGATCGACGCTGTCGCGCTGTACTCGAGGTTCATGAACAGGCTGCCGAGGAGGTCGATAACTGAGGGGCGCAGCCCAGGCAGGCAAGGTCAGCGAAAGCTCGAGAGGGTCGCAGCTGGTGAGGGAGATGTACAGCGGATCGACCGCTCTATCTCCTTCCGGCTGACGACCCGGCCGCCGACGCGCTTCGCAGCCTTCGACGGCAGCGCCTGGAGGTCCTCCTTGAACTGGTCCGCCTGCGCGATGATCTGCCGCAGCTCGCTCAGGGTGTAGAAGTACTGCAGCGCAGCTCATCGTCGTCTGTCAGTCCCGTCTCTGTCGACTGCAGCAGCCGATGTACGGACTTGGAGGAGACTGTTGAGGTAGCATGTGTTGCCAATGTTGTTGAGCCCGACCGGAATGTCGGCCGAAACGGGCAGCGGGGCTTCGACCGCGATTGCGTCGCCTGCAAGCGCAGCAACGAGCGGTCAGCATCAGGTAGAGGATCGGCGCAGACAGAGCTGCAGCGGACTCACTTCGCACGCCTGTGTCGGCGTAGCTCCGGAGCAATTTGCTGTCGCGGACGTCGGCGATCGACCGGAGCGCGTCCTTGTAGCGGTCCATGCGGCCGGGGTCGTCCATGAGCTGCGGTGGGAGTGCAGGTGCGTGTCAGTAGCGCTCACGCCTTGGCGGGCGAGCGATGCAAGACGTACGCGGATCTCAAAGAGGCTGTGACGATCGATTAAGGATGAGGACGGTCAGCGGCCGTCGACGAGTAGGTTGAGAAAGATGATGAACGGACGTCTGCAGGGTAAAGTCGTCGGTGTCTGCCGCGGCGCCTAGCACGCGGTACGCCTCAGCCGGGTCCATCGGCTCCCTCCTCGCCTGAAGGACGGCCTCTTGAAGCTGGGCGTGCGCGACCGCGTCGTCCCGGCGTGAGGTCGCAATGATCTCAAACTGGTCAATCAGCCGGCTCTTAGCCGCGCTCAATTCCTCGCTGCCGGCGGCGTGGCGGCGGCTGAGTTCCTGGAACTCGTCGCCAAAGCACTTCACGAGGTAGTCGGCCGGCATGTCCTCCTGCTCCATCATCAGGACGTCGTCGGCATATTTTTTGTTGAGCCCTGCAAGGGGCGGACGAAAGAGTGGGGGAGACGCGTCACTTCCTGCGACGTGACAAAGGCAGCTCACGTCCAGAGAGTCACGCACCAGGGAAGGCCTCGTAGGCGTCGTCGAGGGCCTTCTGCGTGTTGAGACCCTTGGACTGCTCTTGGACGAGCAAGATCTGAAGGTCCTCCTGGCCGACGCCCGACCACTCGGCCGCCGTGTCCGACAGCGCCTGGAGGTAGCGCGCGACGTGTTTGCCGTCGAAGCGGGCTTGCATCCGGTAGGCGAAGCTGACGTACGCCGCGGGAACGGTGAAGCCGACTGGGTTGAGGCCGAGCGTCGTCCGGGCAAGCTCAAAGGCGGCCGACTTGTCGCCGGCGAGCTGCATGCGCGGGACTGGTTTCGTTGTTAAGTGCATCAGCCCCGTGCCTTAAGTCAGAAGACAACGGAGTCAACCCGAACGCACTTTTGTCCTTGAGAGCGCCGACGGCCGAGCCAAACGCATGGTCGCGGGGCTCGAGCTTCTGAACGAGGCCAGAGTGCTTGGCCGGCGTGTCAGAGGCGGAAGGGTGGTGCTGAGCTGCAAGATCGAAGCACGCAGAAGAAAGGGGTGAGCGTTCGGCAATGATGAAGGTCGAGACGGGCGAACGACGGCACTTACGATCCTCGTACCGGTACTCCTCGAGGAAGATGCTCAGCTCGACCCAAGCGCGCATCAGTCGCGCCCGGACCTGGAGCCAAGCCACCTCCTCCTTTGGCGGCGCGATAAGTACGGACGGCTCGGCGTCCGTCTGGTCGTGGATGGTGAAGCCGAGGCTGACAAAGATCTGCTCGCTCAGGGCGTCCCACCGGACGCGGCTCGCAAAGTTCTTGTTGGTCACCTTGATCGCCCGCTGGTCATTCGAGAAGACGGTGTTAGAGATCATCCTGTCAAGAGCATCTGGTGGTCAGCTCGTTCACGTTAGGCTTTGGGAGAGTTCGGCTGACCCACGTGAGGAGGACGACGAGGGCTGCCTCGCCGCCGTGCTGAACACCGGCGGGCGGGTCGACGGCGCGCGTCTGAACAAAGTCGTGAACGACGTCTGGGTCGAGGACGCCCCGGACCGCTGGCTCGCCGGGGAGAATTAGCCAGCGCATGTCGGTCGCCGAGATGAAGAGCTGGTCGGGAATCAGCGGCGCCGGGCGCGTCTGGGCGACGGAAACGGCCGGCGGCGAGGGAGGCGGTGTGATCAGCGCCGGGTCGGCCGACGCGACCTCCATCGGCTCGACGTCGACGAGCATGCCTTGCTCGGAAGAAGAAGGGGCCGGTGCCGTTGAGGACGACACTTGATCCAGCGGCGGCGGGCCGAGCGGAGACCGTTCGGGGAGCGCAGGCGAGAATTCGTCGTCCGGCACGCGGATCCACCACGGGCAGCGGACGTCGTCCGACTCGAGGCTTGCGCCCGTCCGGCTCTGGCCGAGCTCCGTTGCCAATTTGCGGACGGCCGAGGCGCCTGAGGCCGTCAGTAGATGCTCGGGCGGCGAGCCGTCGTCGCCGGCGGGGACGATCCACCATGCCCAGCGGGCCGTGTCGAACATGACGGCGCCCTTCTGAACGTCCTCGGGCCGCTGGGGAAGCGAAGCCCGGACGTCCTCAACCGTCGGCGGGGCAGCAAGGATCTTGCTCGTCGAGGCGAGCGACTGGCTCGAGGAAGACGTCGGCAGCAGCGCCGCTGCCGTCGTCGTTGACGACGAGCCTCCCGTCTGGGCATCTGCCGTCGGCGCCTCGCCTGCTGGCCCGGGCATAGACTGCGTCGCCTGCGTTGGCGAGGTCGGCGCCGTCGGCTTGGGCGGCAGGTTCCGAGGCGGGACGCCGACGATCGCTACCTCCCACGCCCGCCGCTCCGGCGGCCAAAGCGGCGCCGTGAGGAAGGCAGTCGGCAGGAGGCCGTGTCCGACTTGCGGAGCCGCCGCCGCAGCGAGCTCGTCGAGCTCCATGAAGCCGCCTCCACCGCCGCCGGTCGGGTCGTTGTCGGCTTTGTTGGACCAGCTCGAGGGCGAGGGCGCGATCTCCTGGACGATGGCCGACGTCTGGAGGGGGCTCGCCGGAGGCGGCGTCACCGGGAGGGGCTCGGGCGAGCTGGCGCGCCCATCAGCATCGTTAGTGTCAAGCTCTTGGCCAGCAGCAGCAGCAGCAGCAGCAGCAAGAAGAGCGAACGGACCGGTAGGCCGGCAGGGCGTCGACATCGTACTGGACCGTCGACCGTCTCGAGCTTGCGACCCTCTGCTGGATCGTCTCGGCCGTCATCAGCTGCGCGTCCTCGTCGGCCGGCGAGGGGTCGAAGCCGTCGAGGTCTGGGTCAATCTCGGAGCGGCCGTCGTTGGCGAGCAGGTCGGCCGTCGGTGGCGGGGCCATGCTCGGGTCGAAGGGCATGACGGAACCTGCCGTCCTGGACGGCATCGAGTCGTCGGCCATCGATGGGAGGAAGAGGAGGGAGGGCTGCAGATGGGTGTTGGAAGGGGGCTGCAGCCGCAGGCGACGCTGGGAAGCCAGGGCTCGCTCGGCGTCGCCGCCGTCACCAGCTGCAGCAGCAGGCCCCGGATGAGCTCGCCAGCGCTGTCCCTTGTTCTCTACCAGCTGCCAGCTATGCTTCCAGCTTGCACATGCTCTCTCAGGTACTAGCTGACCTGCCCTTGTCCCGGTCTCCGCTGCAGGTCCGTGCTTCTTCGTCGACCTCCCCTCTGGTACCGGACCATCTTCCTAGGGTTATGCATTGCGAAACGTGATGCTTGCTCGGTTGTTGCTGGCCCTCGTTGCCCCTCGTGGCCGTTCGGACGACCGGCGTCCCGACTGGCCCGGTCGCCCGAGCCCTCCTCTCACTCACGCGGTCGCCTTCTTCCTCCTCTTCCTCATTCCCAACCACCTCCCGCTCTCCGCCTCTGCCCTCACTCTCAGCTTCATCACCAATGTCCGCACCCGCCGTCCGCACGTCCAAGGAGGGCGCCGTGTGAGTCTAGGCCACTCTAGCGCGCCGGCCTGTCCCAGAGCTGACAATCTCGGCCCGACGTGCTGTCGGTCTCGTCCGCCCGCCGCCGTCCAGCCTCATCTCGTACAAGGACCTCGTCGAGCGTCCGGCCGAGCTCCGCGAGAGCATCGAGCGCGGCTTTGGCAGCCTGACCGACTCGCTCGGCATCGTCGTCATCGAAGGTCCGTCTGGCCCTGGGCTCGTCTTCCGGCCAAGGCTGACCATCGCGTCCGCGCGTCCTCTCGTCGCATGCCGACAGACCTCCCGGCCGAGTTCCCGGCTCTCCGCGAGCGCCTCCTCCGGCTCGCCAACACGTTTGCGAGCCTGCCAGAGGACGTCCGCGAGAAGTATGCCGACCCGTGAGTGACCCCTCGCCCCTTTCGTGCGCGTCGAGTCTGGCAGCGCGCTGACTGCGCTCCGACCCCCCCCCCCCAATACTCAGCGAGGCCCAGTACTCGTTTGGCTGGTCGCACGGCAAGGAGGTCATGAACGGCGTACGTCGCATCACCTCTTGTCTGTGCATGGCGTGTGCTTCACCCTAACCTGATGCGCTCGCCGCCGCAGAAACCCGACCTCAACAAGGGCTCGTACT
>Ga0308160_10007414_pt1 | contig 10914 bp, 8 predicted proteins | sample PhyFR1_FD_201036 | JGI IMG/M metagenome (GOLD analysis project Ga0308160, IMG submission 201036) | Phyllosphere microbial communities from UC Gill Tract Community Farm, Albany, California, United States - DLSLF.R1 | ecosystem: Host-associated > Plants > Phyllosphere > Unclassified | place: USA... | reverse complement strand
GGATTTTCATGAGCTGAAGGTACGGAATGACGATCCTCCTCTCCTCTTCACCCCTCGCATCGTCCAGCGAGAAATAGACGACCGCCGAAAGAAAGTACTCGAATTCGGCCGGGCGGCACGTTTTGAATGCTTTCCGGAAGACCCGCACCGGATCGCGGTATTCTTTTGATGAAAGGGAGCCCCGCAGCATAGGAGGATGGGTTTCCGGGGAAGCCTGAAACGCCCCTGTCCCTGTTTCTTTCCCGACTATGCAGCAGGCCAGGACCAACGACCGCAGCGCCTGGTGCAGATGGAAGATTTCTTCAGGATGACCGGTGATCCGGACTTTCTCCTGTACGGAATACTGCACCATCGTGGTGAGCGCTTCCTTCACCATCACCAGTTCATTGAACTGGAAGAAGGTTTCCAGCAGGCCAACCGCCGAATGTTTGCGGGTGCCGGACCAAAACCAGGCCCCGAAATCTCTTTTTTTCTTTTTCATTTGTTCTGTTTTTTAGGCTTGTAGCTTATCCGGCCATGCAGGAATGATCCTGTGGCTCAGTAAACAATAATAAATAATTCTTAGTAGCCGGGCTTGTTGAAGCCCGCAGCAATAGGCGGTACCTTCCTATTGTATCCTTTCCTGATACTTTTTATGGTCAAGCAAGCTTAGAAGGTCTGTAGAAATGCGGACGGCATGGAAATAAAACGGCATGAGACTCTACATTATCTGCCATTGAGGTACTGGTATACCTGGGAACAGATAAGAGAGCCCACGCCTAGGTCGTGAGCTTCTTACTTATCCTCTTGTATACATAAAAATTACCAGTTTCCAATGACAAGATTCTAAGCAATAGCTTCTATTTTTCGTTGAAGTATCGCAAAGTTACATTGCTGTAACTTGTTTTACAAATATAACAATATTTTATTATTGCGCACAGAAAACCGCACTATTTTTTTTCTCTTTCTTTTAATTTGTATTAATGGACGATGAGCAGGAAGTTATTATTGCTATTTGCAAATATGTATATACAAACTGGATTTCTAAAGCAAAATCACAGAGAGAGTTTGCATCCAAATGTGACATAGAAGAAAGTACTGTAAGAAGACTAAAAAACATTGCATTAGGCACATCGAAAACTGACTATAATATGTCTGTTAAAACTATAGCTAAAATTTGCCGTAAAAAAGGAATCACTTTAGAACAATTATTCCAAAATATAAAAAAGTAAATTCTTAAAGGTCGCTAGGATTTGGCTCTTACTTTTTAATCTCTTTATGTTAATGTTCATTTTGGATTATTTCATTTCTTCTTTTAAGTTTATACAAGAATATATAAAGGCTATTAAGAAAACATGACAATTGAAAATATTGTAAGGATTGCAATATATTTTAAATATTTACATAGAGACATCCTGATAAAATATAAAAAATTTTTATAAGGTACCTTTTATGTTTAATAATTATGTATATTCGAAGAATAAACTAATATCAATTAAAATGGAATCAAAACATAAAATCGGCGAATGGACAGCTATCGTTTCAAATAAGGGTAAAACTTTATAAATTAACGTAAACGGCAAATTTCCTACTCACGGAGAAAACCTCTTTACCATCTACTTAAAAATAATCCACAAGATATTAACAATTCTGAATTATTGTTAACGTTAGTTTTTGGAAATTTAGCAAAAGTAGAAGGTACTATTTTTTCTCTGTATACTTTAGTGAAGCTATCAGCTCAACTGAAAAATACAAAACTGTTAGTTATAGGCGAAGAAGACAGGGTTATTGCAAATACTAACGTCCGTAGTTTTATATGATTCGCTTTGCATAAAAATATTATGTTTTAATAGAAATAATATTTTGAAATTTAATCATTACAAATAATCCTAACAAAATTGGAATTTAGTTTTACGGTAACCCGTAAGGCTATATTTGCAAACTTCTTAAATTTACTTTTATTAATCAAAAACAGTATTTATTATGAGTGACGACTTAAATAAAAAACCAGCAGATGCAACCAGAGTTAATGTAAATGAAACTTGGGAACTTAATTATTGGTCAAAAAAATTCGGAGTTACTAAAGAAAAATTGAAAGAAGCAGTAAAGACCGTTGGGCCTTATGTTGCTGATGTAAAAATTTATCTTGGAAAATAATGAGCTTCACTTACTAAATCCTGACGAGAGTTGGGATTTAATTTTTAAGATATATTTTATAATCGCTAAAAATTCAGTGAAAATACTGACTCATATTTTTGTAGTAATCTTTATTTTCACAACTAATCAAAAATTAACTTTAAAAGAAACTAATTTTCATGAATAGACTCATTATTATTGGGAACGGATTTGACCTTGCTCATGGATTGCCAACTTCTTACAGATCATTTATAGATTTTATATGGAAGAATTTCCATAATTTATCCACGATACCTCAAATTAAAAAATTATTTCATATTCAGTCCCCATTTCATGATAATCGTGTAGGTATTACAATGCGATTTAATGATTATGATGATTTTTACTTTAAAGTTAAAGATAGATTTGATAATGGGAATTATATCTTTACAAATACCTTCCATGGAAAAAAAACTTTTAAAATACATTACAGAAAGCCTTATTCTAATCAAGAACCGGCAATTTATTTTGATTTTCAGAACAAATTTTTTGAATTAATCACTGTACAAAATGCTGAAAACTGGGTAGATATAGAAAATACTTATTACGAAATCTTAGTTTCATTACTAAAAGAGGAGGCAACATATCATTATATTGGAAGCGTTTTAAGATTAAATGAAGAATTTGCAGAAATTAAAGATTTACTAGAATTTTATTTAACTGAAAATATCGAAAATGGATTTGAATTTACTAATTCATATTCTGATGCTGTTGAAATGTGTGATATTTTTGAGTATTCATTTAAAAATTTATACCAGAAAAAGAATGATAAATATTTCTTAGAGTTTCCGCCTAACTACAGTAATATATTAATGGAATTTGACCAAGGATTTGCACCACTTGCTTTACATAAATCTTCCTTTGAGAATTTATTTCTTGATTTTAATTATACACCAACAATATCAAATTATGTCACTATTTTAAATAAAAGAAATATAAGATCTTATGGTCTTTCTTCTCATATTCAAATACATGGTAAATTGAATGATTTAAAAAACCAGATAAATTTCGGTTTTGGGGATGAGATGGATGATAATTATAATTTACTTGAAAAAGCAAATAATAATGAATTTCTAGAAAATATCAAATCATTTATGTATTTATCAAATTCAAATTATAGGAGACTTTTACAATGGATCGAGAATGCGGATTTTCAAGTTTTTGTAATGGGTCATTCTTGTGGACTTTCAGATCGAACTTTATTAAATACCATTTTTGAACATAACAATTGTAAATCTATAAAAGTATTCTATCATCAAAGGGATGATGATTCTGATAATTTTAAAGAATTGTCACAAAATATTTCAAGACATTTTAATAAAAAAGCTTTAATGAGAGAAAAGGTTGTTGATAAAAGTCTCTCCAAACCACTACCTCAAAATACTAGGTTCAATAAATTAAATACAATCTTTGATTAGTCAAACCATATTGTTTGTTTTAAATTTTTATTAAAATTTATCTAAGACAAGATATTTGAATTAAAACTAAAACCTCAAATAAATATGCCATTATTTTTCTATAAAGGAAACGAAAATACGCTGGAATCCAAAAAGATTCAATCTGATGGTTTACCGACTCAAAAAATTAAAGATGCTTTCTTAAAAGTACTTGATAATAAAAATTTATCTTTTTTATTAGGCAGTGGTTGCTCATCTTATGAAGTTAAAAAAGAATCAGAAGAATTAGAAAAAATTCAAGTTGGAATACCAATAATGATTCCTATGGCGAAGGAATTTTATGGTTCAGAAAATTTTGAAGAAAAAAAAGAGTGGTTAAAAAGTGAATTAAAAATTGACGTAAGCATTTCTCCATTCGCTACAAATCTTGAAACTTTTTTATCAACTCTTCATAACCTCTCATTTTATTATTTAAATATTTTAAGTGATGCTGATAAGCAAGAAGCAGTTGAGATAGTTAATAAAAATGAAAAAGAATTCTCCGAGCGCACAGATTTTCAGAAAATAGAAACAATAATTGTTGATGCTAGAAATTTCTTATTATTAAAATGTATCAATGAATCAAATATTAATTCTGGAAAAGATAATGAACTAATAGAGCTATATAAAGAATTTTATAGAAAACTACTTTCTAGAAATTCTACATTACCTCGTTTAAATATATTCACAACGAATTACGATTTATACTCAGAACGTGCGATGGATCTGCTTGGTATTCATTACGTAAATGGTTTTACAGGTGGAATAAGTAAATTTTTTAATCCAGCAATCTTCAATTACGCACTTGCAGAAAAAATGGATTTATCACAATCTAAGTGGAGTGTCATTGACAATTTCTTTTACCTCTATAAAATTCACGGTTCAGTAAATTGGATTGAAGAACAAGGAGAAAATAAGCTATTTAAAGTTCGCGAGATTCAGGAAGCAAAATATGATGTTTTAAAAGAAAAAGACAATATCATGATTCATCCTACGCCTTTAAAATACAATGCTAGTCTTGGAAGTCCGTATTCGGACCTATTTAGAGAGTTCCAAAAAAAATTAATGCAAAATAATAATATCCTTATTACACTTGGATATAGTTTTAGTGACGAACATATTAACAACATAATATTTCAGGCATTTACAATTCCATCTTTCAGATTAATTGTAGTTGGAGAACCTAAAAATGGAAATGCTATTCAAAAACTACAAAATTTAAATGATTCAAGAATATGGATTATTGGCGGCAAAGATGGTTCAGATAACTCAGATTATCCAATACATTATTTTAGACGTTTTGTTCATGAAATGTTGCCAGATTTAACAGCTGATGACTTGGATAGAAAAATGGAAACGACATTAAATAGCTTAAAAGAATTATTAAAATGACAAAAGAAGATAAACAGAGAGTAATTGGTAAAATAGTAACCATTAATTCTGATCGTTTTACCGTGGAGCTTCTAAGTGGATTAGATAATTTTAATGTCAATGGCTATGATGATATCCATTATTTTGCACAATTAAATAGTTATGTAATTATTCCTTATCAAAATTATCATATTGTAGCAGAAGTTTCAGGCGTTAGAGAAAAAGATCTTAATCTTGCATTTTCTAATCCTACTGATCAAATACTTAGTAAAATACAAGCAGGAAAATTTTTAGACGTTCTACCAATTGGGACTATAAAAAATAATAGCAAGCATGAAGCAAATTTTGAGTTTGGTGTAAGTGTTTATCCATCTTTATATTCTGACGTATTATATATTAAAGAGCTTGAGTTAGATGTTATTTTTAAAACAGATAAACTTAAAGAAATTAATTGTCAAAAAACAGAAGAATGTAAACAAGATAATTGCACATGTGAAAATAAATACACCTCTTTGCCTATCGGAAAGTCTATAATTTTCCCAGATTATGAAGTAAAAATTGACATTGATAAGTTTTTTGGAAGTCATTCTGCTGTTTTAGGAAACACAGGAAGTGGAAAATCTTGTACAATTTCTTCAATGCTACAAACTCTACATCGATTTAAAAATTATAGTGCTACAGGAAGCACTTTTATTTTTTTCGATGTAAATGGAGAGTATCGCCAAGCATTTGGAAACGTTACTTTAGAAAATGATGATATAGACGTCAAAAATTTTACAATTGATGATCAGAATATTACTGATGAAGATGGAAAATTTATACTTCCACATTGGTTTTTAAATATTGACGAATGGGCATTGCTACTTAAAGCAAGTGAAAAATCACAATTGCCTATTCTAAGAAATGCTTTAGCACTTGCTGTACTATTTCAATTAGATGATACCGATAAGATAAAAAATCACATTTTAGCTTCATGTATTACTCAAATTTTACGAGATGAAACAAGTAGTCCTTCAAAAAAAGATAGAATAAAATCAATATTACAAAGGTTTAATACAACCGAAATAAATTTGACAACCAGTTGTAAAAATGGAACATTTAACAATGGAATCAAGAACATTTCTTGCACAATTGAAAATTGTCTATTTATTCATTTTGGAGAAATGAAAGGTATTGAATATTTATATAATTATTTAGAACAGAGACTTGAGGATGGTAACTATAAATTTTTAGATTCTAACTACTCACTACCTTCTTATAAAGGCAACCAATTTTTTGATTTTAAATTATTAGATAACGCTTTAGATCTTGCTATTCTGTATGAAGAAGCTCATGGAAATCGTCAAATTAGAGATTATTGTTCATCGCTAATAACTCGATTTAAGAGTATTAAAGAAAGAGAAGATTTTGCTTTTCTAACCAAAAATGAAAACGATATAGATAATTTTATTTACTTGAATCAATTTGTTGGTATAAATGAGGAAATAAAAAAATCACAAATAATTATAATTGATTTAAATTCAGCAAATGATGAAACTATAGAAGTTATATCATGTGTTCTTGCCAGATTAATATTTGAAAAATTAAAAATTGTAAGTAATAGAAATACATTTCCTGTGAATTTAGTTTTGGAAGAAGCTCATAGATATATATCAACTGAAGCAGGAAAAATATTTGGAGATGCTAATAAAATTTTTGAGCGTATCGCAAAAGAAGGCAGAAAATATGGAATGTTCTTATTGGTTTCATCACAAAGACCGAGCGAATTATCAAAAACTGTATTGTCGCAGTGTAGTAACTTCATTGTACATCGAATACAAAATCCAGAAGATTTATCCCACATTAGACAAATAACTCCTCATATATCAGAAACCGTCTTAAAACGTCTCCCATCAATTCCAACACAACATGCTTTAATATTTGGCAATTCAGTGAATTTACCAACAACATTTAAAGTAAATGACGCGAATCCTAAACCAAAGAGTGATAATAATGAAATAAGTAATAATTGGTTTAAATCAAAAAATCATACAATTAAATTATAGAACAAATGAAAAAAGAAAATAAAATAATTATTTTTATAAAGAAGATATTTAATATTAGATTTTGGAACTCTTCGATCATGATCACTTCACTTTTAATCGGACTTTTTCTATTAGGATTCACAGCAAAAAACACTTACAAATATTTTTCTAAAAATGAACTTTTAAATAATATCAATGAAAAGTATAATACAACGGAAAAAAAAGATATAAAAGAAACGATAGATACAATATCAATTAAACAAAATCAACTCAATAAAATTAATTTTAAAAAGAATGATTCTCAATATGATGCAATTATTAAAAAGAAAGAATCTTTCGAACTTGGAGATATCGGAGATTTTTTAGGTGGATATTTCGGTATTTTAATTGGATTTATTGGTATCATTTTTACTTTTATAGCATTTTGGGTTCAATATATGGCGAATGTTCAAGTACAGGATCAATTTAAATTACAGCAATTTGAAAATCAATTTCAAAAAATGATAGATGTTTATCTTAATAACAAAGACAAATTCTCTATAATTGGTTACAAAAACCCCAACAATTTACCCGTTATATTGACGCAAGATACTATCAAAAATATAAATGATAAAATATCCGAAATATTACAAACTAAAGAAAGCACTCGATCTCAGGATAAAAGACCTTTTATAGACTATCTTACTAAAGATCAAATTATATTTCAAAAATTTGTTGTTGAATTAAAAGTAATTGATAGAGTATTTCGTGAAGCTTATAAACAAAATAACAATATATCGGAAGCTAATCTTAGTGAAGATTTAAAGAAAGACATTTTTATTGTTTCTTATCATACCTTTTTTAAAGGATTAAATAAATATTCAAAAGAATATAAGGAAAATCAAACAATAACTAGTATTGATGAAGACTCAATGTTATCAGCTTTTGAAATTCTAAAAAATCTTAGAAGAATTTACAAAATAGATGGTACTAAAGAATATGAAAATTTTTATCAAAATAAAAATGGAAATTGGAAAACACTATGGTTAAAAGTTAACTATGAACCCTTTAAAGGCTATATGCATTTTCTACCACAATATTATCGTAATCTATTTGCAATAGTAAAGTTTGTAGTAAATGCAGATCAAAATTTAAATTTAAGTGACGATGACAAATTAAAATATTTACGTATACTGAGATCAACAATATCTGATTATGAACAAGTCATGTTATTTTATAATTGGTATAGTAAGATAGGACAAAATTGGGAAGATAACAATAATAAATTTTTTACAGAATTTAAAATGATTCATAATATGAAAAAAATACTATTAATAGATGATGACATTAGTATATTTAAAATACTGGAAGTTCCTCAAGAAAAACAACAAGGGTTTTTTGAAGATTATTAAAATTCTATATTTTAGGTTAAATTCATTCTTAACTTTTTCATAAATAATATTTTAAATGTTCGACGAATATAAAACAGAATTAACTAAAAAGGAGGAAAATTATAGAAAAAAAATTCAATCAGAAATAGTTTCTTGTTACAATTGCCAGCCCTATGATAGTGGTGAACCAGTTTGGATATATGGTGAAAAAACTGAGATTGAAGAATTATTTTATAAATTTAATGTTGAAGATAAGTATTGGGAAAATATTTCAGGACATCTGACATGTTCTTGCGGAACTGAACTTGAATTAGGCTGTGATGTGGGTGTAAAATCAAAATACGACAAAGATTTAGCCGCATTTATTAATTCAAATAAAAAATTAGTTTCTAAGATAAATCTTTTCATAAAGTTTTTATCCACCACACCGCTATTAGCATACAAGCATAATATAGGAAAAAGTATATTTAATCAGTTAAAAACAAATCAATTCCCAATAACATCGATTAACTTAAATGATAAATTCTTTAGAGCAAGAAGAGTAAATGGAAATGATATTATTGAAAGTCACCAAATGTTATCTGCTCCTATAGGTAAATCCTCAGAAGGTCGTTTCAATCATTCAGGACAAAGCTATTTATATCTCGCAAGTTCAGAAGAAACAGCAATAAGAGAAGTAACTTATAAATTAAAAGATAGCCTTGTATGGATTCAAGAATTTGAAGTGTCTTGTGATGTAAGTAATATTTTGGACTTAACATTTGATATAACAAATATAGGTTTGAATGTTAACCCACTTTTACTATCTTTATGTATGGCTAATGCGTTAGATGAAAATAAAAATAATGTTGGCTTTTGGCGCCCTGATTATTTTTTAACAAGATATATAATGGATTGTGCGAAAGAACTTAATTATAACGGGATAAAATATAACTCTACAAGATATTATAGCGAATTTAATATTGTGATTTTTAATCCTGAAAAGTACAAAACCATAAATATTGGCAATCCTAAAGTGAAAATTTTTAAGAGTTTGGATCATCAAGTATTCAATGATTTCTCAGATTTACCTTAATACATTATCTAATAGTTAGATATAATGACAATAAAACATATCTAATGAAATAGAATTTTATTTTTTAGTGGCAATACGTGTGGGGTAAAAGTATTGTTAAGTTTATTCCTACTCTCAACGTAGAATTTTGATTTTCAATTATGCAATTAAATGTGAAGCAAGATATATTTTCCACTATCTAGAGATTACTGAAAAAGTAAAGTTATAAACCGAAGAAGAGAATAGTATTTTGATGCAAATAATGATAGAATTTATTTTATTACTAAGACTTCAATTCTATCCAACTATTTAAATCAAAAACAACCAGAAAAAAAATAAACATTTCTCCCCTATTGACCTTTTTCCTTTTAGCTTTAACCTGAACCAGAAAAAAGGTGTGGATGAAGCCTTCTCCCATCCCCTGAGCATCATCGAAGGCCCTCCGGGAACCGGGAAAACCCAGACCATCCTTAATATGATTGCCAACGCGGTGATGAACCATCAAAGCGTCGCGGTGGTTTCGAGCAATCATGCGGCTATCCAAAATGTGTTTGATAAGCTGGAGCGCAGTGGCATCTCCTTTATAGCCGCTCTCCTGGGAAACTCCGAAAAGAAAAAGGAATTCCTTGAGTCTCAGGCTGAGATTCCGGATCTGTCCGGCTGGCAGTTAACGGCGGAAGAAGCACATTCCCTTCAGGAGTCCAACACCCTGCTTTTTGCGCAGCTTTCGGAAAAGCTTGAGCACCAAAACCAACTGGCTCTGCTGAAGCGGCACCTCGAAAATGTAGAAACCGAATACCGGCATTTTACTTCTGCCATGGCGGTACCGTCAGACCTGCGTTTTAAAAAGAACGTCTCTTCCGGGCAGCTGCTTTCCCTGTGGATCACGATTGAAGCGTATGAGGCGTCCGGCAAGAAATTCAACTGGTGGCGGAAACTCACCTTTCCTTTTCTCTATGGCGTACGGGACAAAACCTTTTATGAGCGGTCTTACCGGGAGCTGATCCGATCGGTTCAGGCTAAATACTATACCGTAAAAATTTCGGAGCTTAGGCTGAGGAAAGCGCAGCTGGAATCGGCGTTGGAGGATTTTTCCTTCGGGGAGAAAATGAAGACCTGTACGGAAGTCTCGATGCAGCTTTTCAGGCACGCTTTACATCAGAGATACCAGGATAAAAAACGTCCGCAATATATGGCAGCGGACCTGCATCTGAATTCAGAAGAATTCATCAGGGACTATCCGGTCATCCTCAGCACCGCCTACTCGCTTCGGAGAAGCCTCGACAAAAATACAGTCTATGATTTCGTGATCATCGACGAATGTTCGCAGGTCGATCTTGCTACGGGCGTGCTGGCCTTATCCTGTGCCAGAAAAGTAGTGATCGTAGGAGACCTGAAGCAGCTGCCCAACGTGGTGAATCAGGATACCGCCCGGAAAACGGACCTTATTTTCCAGTCCTATCAGTTGCCCGAAGCCTACCGGTATTCCAGTCACAGCCTGCTTT
>Ga0308160_10007413_pt1 | contig 10915 bp, 13 predicted proteins | sample PhyFR1_FD_201036 | JGI IMG/M metagenome (GOLD analysis project Ga0308160, IMG submission 201036) | Phyllosphere microbial communities from UC Gill Tract Community Farm, Albany, California, United States - DLSLF.R1 | ecosystem: Host-associated > Plants > Phyllosphere > Unclassified | place: USA... | reverse complement strand
TAGAACGTGGCTTTGGCCATACTTTAGGCAACGCACTGCGCCGTATTCTGCTTTCATCCATGCCGGGTTGCGCGGTGACCGAGGTTGAGATTGATGGTGTACTGCATGAGTACAGCACCAAAGAAGGCGTACAGGAAGATATCCTGGAGATCCTGCTCAACCTGAAAGGGCTGGCGGTGAGAGTTCAAGGAAAAGACGAAGTTATTCTTACCCTGAATAAATCTGGCATTGGCCCTGTGACCGCTGCCGATATCATCCATGATGGTGATGTCGAAATCGTCAAGCCGCAGCATGTAATCTGCCATTTGACCGATGAAAACGCTGCTATCAGTATGCGTATCAAAGTTCAGCGTGGCCGTGGTTATGTGCCGGCTTCTGCCCGAATTCATTCGGAAGAAGATGAGCGCCCGATTGGTCGTCTGTTGGTTGATGCCTGCTTTAGCCCTGTAGAGCGTATTGCCTACAATGTTGAAGCAGCGCGTGTAGAACAGCGTACTGACTTGGACAAGCTGATAATCGAGATGGAAACCAATGGCGCGATCGATCCTGAAGAAGCGATCCGCCGTGCGGCTACCATTCTGGCTGAACAACTTGAAGCTTTCGTTGATCTGCGTGATGTACGTCAACCGGAAGTAAAAGAAGAGAAACCAGAGTTCGATCCAATCCTGCTGCGCCCTGTTGACGATCTGGAATTGACTGTCCGCTCTGCTAACTGCCTCAAGGCAGAAGCTATCCACTACATCGGTGATCTGGTACAGCGTACCGAGGTTGAGTTGCTGAAAACGCCGAACCTGGGTAAAAAATCTCTTACTGAGATTAAAGACGTGCTGGCCTCACGGGGTCTGTCTCTGGGCATGCGCCTGGAAAACTGGCCGCCGGCAAGCATTGCTGACGAGTAACCGGATCACAGGTTAAGGTTTTACTGAGAAGGATAAGGTCATGCGCCATCGTAAGAGTGGTCGTCAATTGAACCGTAACAGCAGCCATCGACAGGCTATGTTCCGTAACATGGCCGGCTCTTTGGTTCGTCATGAAATCATTAAGACGACCCTGCCAAAAGCGAAAGAGCTGCGTCGCGTTGTTGAGCCGCTGATTACTCTTGCCAAGACCGACAGCGTAGCTAATCGTCGTCTGGCATTCGCCCGCACTCGTGATAACGAGATCGTGGCAAAACTGTTTAATGAGCTAGGCCCGCGTTTTGCGAGCCGTGCTGGGGGTTACACTCGTATTCTGAAGTGTGGCTTCCGTGCGGGCGACAACGCACCGATGGCATACATCGAGCTGGTTGATCGTGCTGAGTCTCAAGCAGAAGTGGCAACTGCAGAGTAATCTGTAGACACGTAAAAAAACCGGGCTTGCCCGGTTTTTTTACGCCCAAATTCCCATTGATCTTAAGCTCCCTATCCCTTTAACTAAGTCGACATGATATCTAAGTGTGTTGCAGGGTAAATTTAGCTGGGAGGAAAAGTGATGTTCAAAATCGGTCAATTGGCGAAGCTCGCTGACGTAACTCCAGATACGATACGCTACTATGAGAAGCAAGGCATGATGGATCATAATGTCCGTACAGCAGGAGGCTATCGGCTGTATAGCGATCAGGATCTGCAACGCCTACGTTTTATCCGCTATGCCAAACAATTAGGTTTTACGCTAGAGATGATCGCCGAACTGTTGTCGATCCGCATCGACCCAGAGCATCATACCTGCAAGGAGTCGAAGTCTATCGTTGATGCTCGCTTGAATGATGTTGAAAACAAGTTGGCTGAGTTAACCCGGATGCACGGGTCCTTGAAGCGGTTGAGCGATGCCTGTTGCGGTGCCGCCCACTCCAGTAACTATTGTTCTATCCTTGAAGCGCTGGAACAGGGTGCCAGGGATGAAAAGTGCGAAAAAGGCCACTGAGGAACCTTTAATTTTTACATGGACGACAATATCAACAGTACACTAACCTTTCATCGCCATATCAACAATGGTCTGATGGGTTGCGGGTTTAGCGCTGTTGTAGCGATAGCTGAGCTGGAAGGTTTTCAGGCAGTGTTTACAGCGATAAAGCTGTGCTCCTGAGCGGGAATGGCTGTTCCGAATTACCCTCTTCGTTTCAGAACAATGAGGATAAACCACATCAATCTTTGTCATAGGTGCATTCAAAAGCCGAAAGAGTACACCAACACTACATCGGCGTCACGACCGCTTTTATTTGAATGGGTCTAGTCTGTATTCTACAGTTTTGGTTGTTGTTGGCTCAGCAAATCACGAATTTCAGTCAGCAGTTTTTCTTCTGCGGTTGGTGCTGGTGGGGTAACAGGCTTTTCTTCCTGTTTACGACGCGCTTTGTTCATTAATTTAATCGCTAGGAAAATAGCGAAAGCAACAATAACGAAATCGAAAATGGTCTGAATAAATGAACCGTAGTTTATCACTACAGCAGGAACAGTGCCTTGAGCTTCGCGTAATACCAAATGGAATTGTTTGAAATCAACACCACCGATCAGTAAGCCCAGTGGTGGCATGATGATATCCGCAACCAAAGATGAAACGATCTTGCCAAACGCCGCACCAATAATAACCCCCACGGCTAGATCAACCACATTGCCACGTATGGCAAATTCACGGAACTCTTTCAACAAACTCATAGATCGCACCCCTTGCAGAAATTAATAACTCAAGTTTAACAAAGTACTTCCCCTTTGCCATAAATGGAGGAAAAAGTTTTATCTCTTTCCTCGGCAGAGAAGAATATCTGTTAATAGATTTGTTCTACAGGAAGAATGGACTTGGCTGAAATAGCCGCTCTACATCAGGGACGAATTTCTTGTCGGTAATAAACATAATAACGTGATCGCCCTGCTCAATTTTGCTGTTGCGGTTAGCGATAATAACGTCATCACCGCGCACAATGGCACCGATGGTAGTGCCTGGTGGCAGTTTGATCTCTGCCACGATCCGCCCAACCACTTTCGAGGTACTTTCATCACCGTGGGCGATGGCTTCAATTGCTTCGGCTACACCGCGGCGTAATGAAGAAACACTGACAATATCTGCTTTGCGTACGTGGCCCAACAATGCTGAAATCGTTGCCTGCTGTGGCGAAATAGCGATATCAATCACGCTTCCCTGTACTAGATCGACATAGGCACGGCGCTGGATCAACACAATTACTTTCTTGGCACCCATCCGCTTTGCCAGCATGGCAGACATAATGTTGGCTTCATCGTCGTTGGTGATAGCGATAAATACGTCCACTTGATCGACGTGTTCTTCTGCCAGTAGTTCCTGATCAGAGGCGTCACCATAAAACACGATAGTATCATGAAGCTGCTCGGCCAGTTCGGTGGCACGTTGCCGATTACGCTCAATCAGCTTCACGTTGTAAGACTTCTCCAGCCTCTGAGCCAGCCCAGCGCCAACATTGCCACCACCGACGATCATGATGCGTTTATAGGGTTTCTCCAACCGTTGCAGTTCGCTCATTACGGCACGGATATGCTGTGAAGCGGCGACAAAGAATACCTCATCCCCAGCTTCAATAATGGTTGAACCTTGTGGGCGAATGGGTCTATCCTGCCGGAAAATGGCGGCGACACGGGTGTCGATGTGCGGCATATGCTCGCGCATTGAGGATAACGCATTACCTACCAGCGGCCCACCATAGTAGGCTTTTACCGCCACGATGCTGATCTTGCCTTCGGCAAAGTTCACCACTTGTAGTGCGCCGGGGTATTCGATCAGCTTGTAAATGTAATCGATAACTAGTTGTTCCGGTGAAATCAGGTGGTCAATTGGCACCGCTGCCGGTTGGAATAGCTTCTCTGACTCGCGGATGTAGTCTGGCGCACGTATACGGGCAATACGATTGGGGGTATTAAACAGCGAATAGGCGATCTGGCAGGCGACCATATTAGTTTCGTCAGAGTTGGTGACGGCGACCAGCATATCTGCGTCTTCGGCACCGGCTTCGCGTAGTACACGCGGATGAGAACCGTGCCCCTGCACCACTCGCAGGTCAAATTTATCCTGTAATTGCCGTAGGCGACCAGAATTAGTATCGACGACGGTGATATCGTTATTTTCGCCTACCAGGTTTTCCGCCAGCGTACCGCCAACCTGGCCTGCACCAAGAATAATTATTTTCATTTGGTTCCCTGCTTCACACTGAAAGATTTAGGGGGCTGGGGCATGCCCTGAAGAATTATATTTTAATCAGCTTAGCGTAAAAGAAGCCATCACCATCCTTGGGATGTGGAAGGTTCTGTCGGCCCGGCTGCTCTGGGCTACCGGTTTCGACCAACCTGGCGTCGTAATGGTGTTGCAGGAAGGCGGCGATTTGTTCGCTGTTTTCTTCCGGCAGGATCGAGCAAGTGGCGTAGACCATCACACCGCCGGATTTCAAATGTGGCCATATCGCTGCCAGCATTTTCGCCTGTAGGCCAGCTAACTCGGCGATATCACGGTCACGACGTAGCCATTTGATGTCGGGATGCCGGCGAATAACGCCGCTGGCCGAGCAAGGAGCATCCAGTAAAATGCGATCGAACTGTTTGTTGCCGCACCACTGTTGCGGTGTGCAGCCATCGCCCAGTTTTACCTCGGCATGCAAGTGCAGGCGCTGGAGGTTCTCTTTGACACGAGTGAGTCGGTGCTCATCGATGTCAATGGCCATCACCTGTGCCTTGGGCGCGGATTCCAGAATATGGGTGGTTTTGCCACCAGGAGCCGCGCACAGGTCGAGGATTTGTTCACCGTTTTGTGGATCGAGCAGAGCAATACAGCCCTGCGCCGAAGCATCCTGTACAGTAACCCAGCCATCGGCAAAGCCAGGCAGAGCGCTCACAGCGCACGGTGTTAGAAGGCGTAGTGCGTCAGTATATTCAGCGTGAGGTTCGGCTGCTATGCCGGCCTGGGTCATCAGTTGCAGGTATGCTTCGCGGGTGTGATGCAGACGGTTGACGCGCAGCCACATTGGCGGTTTCTGGTTATTGGCATCGACAATCTGCTCCCACTGCGCCGGGTAGGCCTGCTGGATGCGTTTTAACAGCCAGCTTGGGTGTAAGTAGCGGCAGTTGTTATCAGCAGCGTGCTGCATCAACGCGTCTTGTTGACGCTGAAACTGGCGTAATATGCCGTTAATCAGCCCTTTAAGTTGCGGACGTTTCAGCGCTACTGCACCGTTCACCGTTTCAGCTAGCACCGCGTGCGGTGGGATGCGAGTATACAGCAGTTGGTAGAGGCCAACCATCAGTAAATAGTGCAGTGTGCGTTGTTTGCCGATCATTGGCTTGGCCATCAACTGCTGAATGCACCATTCAAGTTGGGGCAGCATGCGTAAGGTACCGAAGCACAGTTCCTGTAACAATGCACGATCCTTGTCATTGATGGTACTTTGCATTGCTGGCAGGACAGTGCTGAGCGACTGACCTTGATCCAGTACCTGGCCGATGGCTTTGGCAGCGTGACTTCGGAGGTTGTAATTGTTTTTCATGATAACGGTCAGCATTAAAAAAGAAACAGCCCGGCGATTAATGGCCGGGCTATGGAGGAGGCTACAACTGGTTGCCAGGGGTAAACCATGCGCGGCGTGAATTCAGTAAATCCTGCGCTGACATCGGTTTTTTCCCTGCTGGCTGCAACTGGGTTAGGTTAAGAATGCCGTTGGCAGTCGCCACCTGAATGCCGTGCTTGTCGGCATGGACAATGGTGCCTGGTTCTGCGTCTGCGGTTTCCACCAGCACACTGGCTTGCCAAACTTTCACCGGCTGCCCATCCACGGTGAAGTAACTGACCGGCCATGGGTTAAAGGCGCGAATGCAACGCTCTAACTGCGCAGCGGACAGGCTCCAGTCCAGGCGCGCTTCTTCTTTGCTCAGTTTCTCAGCGTAGGTCACCTGCGCCTCATTCTGAACTTCACGTTTAACCGTGCCATCTGCCAACAGTTGTAACGTTGTCAGCAGCCCCTGCGGGCCAAATTCGGCCAGTTTGTCATATAGGCTGGCGCTGGTATCTGTTGCTTCGATAGGACAAACGATCTTGTGTATCATGTCGCCGGTATCCAACCCCACATCCATCTGCATGATGGTCACCCCGGTTTCGTTGTCGCCTGCCCACAAAGAACGCTGGATTGGTGCCGCACCACGCCAGCGTGGCAGCAGTGAACCGTGCACGTTAATGCAGCCCAAATGGGGCATATCCAATACTGTTTTCGGCAAAAGCAGTCCATAAGCCACCACAACCATCACATCGGCGTTAAGATCGGCAACCAGTTGCTGATTCTCTTCAGGCCGTAATGATTTCGGCTGAAACACCGGCAGTTGATGCCGTTCCGCCAGCACCTTGACTGAACTTGGTGTTAGCTTATTGCCACGTCCAGCCGGACGATCGGGCTGGGTAAATACGCCGACGATCTGGTGCTCAGATGATAACAACGCGTCAAGGTGACGCGTTGCGAAGTCTGGTGTTCCGGCGAAAATAATCCGTAAAGAGTCAGACACGCTGATTTCCTGATCGGTTAGGCACGGGCGTTAAGCTTGGCCATTTTTTCCAGTTTCTGGCGGATGCGCTGGCGCTTGAGTGGCGACAGGTAATCTACGAACAGCTTGCCCACCAGGTGATCCATCTCGTGTTGGATGCAGATCGCCAACAGGTCGTCCGCTTCCAGCTCGAAAGGTTTGCCGTCGAAGTCGAGCGCGCGGATCTTCACGTTGGCTGCGCGCGGTACCAGAGCGCGTTGCTCGGGTAACGAAAGGCAGCCTTCTTCGATGCCTGTTTCGCCGCTTTTTTCCAGCAGTTCCGGGTTGATCAGCACCAGGCGCTGATCGCGGTTATTGGAAATATCAATAACGATAATGCGCTGGTGGATATCCACCTGAGTTGCAGCCAAGCCAATGCCTTCCTCTGCGTACATGGTTTCAAACATGTCATCCACGATGCGCTGGATATCTGCATTGACTTCTTTTACCGGTGCTGCAATTTTGCGCAGCCGATCGTCTGGGAAATGTAATACCTGCAAGACTGACATATATCTTTAGATCTGTATCCGAGTGATAAACGAGGTTTAGCTTTCATTCTAGACATTTCCCTGCCTGATTGACAGCATTGTACATCAATTGCTCGAATGGGTAATACCAGCGCTTTCTGCGAGGGAAAGGGTGATGCAGCCAGAAGAAATTAGCTTACGGATGCGTGGGGTGAAGGGGCTGGACACGTCATTAGCTAGCCAGATTATGCGGCAGTTGATAGCGGCCGGTACTGAACCTTGCAAGTTGTTGCGGGAGATAGGGCTGAATGACCGGCAGCAAGCTCAATTTCAGCAGGCGGATGCCCGCTATTTGGCCTCCACACTGCGCTGGTTGGAGCAGGTGGGCTGCCAGATGCTGCTCTATGGTGAGGTCGGATACCCAGAGCGCTTGAAGCATATTAATGATGCGCCGTTGTTGTTGTTAGTGCAGGGCAACCCGCAAGTACTGCAACAGCCACAAATTGCTATGGTCGGCAGTCGGCAATTTAGCCACTACGGTGAGCATTGGGGGCGCTACTTTGCTGGTGAATTAACGTATTGTGGCCTTACCATTACCAGCGGCTTGGCTATTGGCATTGATGGTATCTGCCATCGCGCTGCACTGGCGGCCAGTGGTTGCACCGTGGCGGTCTTGGGCAGCGGGTTGGCCAACGTCTATCCGCGTCAGCATCGGCGGCTTGCTGAGCAGATTGTTGAACAGGGCGGTGCGGTAGTTTCTGACCATCTGGTCACCGATTTGCCGTTGGCCGCACACTTTCCACGGCGTAACCGTATTATCAGCGGCCTGAGCCTGGGCGTGCTGGTGATTGAAGCCTCGCTGCACAGTGGCACCCTGATCACCGCCCGCTATGCGTTGGAGCAGGGGCGTGAGGTGTTCGCTCTTCCTGGCGCGCTAGGGAACCCGATGAGCGAAGGCACGCATTGGCTGATCCAGCAAGGCGCTTATCTGGTCACTAGCCCGAAAGACATCGCCGAACAGTTGGGAAGTAGTCTTCATTGGCTGTCAATAAACGAAAATACACCTATTTGTGTATCTGAGGCCGAAGTTGAATTGCCATTTGCCGATGTGTTGGCTAACGTAGGGGATGAGGTGACGCCTGTTGATGTCGTCGCTGAACGTGCCGGCCAACCCGTGACAGAAGTAGTGATCAAGTTATTGGATTTGGAGCTAGCAGGCTGGATCGCAGCGGTACCTGGTGGTTATGTCCGAATAAGGAAGGCAAGTCATGTTCGACGTACTTATGTACTTGTTTGAAACTTATCTCCACAATGGATCAGAGTTGCACGTCGATCAGGAGCAACTGACCGACGATCTCGCTCAGGTGGTCTTTCATCCAGATGATTTCTTCAATTCATTGAATTAGTTATAAAATTTTCTGATTTGCAGGTGGAAGAAAATGCATCTTACTTTATCGATACTGACCCACTAACGATGCGGATTTACACCAAAAAGGAGAACGTGCGTTTGGATGCCAGTTGCCGTGGTTTCCTCCTATTTTTGGAACAGATTCAGGTATTAAACCTTGAAACCCGTGAAATGGTTATCGATCGTGTTATGGCCTTGGACAACACGGAGTTTGATCTCGAAGATCTAAAATGGGTGGTGCTGATGGTACTGTTTAATATCCCCGGATATGAAAATGCCTATCAGCAAATGGAAGAACTGTTGTTTGAAGTAGAAGGCTATCTGCACTAAACCGGTTACACGCATAGAAAAAGTTATGACCAAAACAGCGATTTTTGCCACCAGGCAAAATGAATCCTGTCCGGAATGCGGGGCTAAATTGGTGATCCGCTGTGGTCGCCACGGCCCCTTCTTGGGCTGTTCTCATTATCCCGAATGCCAGCATATCCGGCCGCTTAAGGCACAGGCCGATGGTCATATCGTCAAGGTATTAGAAGGGCAGTCATGCCCGAAGTGCCAGGCGATGCTGGCGCTGCGTCAGGGGCGTTATGGTATGTTCATCGGCTGCTGTAATTATCCAGAATGTGACCATACCGAATTGATTGATAAGCCGGACGAAACCAGCATCACTTGCCCGCAATGCAGACAGGGAAAACTGCTGCGCAAGTCGCGTTACGGTAAAGTGTTCCATTCCTGTGATCGTTATCCGGGGTGTCAGTTTGCTCTCAATTTTAAACCAGTTGCTGGCGAGTGCGCCTACTGCCACTATCCATTACTGATGGAGAAGCGTACGGCAAAAGGGTTGATCCTCTGCTGTGCTAATAAACTTTGTGGAAAACCCGTAGCAACCACCGAATAACCACATAATGAACTCAGAACCTACTTCCACCCTCGCGTCTATTATTGACGCGCTGCATAATCAGCAGGTTATCGCCTATCCTACCGAAGCTGTATTCGGTCTGGGATGTGACCCCGATAGCGAACAGGCGGTTAATACGTTGCTGTCCTTGAAACAGCGGTCGTGGGAGAAGGGATTGATCCTTATCGCCGCCGACTACCAGCAGTTAATCCCGTATATTAATGACAGCGCGTTGAGTGAGCCGCAACGTGCTGCGATATTCGCCAGTTGGCCGGGGCCGGTAACTTGGGCGATCCCTGCCCGGCCTGAAACTCCGCGCTTTCTGACTGGCCGTTTCAACTCGCTGGCGGTGCGCGTCAGTGCCCATCCGCTGGTGCAGCAACTGTGTCGGCAGTATGGCAAACCATTGGTATCGACCAGCGCTAACTTCAGCGAGCGAGAACCCTGCCGTAATACAAATGAGGTGACACAGCAGTTCGGTACTGCGTTCCCGGTGTTGGTGGGTAAAGTTGGTGGTTACCTCAACCCTTCAGAAATCAGAGATGCTTTGAGCGGCGAACAGATCCGCCAGGGTTAGACAGAGGTAATGTGCATGGAGAAATTTGCGGTATTCGGCAACCCTATCAGCCACAGCAAATCACCGTTGATTCATGCGTTGTTCGCCGAACAGACAGGAATTGATCACCCGTATGGCACCGTGCTAGCACCCCTAGAGAGTTTTGAGGCCAGCCTGCAAGCGTTTATCCGTGCGGGTGGTCAGGGGGCGAACGTCACGGTACCTTTTAAGGAGCGTGCCTTTCAAGCCGCGTCTGAGCTGAGTGAGCTCGCCTCGCTGGCTGGTGCTGTGAATACGCTTAAGGTGTTACCAGAAGGCGGTTTGCTGGGAGATAACACGGATGGCATCGGCCTATTAACCGATCTTGAACGCCAACAACTGATCTGGCCGCAGGATCACATTTTGCTGGTGGGGGCAGGTGGTGCAGCGCGTGGTGTGATCTTGCCGCTGTTGTCCTTTGGCTGTGAACTAACGATCACCAACCGAACTTTCAGCCGGGCGAAGGAACTGGCTCAGCTCTTCCAACACCGTGGTGAGATCTCGGCGCAACCGATGGATCAGCTTGATCAGCACCGGCCATTCAATCTGGTGATCAATGCCACGGCTTCCGGCATCAGCGGTAAGATACCGGCGTTGCCAGTCGGTGTGGTCAACTGCCAAACTCGGTGTTATGACATGTTCTATCAGCAGGGAAGGACACCGTTCCTCGCTTGGGCGCAGCAACAGGGGGCAACGGAGTTTGCCGATGGTCTGGGGATGCTGGTGGGGCAGGCTGCTCATGCGTTCTTGCTGTGGCACGGTGTAATGCCTGAGATCGAACCGGTATTGCGCTGTGTGCGTAGTCAGTTGGCGGTATAAGCGAAGCACCTGTTCCCGATCAGGTAATAGGTGCTAGTCAGATAGCTTTCGGCAGGTATTCGTCTTTCCAGCGCACATAGTTGTTGGCAGAGTAGAGTAATCCATCCAACTCGGCGGCGGTCAGCGGGCGAACCTGGCGCGCTGGGCTACCCATATAGAGATAACCGCTGACCAGCCGTTGACCTGGTGTCACCAGGCTGCCAGCACCAATCATCACATCATCTT
>Ga0308160_10007412_pt1 | contig 10916 bp, 16 predicted proteins | sample PhyFR1_FD_201036 | JGI IMG/M metagenome (GOLD analysis project Ga0308160, IMG submission 201036) | Phyllosphere microbial communities from UC Gill Tract Community Farm, Albany, California, United States - DLSLF.R1 | ecosystem: Host-associated > Plants > Phyllosphere > Unclassified | place: USA... | reverse complement strand
GATTCGTCACTGTCTGTGGAGATGGAGAGTACATCATCTACACCGCTCTCGCTTGGCGAAACAAAGCGTTCGGTTCAGGCACCTCCTTCGCATGGTCCGTGGATTCCAATACCTACGCCGTGCAGGAAGGCAAGGCAAAGATCAAGGTCTTCCGAAACTTCAAAGAACGACCCGGCTTCATCAAGTCGTCTGGCACATGGGGTGTGGAAGGTGTTCACGGTGGAGCCCTTCTCGCTGCTAGAGGATCCGGCTTTGTCATGTTCTGGGATTGGGAGACTGGAGCGGTTGTCCGGAGAATCGAGGTCGATGCTACCGGTGTTTCCTGGTCACCTTCGGGCGAGCTCGTTGCCATTACTTCGGAGGACGGCTTCTACGTTCTCCGATTCGACCGCAATGCTTGGATGGAGAAGGTCGATGCCGGAGAAAGTCTGGGCGATGAGGGTGTTGAAGAGGCGTTTGAGCTTGTTGCCGAAGTATCCGAATCGTGAGTGCAAGTGATGTCAATATGAGCATGACTCACGGTACAGCGTCAAAACATCCAAATGGGTCGGAGAATGCTTCATCTACACCAACGCGAACAACCGCTTGAGCTACCTGGTCGGCGATCAACCTCATGTCCTCAACCACTTCGACACGTGAGCAATACCCCTAACGATTCGTACTGGTGCTGACAAACAGTGGCGTCTACCTGTTGGGATACCTGCCGGCTCACAACCGGATCTATGTCGCCGACAAGGACATGAACGTTTCGAGCTTTGCTCTGAGCCTGAACGTCGTCGAGTACCAGACGGCCATCTTGCGAGGCGACATGGAGGCAGCCGAGGCACTCCTACCCAGCATCCCTACCGACCAACGGAACCGCATTGCTCGGTTCCTGGAGACACAAGGTCAGTCCGCAGATCCTGGCTCCGCGCACATGCTGACTCGCAGATCTTAAGGAGCTTGCGCTTTCCGTTTCCGCCGACCCAGACCACCGATTTGACCTCGCTGTGTCACTCAACGATCTCGAAACCGCTCTCCAACTTGTTCGTTCCTCGGCGGAAGCGGGGTCGCAAGGGAAGTGGAAGATTGTCGGTGACAAGGCGCTCGAGGCTTGGCAGATGGACCTCGCACAGGAAGCCTACGAGAAGGCTCAAGATTACCCCGCGTTGTTGTTGCTCTACACCTCGCTCAGCGATCGATCAGGTCTCGAGAAGCTTGCTTCATCGGCAAATGGCAAAGGCTTGACCAACATTGCTTTCGCAGCATACCTCCAATTGGGTGATGCTTCGTCTTGTATCGATATCTTGAGCAATACTGGCCGACTACCCGAAGCCGCCCTTTTCGCCCGAACCTATGCCCCTGAAAAGGCGGGCGAGGTCGTTGCGAGGTGGAAGCAGGAACTCGAGACGGAAGGCCGGGGTAAAGTCGCTGCGACCATTGCCGATCCTCGGGAAGACGGTTCGTCTTTCCCCGAAATGGAAGGCTCTACTAGCGCATCCGCTGCCGAGACAACGGGATACCAAGTCCCATCAACCGAAGCTCAAGAAGAGGAAGGTAGCGGGGTCATGGTTGAGAAGCCGGAAGAGGATACCGAGATGGGCGAAGCGGCGGAAGGAGAGGATAGCGTCGAGAAGACCGGTCTCAAGGAGAAGGTCAAGCATGTTCTAGAGGAGAAGGTGAAGGAACCAGTTGAGGGATTGGTCGACAAGGTCAAAGATCTGTCTGTTGGCGGTGAGTCGTTACGGCTCTCATGAGGCCGAGCTGATGACAGACAAGGATGAGTCCTCGACACCGTCGTCAGGCGGAGGAAAGAAGAAGGGCAATAAGAAGAAGTAAGGGCTGGGGACAGTGACGAGGATGTATAGAGATCAGGGGACAGACTACCCAAAATCTTATTTGTTTATGACCGCGCATGGATTGGCTTCTGAATGACGTGGGACTGTAGTTGTGTTCAGGTCTTGCGATATCTACACCATGTGAAAAATCGAACCGAGAGCGTTGGACCTCATGATCAGACGAGACGGGTAGGCGAATGTGAGCGCTGCGAGAAAACGTGACCACTGCATCGTTCAGGTGATTCTGCTGATGTACAAAAGAAAGAACGCAGCCTTAAGGCAGGCTAACAACAGTGACCCGACCCAGTACCCTCAGGAACGAAGCCCAAGCATGTGTCTCTGCCGAATGCGAAGAACCCGACCGTATGGCCGATGAAAGTAGCGAGGAGCATGTAGCCGTTGTAGTACATCCCGAGGAGCATCCTGGGTGTCAGAAAAACGACAGAGATTGCTCGCAGGACCGCTCAGTGCAGAGAAGCCTGAACGAGGTGAAATCCTACTCACACCAAGAAGGACGCAGTGAATTGCGTGCCATACACTGCACTCCTCAGAGCCTGTTGCGGGAACGACGGGGTCCAGCTATCATCAGCGCCGAACAGCATTGTACTCACTGAACAGGTGCACAGCCTGTGTTGGGGGTGAAACCGCTCTCAGTCTCGCTCTTAGTGACTGACGGCGAGCCAGACGCTGCGGCGACGGCGCAAGCGAGCGCCGCTTTGGTGATGTTGCGATCGTATTCTCGTCCGGCGCGGCGGAGGGCTTCAATCGCGATAACGAGGAAGAAGACGCCGACGATGGAGCCCGCGAACATCCCTTTGGAGCGATTATGCCATGACGAGGACAGAAAGCACGTGTCGACGGTGTACCAATTCCAGAGCATCGAGACTGGGGTTAGGGCTGCTTGGTGGCGGGAAAGGGAAGGGTGGGATGTAGACTGGCGAAAGGGGCACTACTACGCCTTTCGACGAGTGCGTCCGTCATCGCAGGGTAAGAGGGCACTAACTACTCACTCTTGCACGCCGCCTCGGTCGATCCGCCCATCGACATACCGCTGTCCATGCCACCCATATCCATGTTGACGAGAGGTGTGATGTGGTGTATTCAGCAAAGACAGGTAGATGGTTTTCGCTGTTGGGTTGACTGTCACTCAGAGTCTAAGTGCGACTGGGTGGAAAATCGGGCAATATCAGTGATCGAAACCCATCCCAACCCAGCCATATATAACCATATCAAGCCTCGAGGCCGAAACGCATGCACCCGCCTCCTGGTATTCAAGCGTCTGTCCGTGTCATTATCATTGGTCAAAGGCCCCACGATCAATGGCGCATGCTTCTGAGACTATTCCTCCTCGAAGTTGATTCGCCGTTGTCAAAACGCACTACGCGCGGCCGAAAGGATCTCGCGACGAAAAGGTCTCAAACGATGAGCCATTATCCGCGATCGGTGCCTGGCGTGTTTCGGATAAGGTCGACAAGGCTCATGCCGGTGACTTTCGCCCGGCGTCTGTCTGCCACACACATGGCGCTTCGGTGAGGGCCGCTCCAAGATCTACAGGACATATTATAGGATGTTAGTGTGCGAAGGTACCGACGCAGCGGAACTATCGCTGTTGATTTGGAACGAAGAAGGGCCATAGGGGCTGACCGCACCGTAGCCATGCCGGCAGGTGCCTCACGAGTTTTGGATGCGACCGGAGATTCTTCGCCCTGGTAACAATGGGTCAGAATCGACATACAAATCTGAGTCCGTTCGGGGTCTAGAGGTGACCAAATATCCCAGCTCGCCTGACGAGGACTCCGGAGGGACCGTCTCAATTCCCGCGTGCCCTTTTGGCTCGCCATCGACGAGCATTGCCTTTGGTCCTAGAAAGCGCGTCGAAACCGTGGATACAAACAGATCCGTATTCGCGTCACAGGCATGTTTTCATTCACATCATAAGCCACATACAACGTCTCAGGTCTACCATGGCAGCTCCAAGGGGGTAGTCTGCTCCGCTGCATTCTTGCCCATGACCTCCTCGGCATTTCCGATGCCCCTACTCGTCAGTCGATCCGCACGTGATCAAGAGCTATGACATACCTGCCTCCCACTATCATCAGTGTTCGATCAGATATATACAGATCTCACTCACTTGGTGCCCAGAACTTCCCGCTCATGCTCATATCAAGCTTCTCCACGAACTCTGCGAACGGCACAGCAGCCTCTTCCGGCGTGACAGCTAGACGTTTGAGCTGTGCTCACATGACAGATAAAAGCAGCTCACCACCCATCTTCTCGTAAAACTCCTCCATCCCGGCGGATTTGGTCATTTCTGCTCATCAGTCGCTTCTTGGCGCGTGGCCTGTCAGCCTCACCGGTCTTGAGGAATCCAGGCTGTATATCAGCGCGTAATCTCCTTCGTGATAGCTCGCTCATCCTAATAATGGCGATCCTAGAAGCCCTCCAACAGTGGCACTCACATGGATCATGGCGATAGGGATTCCGCGTTCTTTCAGGTCGTACGACAGCAAATGGCCGACCATGTTCGCGGCGGCCTTGCTGCCGTGGTGGCCGAACATCCCGCCTCCTTCGCCTTCTGTGCGCAGGGTAATAGACCCGCCCTCTGACGTGAGAATAACCACTTTCGCCTCCGGGGCAAGAGACGACGACATGATACTGCTGTCAGCGCGCTGGCCTGTCACGCGTATGCTCACAGTCTCTCCACCACGAAAACCTGCCGTCAGCTCCTCTTGTCTCTGCGTGCGAAGTGTAGACCAGACGCCCGACTCACCGGTGCAATGGAACAGATCGTGTACATCGCGACCTGGTCATCCCAATTCGACTTGCCGAATTCCTGAATATCAGACCGAGATCCTCTACCCACTCACCTCCGGCTTCAGAATTCCAGACACATAGAGTACAAGCTGGACAGTCCTTCCCTTGAGACCGTCAACGATCTTGTTTCCGCAATCCTTTTGAGACACATCGATACCTTCCACCACGTTCACGCCGGATGGGAATTGGTCGGGTTGGGCGGATGATCGGACGGTCGCGAAAACGTTCTCGGCGCCGATCTCCTTTGCATACTGTTTGACCAGAGCCGAGCCAAGCCCTCCAGATCCACCGACGATTAGCACTGATTGCGGAGCCATTTTGTTCTGGTACGATGGTGATATGTTGTTTGAAGGTCGACATAGTCTGGATTCACAAGGACCAACGCGGTGGAGGTATGACGCAACGCAATCGGGGACCCCGGCGGCGAGATGGCGTGGTTTCATGGGAATCGTTTACGCCTAGGTTTTCAGAAATCTCGGTCTATTTTCTAATCGAGACAGATATGCATGGCTACAATTCAAGCTACATCGTTTCACGTCACTGCGGGCCCATCTTAGACAGCCTTGGTACCCCTTGGCGCACCGTTGTCAAAGTTGACCTGGTCTACTGGCATGCCGTTGGCGCCGACCTTCTTGCCCATACCGTTGTGGGTACCGTTGAAGACAACACCCTCGAGCGTCTTGTATCCCTTGACACCGAGCTCCTTCTCAAGCTTCTCGGCGAGCTCGGGCGATACCTCTCGGAAGATACCGATCTGTCGGGCGATGATCTCCTTGTCGGTACAGTTACCCATGTGGCCAGACACGGTCTCGATGAAGCGGTCCTTCGACTCCTGGCTGAAGACCTTCTCCCAAAGATTTCGCGCGGCGGTGAAGTCCTCTGGTCGGACCTCGCTCAAGAATGAGACAGCTTCGCCGATGAACTTGCCGTGCACCTTGTTGAGGTCGTAAGCGGGCTTGTTGAAACCGATAGGCGCAATGCTCGACAAGTAGTTTGGTCGTCCACCCTGGTTGAAGAAAGCCATCGAGCCGTCGCGTTGGAAGTTGCCCATCTTGTAAGGGACGATCGGCTGGTTGACAGGGAGCTGCTGGTAGTTGACGCCGATTCGGTGTCGGTGGGCATCCGGGTAGGAGAACAGTCGAGACTGAAGGACCGGGTCGGCGGATGGCTCGATACCAGGGACCATGTGCGACGGGTTGAAAGCGATCTGCTCAACTTCGGCGAAGTAGTTCTGAAACGTCAGCATGTGGTTCGCTGTTATGCAGGCTCGCTCAAACTCACCTTGGCATTGTCGTTCAAGGTCATCTTACCGATGGTTCGGAGGGGGTACTCCTTGTGGGGCCAGATGTGAGTCAAGTCGAAAACGTTGATCTTCTTCTCGGTCCAGGCGTCCTCGGCCTCCTTCTCTGTCATGATCTGAACCTGCATGGTCCATGACGGGAAGTCTCCCTTGTCGATGGACGTGTAAAGGTCCTTCTGTCCAAAGTCGTTGGACTCGGCGGCGGCCTCATCGGCGGTGAAGTTTTTGATGCCCTGGTCGGAGATCAAATGGAACTGGGCGTACACCCACTCGCCCTCGGAGTTGACGAGCTTGAGGGTGTGGCCGTAGTATCCGTGCATGTGTCGGTAACCGGCGGGAATTCCTCGATCGGACATGAGGATCATGACCTGGTGGATGGACTCTGGGTTCTGCGACAAGTAGTCCCAGAAAGCGGTCGAGTCGTCGTCACCGGAGAGATGCGTGGCAGGGTCACGCTTCTGAGTGTGGATAAAGTGGGGGAACTTTGCCGGGTCACGCAAGAAGAAGACGGGCGTGTTGTTCGCGACGAAATCCCAGTTGCCCTCTTGGGTCTTGAACTTCACGGAGAAACCTCGCGGGTCTCGGGCGAGATCGCTAGATCCGGTCTCACGTCCGACGGTGGAGAATCGGGCGCTGATGGGGCACTTGGCACCCTTCTTGAACATGCCGGCCATACAGAGGTCCTCGAGACCATCGGTACATTCCCATTCACCGTGGGCTCCAGACCCCTTGGCGTGGACGACTCGCTCTGGGATACTAGTTATCAGTACCGTATCACTTCGTACGGAAAATCGATCATGGAACAAATAAGGTGGCGAAGAAGCAAAAAAAAGTTCGACTTACCGCTCTCGATCGAAGTGAGAAAGAAGATCGATCAGGTGGAAGTCCTGGAGCAAAAGAGGTCCATCGAAGCCCGCCCGCTGAGTGGCGTACGGGTGAGGTACTGAGACACCGTTGCTAGTGGTGTAGGTGCTGTCGGTCAGTTTAGAATTCAGATCGATCGCGATGGCGGCGAGTGGGGAAGGCTGCAACTCACGTATCGGTGGACTTTGTCTCGGCGTCCTCCTTGTAAGCCTGCTGAAGCTTGCTGCCCGGGTGGCCGCTGGTTCCGTTGGTGCCATTGGCGCCGTTTGTTGTTCCGTTTGCAGTTGACATTGTGAGTGATGGGTAAAGTATGGAAGGGAGATGGAATGGAATGTTGGACAGAGCATGTGTCCACTGGTGCCGATCCGGTAAACGCGCAGGTCCCACGTGGACTGAGATGGTCGCTATTTGTCAGATGACGTCATGTCATCATCACCGGCAATTGGATCTCAACGTGGCACTCCAGATCATCTTATTGGCTAGTTACTTTGCCACCCGTTTATTATCGCAAGAATGGCTGTCAAGCGTGCAATGTTCCGCCATGGGTCTACATTCGTTAAGCGCTGATGGAACTGTCTCAGCAGCGTGGTCTGCAGCCTCAAAGCGTAGAGACTCGAACAAATTTGTTCTTTCTACCTCTGCTTCGCCGCGCACATGGACTTTTCCTTCCGGGTCATGGCTGTGAACGTGAGACCACCTTCCCTTGTCTTCCGTGTGTTCTACTCAACGCATAGCTTTGTAAGGATTATACCCATATTTGATTGAGGTACCTGCTCATACTTCTGCCGTCTTGTAGCGGCTTGGCATCGTGCCCATTGTATGATCGACGGCATGACTCTGACGACCGCCGACTGTTGCCACATCGAAATCACCCATACAAGCAGCTCAGGTTTTATTCGGTGTCAGTATGCACGACAAAGGGAGACGGTATGATGATAGCGGCTATGGTTACGTCCCTTTTAAGCAGCGAGAAGATCCATTGCGTAGCGAGGTACCATGAGAAGAAGAAGAACGCCCTCAGGAAAGATTAATCAGCTCAAAAGTTGACGGTTGATGACCAAGAATGATACTCCTGGGACGTTATATCCTTTCACAAATTTTGAACAGCATGACTGCATTGACGTATGCATACAAGTCATCCTTGCGATGGCGACGACAACGAGAATTGGGTGAAAAATTCACCTGTCCCGCTCAGGTGTGCCATGTTCCCGGATCTCAGGCTGATTATCACGATGTTCACAAGAGTGGCAAAATACATGAGGAGGCCGGACCCAGGTCGGCTAGCTTCAAGACAGCCCTACCGGGACAAGCAAGAAATGACTACAAAGAACGATCTCGAATAGGGTAATCGTGTATCCTAAGTGTACATATCGTGGCGCAATGAAGGCAATGGGTGAACAGAAGTCGTAAATCGTCGACCCCGATGCCAGTGAAATGAGCGACAAAGTGAAATGCGGTGACCCGGCGACCTGGCGATGAACAAAAACAAGGAAAAATGAGAGACCGGAGCGGACAATGGTGTGGACGAGACCGCTAGCAATACGCTGACGAGGTCAACAATTTCGCCTGGGCTAATACACGCCTGCTCCGAATGTTCTAATCATAGGCGCTATTGCCCGCATCTCCACCTGCACGTGTTCGAGTGCGTGTTCGTCGAGCACAGCTTTGCACCGGTCAACGATGGCTGTGCCGATCGTTTTGGTGATGGTGTCCGCCGAAACGCCGATCCAGACGATAGTCGTCAATGATGGCTCTTGCTTCGTATCATATGCGCTCATAGCGTAGCCGATCCTAACAACATCGACGACTAAGGTGCCCACCGGGCAGGTCTCGTCCAGAATATTCAAAATGGTAGCGGAGATGCCTTTTTCCCAAACTCTGCCAAGTGGGTCTGTACTGCAGATGGGAAGCAATCGCTTGCTGTCCTGATGGCCCACCCCTGGGTGCGGTCGGTAGTCAAATCTGGTCGTTGCAATCAGCCTTGGTCGAGACGGTAACCCGTAGTAATAACCGATGAGAGCCTCGTCACTGGCATCCGAAGACACAACTCGTGAGTTGGGAGTCTTTGGTGATGGGAGGACAGTGGGTGACCTGACACCCGGTCCGACGGCCGATAAGGCGTCGGATAATTGCGGCTCGAGTGGCGACGCTGGAGACTTGGCCAGGTCGTCGGGCGCGGGTAACGGGATCTGAGTACTGGCGGTCAGCAGTTGTTGAGCGTATAATCTCGATGACTCACTCAGGTACCGAGTTCAAGGCAGTAGCAGTCATTGCGGCTGGAGGATGATCGACGCGAGGTAGCCGGACGGTAGACGAAGTGGGGTCAATGCCAGGCGAGGGGAATGATGTGTTCGGTGGTGAATGTCTTTCGTCGGAAGTCCGTTCCACTGAGCCTTTTTCTCTGTCTGAAGTCATTTTCAACTGGGATAGTGCACGGAAGATAAGCAAAGATATTCGCGGGTCGAGTGATTATAAGTCATGAGGCGAGTGGTGGTGGCGATGGTCACGCGGTCGAAACAAAAGTGAACGACTCGGAAGGTGTGCATATGCAAGAGGTCCGACGGCTCCGAGACTCATATCCAGCCACCCTGACCTGCATCGTCACTAGCCGGCGGATTATTGTCACTACCTGGTACTATGTTAGATCGGTCCGCTCTGTCTAGACTCCTCGCCCGCATCGCGTTTGCCCACCGCCGGATCTGGTTTCGAACAGTTTCATCACCACTCCGATACAAGCTGAGAATGTTCTCTTGAAGAGTAGTCGTCTGGTCTGTTGTCAAACGGGCTCGCTGGCCTTTCCTACGCGTCAAACTTTTGAAGACGCTGGTCAATTTGCGGGAATCTTGCCTCAAATTTTGCTCAAAGACCTCAAGCTTCGCCAGAATTGACGTGTCAGCTGCCGCGGAGCGCAAGTAACTTTTCGAAAGAGACGTGTTGAGCCGATTGAGTTGCTCGACCGTCGATCGTAGCTCAAATTCACGAGTAGCGAAGAGGTATTCCAAGTCGGACTCGGCGGTGATGGTTGACATAGCGAGGGAGGGAAAGGAGTTGGGTAGTGGCGTGACTGTGCTGGTACAGTACTGTATATATGGTAATCTCTGTTTCCCGACACACGCGGCGGTTTCGCCCCGATCGGAGACCGCTGCTGGGTTTTTCATTAAAGGATGGCCAACGTCATAGTTCATTAGGCGGAGATTCCAATCATACACGGTCTCAGCAATCCAGATCGACACCGGAGATCGACAGATCGAACGCGAAGGTGCGATTGTCCTATACATGTCCGATTCATTCCTCGGTTTCTGTCGCCTTACTCTCCATGCTCTTCTCTTGTATACCCCACGCACATGCCACCGTGATGATGGCGATTACGCCCGATACTGCCCAAACCGTTTTGATACTCCCCGCATAAGCATCTAAGGCTTGCTGCGCGAGCGGAAAGGGTAATTGCCGAATAGCGGCTTTGGAATGCAACACTGCTTGTACAATCTGGCCATGAGCAATGACACCTTCCTCCGGTTGTAATGATATCAGCCCACCTGGTCTTTATCCGGATTGTTGGAGAATGCCCGCTTAAGGTTCATTGCCAATGCGCCGACCTGGATGGACCCGCCGATGCTTACTCCGAGGGCCACACCAAGGGTTCGAACGGTATACAACAGCGCTGTGGCTTTCGGCATGCTCTTGCTATCGACAGCGGAGATCAGGGCGACTGTTATTAGCCTAACTCACCGCACAGTCCACACAAACGTACTCAGTTGGCAACAGAGGAAGACGGAATATCCCAGTGTAGCAGGGAAGAGGGTGATATAATATCCCCACCATGACCAGCTGGGAGACCAAGCGCAGGAGATGAAGGAAGCAGCAATGGCGGGAACGAGCGAAATGATAGCCATCCAGCGATACTTGCCGCCGTTGCGTATATGCCTACCGTCAGTTGTCTGTTCCGTGCGCTGTTAGTTCACTCACTGTCCGGCGAAGAGTGAGCCAAGAGCCAAACCCAGTCCGCCACACACTGAGAGGATCATCCCCGCCTGAGCGGTAGATGTGTTGACCACTACGTTGAAGTACATCGGGCTAGCTGTCAGTGATATTCGTGTGAAGCATTGATCGCGCGCACATCT
>Ga0308160_10007411_pt1 | contig 10916 bp, 13 predicted proteins | sample PhyFR1_FD_201036 | JGI IMG/M metagenome (GOLD analysis project Ga0308160, IMG submission 201036) | Phyllosphere microbial communities from UC Gill Tract Community Farm, Albany, California, United States - DLSLF.R1 | ecosystem: Host-associated > Plants > Phyllosphere > Unclassified | place: USA... | reverse complement strand
GCCTGCTGCACGCAATACCGGTGCTGAAGCGGCTCGACGCGTTGCTGGTGCAGGCCGGCAGCAAGCTGGTGGTCGACCGCTTCCTCGGCTGCTCGCTGGCGGCGATGCTGGCGGCCCTGCTGTTGATGGCGCGCTGGCCGGTGCCGCTGCCGCTGCGCCTGGTGCTGGCGCTGCTGGCCTGCGGCGTACCCTGGATGCTGCTGCGGCGCGCCCGCACGCGGCGCCTGCGCCGCATCGAGCACCAGCTGCCCGATGCCGCCGACTTCATCGCGCGTGCGCTGCGCGCCGGCCACTCGTTCACGAACGTGCTGCAAATCGTCGGCAACGAGCTGCCGGAGCCGCTCAGCGGCGAATTCCGCATCGCGCGCGAGGAAATCAACTATGGCGTGCCGATGGGCGAAGCGCTGCACAACATGGCCGCGCGCATTCCGCTGACCGACCTGCGCTACCTGATCATCGCGGTGCTGATCCAGCGCGAATCCGGCGGCAACCTGGCCGAGATCCTCGGCAACATCAGCACCATCATCCGCGGCCGCCTGAAGCTGGCGGCCCAGGTGCGCGTGCTGTCGGCGGAAGGGCGCATGTCGGCCTGGATCCTCGGCCTGCTGCCGTTCGGCGTGGCCCTGGTGCTGACCATCGTGAATCCGAAATACGTGTCCATGCTGTGGACCGATCCGAGCGGCATACGCCTGCTCTGGTACGCGGCCGGGATGATCCTGTTCGGCGTGGTCTGGCTGCGCCGCATCATCCGCATCCGCATCTGAGGAGCCGCCATGCAAGCCGCCCAACTGACTTTCCTCCTGATCGTCTTTGCGATCGTCTGCGCGCTGGCCGGGCTGGCCATGGCGCTGTTCGCCCCGGTTGCCCTGCGCACCCGGCTGCGCCGCTTCATCGGCAAGTCGGAACCCACCCAGCTCGAATCGAACGGCTGGGTCGAGAAAGTGGCCAAGGTGACCCAGCCGCTGACCAAGCTGTCGATTCCCGAGGAAGGCTGGGAAAAGTCGGCGCTGCGCACCCGCTTCATGAATGCGGGCTGGCGCAACCCGGTGGCGCCGACCCTGTTCTTCGCGTCGAAGACCGTGCTGGCGCTGCTCGGACCGGCCATCGTCGGCATCCTGGTCGCGTTTTCGGTGATCACGCTGGCCGGCGGCAAGCTGCTGTTCCTGCTGCTGCTCACGGCCACGGTCGGCTACTACCTGCCGAACATGATCCTGGAGCGCATCGCCGGGCGCCGCAAGCGCGAGATCTTCGAGACCCTGCCCGACGCCCTCGACCTGCTGACCGTCTGCGTCGAAGCCGGCCTGAGCCTGGAACGCGCGTTCGTGAAGGTGGCCGGCGAAATCCACATCAAGAGCGTGACGCTGGCCCATGAACTCCAGATCGTGCTGATGGAAATGCGCGCCGGCTTCAGCAAGGAAAAGGCGCTGCGCAATTTCGCGCTGCGCAGCGGCGTCGACGACGTCGACACGCTGGTGGCGATGCTGATCCAGTCCGAGCGCTTCGGCACCAGCGTCGGCGATTCGCTGCGCGTTTATTCCGACAACCTGCGCAACAAGCGCCGCCTGCTGGCCGAGGAATGCGCCGCGAAGATCGGCCTGAAGCTGCTGTTCCCGCTCATCTTCTGCATTTTCCCGACGCTGTTGATGGTGCTGATGGGCCCGGCCGTCATCCAGCTCACCCGCACCCTTTCGCATGTCGCCGGCACGCGCTGATCTTCCAGGAGCCTGACCATGAAACCTCGCAGCATCATCAAGAACCTGTCGGTCGTCTGCGCCGGCGCGCTGCTGCTCGCCTGCGCCGACCTCGCCCGCCAGCCGGAAACCCAGGCCGGCCCGGATGCCGAATATGCCTACGGCCAGGGCCGCGCCCATCACCTTGCCGGACGCTATCCGGAAGCGGTGCAGGCCTACCGCGCCGTCCTGGCTGCCGACCCACGGCACGTACGCGCCCGCAACGCCCTGGCCGCCGCCTACGCCCGCCAGGGCGACTTCGCGCAGGCGATCCCGATCTGGCGCGCCTTGACCGCGGAGCTGAAGCCCGATTCCGGCCCCGGCGGCGCCTACCTGTTCGCCAATCTCGGCTATGCCTACCTGCTTGGCGGCGACCACGCCCAAGCCGTCACGGCACTGGAAAAAGCCTGCCTGCTCGATCCGTTGAACGGACGCGCCTGGCACAACCTCGGCGAAACCCTGCGCCGCATGGGGCAGCACGAGCGCGCCGAGCTGATGTTCCGCCAGGCCAGCGCCTTGCAACAGCACGATTTCCGCAGCGATTACACGGCCGCCGGCGGCAGCGCCGTGGCGGCGATCCAGGCCGCGGTCGAGGCGCCGCGCCCCGATCCGGAGTGGGCCGCGATCCAGGTGCTGGCCGCCGCCGACGGCACCCTCACGCTGCGCCGTATTCCCTCGCTGCGCGCCCTGGCCCAGGAACTGCCGGCCGGGCTACCGCCCCAGCCGCTGCCTTCGCGGCCGCGCAAGCGCCCGGAAGCGGTCCTGCTGGAAATTCGCAACGGCAACGGGGTGACTGGCATGGCGCGCGCACTGTCGCGCCAGGTCGGCGGCGACCTGCTGGTCACGCGCCTGAGCAACGAACCCGGCTTCAAGGTACAACGCACGCGCATCGAACACGGCGCCGCCTACCGCGACGTCGCCGCGCGCCTGGCCGGACGCATGACGGGACAGTTCGGTGGCGTGGCGCTGGTACAGGTCGACAGCACCCGGCCCGTCGACGTGCGCCTGGTCATCGGGCAAGACATGGCGCGCGGCAAGCTGGTGTTGCGTCCGGCGGCCCCGGCCGATGCGCGTCCCCTTGCCATTGCCGCGCTGGCCAAGGCGCCCTGACGCCGTCCGTCTCCGGCACCTTTGCTACGTATCAAACGCAGTTTGCACGTCAACCCGAAAATGGGGCGATATCGTCTCATTTACGGGAGCGTTGCCATGAAAATTGCACAGCGTTTCACTACCATCCTCGTCACTGCCGCCGTACTTGGCCTGGCCGCCTGCGCACCCACCGCGCACCGCCAGGGCACCGGCGAATACATCGACGACGCCGTCATCACCAGCAAGGTCAAGGCCGCGTTTGCGGCCGATCCCACCGTGAAGGCCACCGAAGTCAAGGTCGATACCTTCAAGGGCACGGTCCAGCTCAGCGGTTTCGTCGAATCGCGTGAAAGCGCACAGAAGGCGGTGCAGCTGGCGCGCGAGGTCAAGGGCGTGCGGGAGGTGCGCAATAACACCGTCCTCAAGTAAGGCGCTCAACCCGCGTGGAGCGTGTGAATAAATCGTCAGGGCAAGGGATACGGCCTACCGGCGCCGAGTCGAAGACAGTACGAGCGTACGGCGAGACGAGGCAACGCAGCCATGGCGATGTATTCACACGCTCGTGGGGTGGTGCCGAACCCGTTCAGCGCCAGCTGACCTTGCCCATGCCGTCGGTGCTGGCCCGGCGCTGGGCCGGCTTGCCGTACACCGTGGCCGAGCCCATGCCGCTCAGGTTCAGATTGGCGGACGCGCTGGCATACACCGTGGCGCCGCCAAGCCCGCTGAGATCGAGGTCGACGGATTCGGCGCGCAGCTTGCCGGCGTCGAGGTTGCCAACGCCATCCAGCGTCGCACGCAGGGTCCTGGTCTGGCCCGACACGGCCAGCTGGCCGGCGCCGCCCAGTGCCAGGTCCATGCGCTCGGCCTTGCCGGCATCGATGGTCATGCTGCCGACGCCACCCAGGCGCGCGTCGACCTTGCGGTAATTGCCCTGCATGGTCATGGCGCCGGCGCCTTCCAGGTTCAGCACGATGCTGTCGCCGCCGAAGCCGCTGACCGTGCTGGCGCCCACGCCTTCCGAGCTCAGCTCGGCCAGGTTGGGCACGGTCAGCTCGGCGCGCAGCTTCGGACGGCGGCCGATGATGTTGTTGCGGCGTTCGGTGTCGATTTCCAGCGTGTCGCCATGCTGGCGCGTGGTCACGCGCGCCACGTCGGCGCGTTCGCCGGCAATCACGAGCGAAGGCCTGGCGCCCTGGCGCACCACCAGGTCGACCACGCCGTCGAGCTTGATGCGGCTGACGCGGGCATCGACGGCGCGTGCTTCGCGGATTTCTTCGGCGAGGGCGCCGCCGGCGGCCAGCATCAGGGCCGTGGCCACCAGGGTCGTGCCGAGCAGCTTGTTCATGATCGTCTCCGTGCGTGTTGGGATGATGGCACTGTAATGCCGTCCTCCACGCGCGGCGCGGCCCGTGCGACAGGCTGCACGAACGGCGTCACGAACTGTCCAAAACGCCTGCCGGGCCAGCCGGCGCGCGATCAGCGGCGCAGCGCGCGCCGCACCAGCAGGGCGGCGCCGGTTGCGGCCAGCACCACGACCGCCAGCGCGACCCAGCCTTCGTACTCGTGGATCAGGTGCGGCACGCCGGTGTCATGGGCCTGGGCAGGACCGGCGCCCAGTACGGCAACGCAGATCGCCAGCATGATGGCGGCAACAGGGGCAAAACGGCGCAGGAAAAACGGCATGACGGCTCCTTGGGTTGGTGGTAAAAATTTAACGGCCCGCATCGAGCAAGCCTTCGTGGCGGATGAAATCGACGATCGCGTCCACGCCTTCGCCATGGCGCAAACTGGCGAACACGAAAGGACGCTTGCCGCGCATGCGTGCTGCATCCGCGCGCATGACCTCGAGGTTCGCGCCCACGTGCGGCGCCAGGTCGGTCTTGTTGATGACCAGCAGGTCCGAGCGCGTGATGCCCGGCCCGCCCTTGCGCGGGATCTTTTCGCCGCCGGCCACGTCGATCACATAGATCGTCAGGTCCGATAGTTCGGGGCTGAAGGTGGCCGCCAGGTTGTCGCCGCCGGACTCGATCAGGATCAGGTCCAGCTGCGGGAAGTCGGCGCTCATGCGCGCGATCGCTTCCAGGTTGATCGAGGCATCCTCGCGGATCGCCGTGTGCGGGCAGCCGCCGGTCTCCACGCCCATCAGGCGTTCGGCCGGCAGGGCGTCGGCGCGCAGCAGGATCTCCATGTCCTCGCGCGTGTAGATATCGTTGGTGATGACGGCCATCTCGTAGCGCTCGCGCATCGCCTTGCACAGCATCTCGCACAGGGCCGTCTTGCCGGAGCCGACCGGTCCGCCGATCCCGACGCGCAGCAGGTTCTTTTCCATGGTGATTTCCTTATCTAGGATCGATACAGGCGGCTGTACTGCACTTCATGCCGCATCGACAGCAGGGCAAAGCCCGGCGCCCAGTTCGACAACGCGGCATCCGGCATGTCCTGGGCCGCGCGCGCCACCGCATCGACCGTGGCGCCGAGCGACAGCAGCATCTTCTGGCCCGCCACCTGACCCAGCGGCACCGTCTTCACGCACACCAGCACCGCGTTCTCGGCCCAGGCAAACACGGAGCCGAGCAGGGCGGCGGTGGGCGGCACCTCGAACGCCGCGGCCGCGCAGGCATAGGCGGAAGGCAGCGACAGCGCGGCCGCGTCCAGCATTGCCAATAAGGCCGGATCGGCATCCGGCCGCTCTTCCAGCAGCGCCGCCAGCAGCTGGCGCAGCGAATAGCCCATCTGGACGGTCTCGGCGCGCAGCTCGGCCGTGTCGCGTGCGGCCAGCCAGCGCTCGCTCCAGTACGTGGCGGCGACCGCATCGCGGGCGGCAAAGGCGCACAGCAAGCGCCACTGCAGCGGCGCATCGAAACGCCCAAGCACTTCAAGCAGCTGGGCGGCGATCCAGCGCTGCGCACTTGCCGCGTCCGTCACCGTGCCCTCGTCGATGGCACTCTCCAGCCCTTGCGAATAACTGTAGGCGCCGATCGGCAGCGAAGGACTGGCCAGCTGCAGCAGGCGAAGCAGGGCGGCGCTGGCGATCATGGCAAGTCCGAGGGCCGGTGGATCTTCTGGCGCAGCGGTACCGGCGCCAGCGGATGCGACTCGTCGTGATGGTGTCCGCCGCCATAGGCCCCGGCTTCCGGCTCGAAGGCAGCCAGTTCCTCGCTTACCTGGGCGCCGAGACCGACCAGCATCTCGCGCAGCACGGCATCGGCGCGGATGCGCAGCCAGCCCCGGCCTACTTCGGTCTGGGTATGGCGGTTCCCGAGATGGAAGGCGCAGCGCAGCAGGCCGTTTTCCTGCGCGTGTTCGACGCGGTACACGGATTCAAGCTCGGCCACGACGCGCACCACGCGCCCGCCTTCACCCTGCAGCAGGTCGCCGCCGCGCAGCACCGTGCCGCGTGGGCGCAGCACGGCCACTTCCTCGCCGCTCTTCAAGGCCGCGCGCAGGCGGCTTTTTTCGCGCAGGTGGAAGGGCAGCACCAGCTCGCCATCCACCGGCGCCGGTCCATCGATCTTGGTGTGCAGGGTCAGCATGATGGGTCTCTCAGAACAGGAAGTAGCGCTGCGCCAGCGGCAGCTCGCGTGCCGGTTCGCAGGTGAGCAGCACGCCATCGGCGCGCACCTCGTAGGTTTCGGGATCGACCTGCATGTGCGGCGTGGCGTCGTTGTGGACCATGTCCGCTTTACTGAGTCCACGCATGCCGCGCGCCGCGATCAGCGGCTTGGCCAGCCCCAGGCGTTCCTTGATGCCGGCGTCGAAGGCCGCCTGCGAGACGAAGGTGAACGAAGACCGGCTCAAAGCCCGCCCAAAGGCGCCGAACATCAAGCGCGTGTGCACCGGCTGCGGCGTCGGGATCGATGCGTTCGGATCGCCCATCTGGGCCGCCGCGATCATTCCGCCCTTCAAAATCATCGACGGCTTGACGCCGAAGAAAGCCGGCTTCCACAGCACCAGGTCGGCGATCTTGCCCGGCTCGATCGAGCCCACCGCATGCGCGATACCGTGGGTGATGGCCGGGTTGATCGTGTACTTGGCGACGTAGCGCTTGACGCGGGCATTGTCGTGGCGGTCGCTGTCGCCGGGCAGGGCGCCGCGCTGCAGCTTCATCTTGTGCGCGGTCTGCCAGGTGCGTAGGATCACTTCGCCCACACGGCCCATGGCCTGCGAATCCGAGGACATCATCGAGATCGCGCCCAGGTCGTGCAGGATGTCCTCGGCGGCGATGGTCTCGCGCCGGATGCGCGATTCGGCAAACGCGATGTCTTCCGCAATCGAGGCATCCAGGTGGTGGCAGACCATCAGCATGTCGAGGTGCTCGTCGAGCGTGTTGACGGTATAGGGGCGCGTGGGGTTGGTGGACGAAGGCAGCACGTTGGCCTGGCCGACGGCGGCGATGATGTCCGGCGCGTGGCCGCCGCCAGCGCCTTCGGTGTGGAAGGTGTGGATAGTGCGGCCCTTGAAGGCGGCCAGCGTATGCTCGAGGAAGCCCGCTTCGTTCAGGGTATCGCTGTGGATCGCCACCTGGATGTCCATGCGCTCGGCCACACTCAGGCAGGTGTCGATCGCGGCCGGCGTCGTGCCCCAGTCCTCGTGCAGCTTCAGGCCGATGACGCCCGCCTGCACCTGCTCGACCAGCGGTTCCGCCTGGCTCGCATTGCCCTTCCCAAAAAAGCCCAGGTTCATCGGAAAGGCTTCAGCCGCCTGCAACATCGAGTGGATGTGCCAGGGCCCCGGCGTGCAGGTGGTGGCCGCCGTACCGACCGCCGGCCCGGTGCCGCCGCCCAGCATCGTCGTCACCCCGCTCATGAGCGCTTCCTCGATCTGCTGCGGGCAGATGAAGTGGATGTGGCTGTCGATGCCGCCGGCGGTCACGATCATGCCTTCGCCGGCAATGATCTCGGTGGCCGCGCCGATCACGATCGTCACGCCAGGCTGGATATCCGGGTTGCCGGCCTTGCCGATGGCCGCGATCATGCCGTCCTTGATGCCGATGTCGGCCTTCACGATGCCCCAGTGATCGACGATCACCGCATTCGTGATCACCGTGTCCATGACGTCGGCATGCACGCGCTGCGACTGGCCCATGCCGTCGCGGATCACCTTGCCGCCGCCGAATTTCACTTCCTCGCCGTAGATGGCGTAGTCGCGTTCGATCTCGATCACGAGGCTGGTATCGGCCAGGCGGATGCGGTCGCCCGTGGTCGGGCCGTACATCTCGGCATAGGCCTGGCGTCCGATGCGGCTCATGGCGCGTTCTCCAGCAAGGGGCCGGACACCAGCGCATTGAAGCCATGGACGATGCGCTCGCCGCTCAATGCGATCAAGGTGACGGTGCGCACCTGGCCCGGCTCGAAGCGCACCGCGGTGCCGGCCGGGATATCCAGGCGCATGCCGTAGGCGCGGGCACGCTCGAAGCGCAGCGCCGGATTGGTCTCATAAAAGTGGTAGTGCGAGCCGACCTGGATCGGCCGGTCGCCGCCGTTCGCCACCTCGACCACGACGGTCGCGCGGCCGACATTCAGTTCGAGTTCCCCGGATTCGACCAGCAGTTCACCTGGAATCATGGGCGTCTCCTAGACGATGGGCTGGTGCACGGTGACGAGCTTGCTGCCGTCGGGGAAGGTGGCCTCGACCTGCACGTCGGGGATCATCTCGGGCACGCCCTCCATCACCTCGTCGCGCGAGAGGATGCGCGTGCCTTCGCTCATCAGCTCGGCCACGGTCTTGCCGTCGCGCGCACCTTCCATGATCGCGGCCGAGATGTAGGCCACGGCTTCCGGATAATTCAGTTTCAGGCCGCGTCCCTTGCGGCGCTCGGCCAGCAGGGCAGCGGTGAAGATCAGGAGCTTGTCCTTTTCGCGTGGTGTGAGTTCCATGCTGTCCTCTCAGGTATGCCACAGGCGGGGAATGACGGCGTCGCGCCCCAGCAGCACCGGACGCAGGCGGCGCCAGGCCGCGACCATCACCGCGCGCGCCGCCTCGCTCGAGCGGCCCAGATGGCGCACCACCACGAGCTGCGGCAGCTGGGTGGCGCCGCAGCGGCCATGCACGTCGATCTCCTCGCGCAGCTGGCGCATCTGGCTGGCGTCGAGCGTGGCGCCGCAAGCGATGAAGGTGGCGCAGACCGTATGCCCGCCCAGGCCGAACGGGCTGTGCATGCCGGGGCCGGCGCCGTCGATCTCCCCCTGCTCGTGCCAGACCAGCTTTCCTTCACGCCGGATGCGCGTGGTTTGTTTGATCGTGCCGCTATCAAAAGTCTCACCGGAGGCGGTGCGCCCGAAGCACAGGACTTCGCTGCCGATGTAGCGCGCATTTGCCGCCAGCGTCACCTCGTGCGTCATCTCGACCTCGGCTTCGCGGTAGAACAGGGTTTCCTGGGGCAGCCATTCGACGCTTGCCTTGTCCTGCACGTCGATGCGCACGTCCTGGCGTGAAGAACGGCCGTTCGCGCGGTACCACTTGCCAGCGCCGGGTGTGGTGAGCAGGGCGTGTGCGCCGTCACCGGCCGTGATGCCGATATCGAGGGCATCGCCGCCGAGCACGCCGCCGGGCGGGTGCACGATCACGGCATGGCAGACGGACGCGTCTTCGGGATACAGCGGCTTTTGCACGCGCAGCGGCCCGGTGTGACTGCGGTCGGCCAGGATGGTGGCGCCGGCGCGCGCCACGAAGCCCAGGCGCAGGCTCGCTTCCCAGCGGGTGCGGGAATCGACGGAGAGGGAAGGCAGGGCCAGGCGGTCGTTCATTGCCGATAGGTCAGCAAGAAGCGTGCCGCGCGTGACAGCGCCGGTGAAGGAGGAATACTGGGGAAACTCTGCACAGGATTGGTGCAGGCGATCGCGCCGCTTGTGCGCGGCGCGTGAAGATAGTGCCGGGGCGGCGCTGCTGGCCGCCTGTTCAGCGTGCTGCGATGGGCGTCAGTTCGACGCGTCCAGCACCGATTCCGGCAGTTCGAGGGCGCCCAGCTGCCAGCTCCAGAGGCCGGTGCGCTTGAGGATGAACTTACCCGCATCCTGTTGGGACGTCGAGACCGCCACCTTGCTCCAGCCGCGGTAGTCGACCGAGTAATCGAGGCTTTCCTTCGCGGCGTCCTGGCGCGCTTCGGATGCCGGACGGGCGCCAGGCTTGACCTTGCCGGCCTCCATCATGGCCATCACGCCGGCCGGCGACACGGCGGCATCCACCAACTGGTTGACCAGGGCGGCGCCCATCATCTGCCCCACGGCGGCAAACGGATTGTTCGCCATCTCGGCCGATGCCATGCGCTCCTTCATCATCGTCATCATCTGGCTCTTGAAGCTCTCGCGCAGGGCAGGGAAGTCGATGTGTTCGGACAAACCGTCGGCGTCTTTTTCGGCGATGGCCGTCTTCATCTGGTGCAGGGTCCAGTAGGGGCTGGCATAGCTGCTGAGGGCGAGGAGGGCGGCGGCGGCGGCAACGGCAACAAGGGTCTTTTTCATGGCTGGGCGTGAGGTGGATATCGGAAGAAGTATATCTTTGAGGAAATGCCTAAAAGCTCACACAAAATTGCATAACGCACATTCAGAGTGCAGGGCCACAAAGCAAAAAGCCCAACCATGAAGGCTGGGCTTTTTGCGCTTGCTGCGGTGTCTGGTGCCGGCTGCCGGTTTCGAACTGGCCACCTGATGATTACAAATCACCGTGTATCGGTATTCATGAGTGTTGATCGGCGTTAATAATTTTAGGGCATATCTTTATTAATCAATGACTTAACGTGAATTTGGTGTTGAGTTTAGATGGATGCGCGTTGATGAGTATGCTACCATTTGGGTTACATGGCGGTTACACAGCGCTTCTTTGTGGGGTAGTAGTGAGAAAAGTAAAATTTGCGGCCGGCAGGGTAGAAGAGTTCACCTGCGATAGCGGGAAGAGTCAGTCATTCCTTTGGGACACAGCTTCACCCGGTCTCGGGTTGCGGGTGACGGCTAAGGGAGCCAAGTCTTACATTTTTCAGGGGAAGCTGGATGGCGCCACTATCCGGTTAACGATCGGTGACCCGCGCACGTGGAACATCGCCAAAGCACAGGCCGAAGCACGTCGTCTAAAAGTTCTGATTGATAACGGGCAGGACCCGCG
>Ga0308160_10007410_pt1 | contig 10916 bp, 4 predicted proteins | sample PhyFR1_FD_201036 | JGI IMG/M metagenome (GOLD analysis project Ga0308160, IMG submission 201036) | Phyllosphere microbial communities from UC Gill Tract Community Farm, Albany, California, United States - DLSLF.R1 | ecosystem: Host-associated > Plants > Phyllosphere > Unclassified | place: USA... | reverse complement strand
GTGTTGGGTGACCCTGAAAGGATGGGAAACCTTCAAGGTTTTCAAAACCTTGAAGGTTGGGACGGGAAAAAGGCTTTTGTTCTTTATCATCGCAGGACCTACTCCCTAGCCCGGATTGAAGCTTTGTTTGAGCTCATTTCTATTTTTTCAGCGCGGCGGCTCCGCCGCCGCGCTGAAAAAATAGAAATAGCGAGTGCGGAAAGCCGGATTAAGCTCCTGAAATAAAGGGGAGGGCGAAGCGTGGAAGCTGAAAAGTGTATGATGTAATTGGTGAAGTTGATGAGTAAGATTAGAAAAATCTTTTAAGAATAAGCTTATATGTATAGTAACCTATGAGGCAGCCGATGGTATCTGCAACAACATCCAAGGTTTCCATAGATCTGCCAAGCCCCATTTCTTCCTGAAGGATTTCAGTGAGAAAAGCATATATAAGAATGATCTGAATGAAATAGTAAAATTTGATCTTCGGGAATGCAGCCATGAAAAAGAAACCCAATGCTGCGAAGATACTAAGATGTAAAAGTTTATCAATACCTTTGAACATAAACCAATATTCGTGGTTTTCTTCGCCGGGCTTGAGGAGCATATACGTAAGAAATGCCCAATAAATGGGCAATATCTTACTAAATATTTTTGAAATTTTATCCAATGATAGCCTGATAGTCTTCAGCGGAAAGTAATTCTGAATGATCTGCACCTTCAGCTACTTCTAATTTGATGATCCATCCGTTTCCGTAAGGGTCTGAATTCAATAGTTCAGGCTGGTCTTCAAGTTCTGAATTGAACTCAATCACTTTTCCTGAAATCGGCAAGAATAAGTCTGAAACTGTTTTTACAGCTTCCACACTTCCGAAAACGTCTCCTCCGTTAAGATCATCATCTACCGTATCTACATCTACATAAACGATATCGCCAAGCTCTCCCTGCGCAAAGTCTGTAATACCGATTGTAGCAACATTACCTTCGATCTTAATCCATTCGTGATCTTTAGTGTACTTTAATTCTGATGGTGTGTTCATTTTTGATTTTTTATTTTGTACAAATGTATTCAAAATTCCAGAAGCTTCAAATATCGGATATGAAAAAATGTCCTTCAAAATTGAAGGACATTAAATTTATTCTGTTTCTAATTAGAAACCTCCCGAATCTCCGAAGGTAAACGTTGCAGAAATCCCGGCTCTTATGGTTGACAGCGGGAATGCTGTTGAGATTTTGTATTTCGAAGTCATCTGTTCGTAGAATACTCTCAGGTTAAGGTTTTCTGAAACGTTGTAGTCTGCAGAAACTTTAATGTTCATTAATCTTTGTCCTCCGGTAACCTGCGAGTCGTCCAAGAGGATATTGGTAATGCTGGTTCTGCTGTCTCTCAAAGAGAAATCTCCTCTTATATTCAGGTCGCTGCCCTTGGCTTTTCCTCTACCACCAGTATTAGCTGTTCCCAATCTGAAATTCCTGATAATATAGCCAACTCTCACTACGTATTCACTGTTTGAATCCTCCGTCAGCGTATGATTCACCAATCCCAATAAAAGTGTTCTCAATCGGTTGTACTGGAGACCAAACTGTATGTTATTTCTCATCGTCATATCGACACCGATCAATGGCGAGAAGTTTTCTACGTAGCCTACCTGAGCGAATGTAAACGGATTAATATAGTCATCGTTGATATCTCTCTGGGTAGCACTAAGATTATTGAGTGTATTGAAATAATCTATACTTGACTGCACTCCTGTTGCCGTATAAGTTGCCTGGTAAGCATGCAGAACATCAAACTTGGAAAACTGCCCGTTGATGATCGGAATATTCCTTAATCCTGAATAGGTAATCTTCCAGTTCGGAATCGGAAGTCCTGCTTTTTTGGGATTGGTCATCATTTTCGGGTTTTTACCTTCCACTGCTGCCCTGAATGCCGGAATAAGAATATATGCATTTGATATTCCATATCCGTCTTTAAATCCGTTCGGTTCGAGCGCACCCGGCATTTGCTGAGATAATGCTCTTGCGTTTTCTCTGATCGCCTGATAAATTGCTGTACCATCTTTGAAAGCGGTTTTTAGTAATATCACAGAATTAGAATAGGTCACCATATCGTTGGCAAACGTATAATCCGGATTGGCAATTCCCGTATTCGGGTCTCTGTAATTAAATCCGGTATGCGTAAAGTTTCTGTTGTAATTGTGCAGCGCACTGATATCAATTCTGAGGTCATTCATAGGCATTACCTGCAAATTGGCACGAAGTTCACGTGTAGACATCCGGACGTAAGGATCTGTCATGAATTCAGAATCACTTACCCATCCGTTTTCCATTACCGTTCTTCTGATATCAGCCTGGGAACCGAAAAGGAATCCGATGGTAGGCCCTCCTAAGGTTTGACCATAGCCATACCAGTTGGGAGCAGATAATAATCCAGGTAAGACGGTACCATTATTTTCAGAGTAATTGATATCAAGCTGTTTGATTGATGTTAATAAATAAGCCATGCTCTGGAACGGAGTCAGCCTGTTCTTAAACTTATATTTTTTATAAGCATATCTGTTTTTCTCCCAAGCCTGGGTATAAGCATTATTCAGGGAATCAATTTCCTGTTTTCGTTTCTGAAGTTTAGCAGAAATATTTTTAAAATAACCAAACTGCCCGAAGAACTTTGTAAAGTCGGCTGAAGCCGTAGCCTGAATTATATTGGTATTCTGCCCAATTGATCCAAGACTTCCATCCGGGCTTGCCAGAAGCACGGTAGATCTTGCATTCCAGTTATAAGTAAATCCGTATTGCATTTCTGCATCAATAAAATCAAGATAAGGAAGATATTGGAACGGAAGTTTATAAGTCAACTGAACTCTGTGGTTATACAACACCGGCCTTCCCGCTCTGAATACATTTCCGAAAATGGATTTATTGTCCATTGTATTTACATCTATATTATCATTCAATGTTCTGGTAGCGGAGTTAATTTCAAGTTTTAAAGATTTTGTAAAATTAAATCCTAAGCCGTATTGCCAACCGAAATAGAAGTTCCTGTTTTTGATGGCTCCGAAATCATCACCGTAGTTCCCACTTAAAATAGCATCAATATTCCGGAACTCCAGTTCGTTGTAATTCCTGTCTACTTCAGTTCTGAAAGAAAATCTCGTCGGTACAGGATTGAAATTAAATTCTTTTACCCATTTCAGGTATTTTGTTGATTTTGCAGTATCGCTGATCATTTTGTTGAAAGGACGGATTACCCACGGTTTGAAAGTATAATTGTAATCAACATATCCTCTCAGATATTGCCTGTAATTTCTCTTGGTGTAAATATCCCTGTAGAAATCATCATTGTAAACGGCAGTTACGGAAAGATTTTCCACGTCATAGAATTTAGGTTTTCTATTCTGATTCACCCTCTCTTTATGCATATTTACAACACCTATGCTTCTTTGCTGGGTATATGTTCTTGCTACTTTTTTTAGTTCTTCTTTGTTGGCTGCTTTTTTAAATTCGACATCGGTATCCAGAGGATTATATTTTGGATCTTCAATCGTCTGCGAATAAGAATAATTCAGCGGAATTTTAACACCTGATTTTTCAGGCAGGAATTTATCTACGTTTACAGCTGTATTTACACTGAATGCAGATTGTGTAGACTGTGTCCTTTCTGCGGGTTTAGAGTCAATATTTCCGAATCCTACCGAAGTATAAGAAGCACTGGTATTCACCGTAGCAAAATCACCGAGATTAAAATTAAGGCTGGCATTTCCTGCATAACCGCCATCATTTTCGATTTCGGAAAGACGAATTTCATTAACCCAGAGGATTCTATCTAAAGAAACGGCACCCAACTCTCCTCTTTCATAACCATTTCTTATACCAATCATTATGGTGGTAACATTTCCTAAGCTAGGACGCCCTTTGATGTATAATTTCTTGTAAGTACCTCCTTCATCAAATAAAGGATCCATAATTCTTTTACTAATATCGCCCGGGTTATTTTTATCTCTTCTAAGTTTAGCGTCTACAAAATCCTGGATATTGAGATCCACGTCATTTTCCATTGGCCAGATTTCCATTGGTGCCGTTGCTGTAGAAGGAGTTATTTTCAATGCAGACTCATACTCATAGTAGTTGTCTGTAGCATCATTTCCGAAACGGATAAAGAACTTTGTATTTTTATCAAGCCCCTGAACCCGGTTGGTAGGATCCTGAGCATGAACAAAAAGCTTCAGCTTCTTATATCTTCTCATATCAAGGTTCGTATTTTTAAATACGCCTTTTGCTTCGGTAACAGCCAATTCTTTAACTCTTAAATATAAAGAAGCTTCATTTTGTCTTTGTGCACCTGCATTCCCACTAAGAATCTGCCTGTCGATACCTGGAGGAAGCACATAAGGAGGCTGATTTAAGGCGTTTTCTTCAATATTAACACTTCCTACCTCAAGATTTCCAATAGTAACATCATTAGCTGAACCTTCATTTGTAGCAGGATCTGCTGCAGCATTACTTCCGAAAACGGCAACATTTTTAGGGTACTTTCTCCAGTCGGATCTTACAAGATCCATCGTTCCGAATCTTAAAGTGGAGGTCTGATCAAACCCTGTTAATAATAACCTTGCGAATCTTACATTATTAAGGATAGAAGGGTCTTTATCCCCTCCGAGATTCGGTCTTGTGGAATTGTTATAATCCGAAACAGGAATTCTAAATAAATACCATTTCACATCATCAGTCTGTCCGTTTTGGAAAGTAGCCTGAACAATTTTCTGATCAACGATGTAATTATTTGTATTTACCCCTAAACTTGCCTGATCCAGATTAACGATATATTCGTTGTAATTCTCGCTTTGATCCAGGTTATAATCTTTATTGATATCTTCAGAGTCCGGGGTCTGTGTAGCAACTTCCAGAGAGTTACTTTGGGAGTTCCCTTCAGGACCTCGGAAGTATTTATAGCGCTGCACCAAAGACGAAGCCTGGCTTCCTGTGAAGCTATTGGACATGTAGAATACGAAATCATCCACAGCAGGGTCTGACACATTGGTAACAGGGTTTACAAATGTATTTCCGAACAACGCAGCTTCCTGATCAGAACTTAAACCGTCGTACCCTAAATCCTGAGCTGTTCTGTCTGCTCCTTCACTTGAGAAAGCATATAAAATCGGGGGTTGTTTCGGTTGGGTCCCCCAGTTTGAGCTGGTGGTGGTAGAAGGTGCTGCAGGAGTGGGCAATCCGTTTTCGTACTGCATTTGACCGTCTTTCAAAATGTCTTCTGATACGTTACCTAACTGTAATAAAAGTTTAGGATTGGTCCCCAATGCATTTCCGTCTGCATAAGGATCCATCATCCAGAATTCTACATACTCAATATTGGAACTTACAAAGTTTGAAACCGAGATTGGTCTCATGATCCCCGCCCATCTCTGTGTTGTACTTTCAGTTGCAGGATTGGAATTGTATGGTCCTTTTTCGGTTGGATAGTAGGAAATATCAAATGTGTTGGTATATGTTTGTTCCCCGGCAACAAAATCCCTGTTATTAAAAATTTCGGAAAACTGAACCCTTCTTGAAGCGTGATTGGACACCGATTGTGGGGTAATACCGCTTGGAGCTCTTCCTCCTACTCCCCAGAATCGCGGATCAATATTATACCATGACAACAAACCTCTTCCGTATCCTTCTGTAATATCATTATTTTTTCCTGCTCCTGTAAAAAGAGGATTAGACTGGTTCTTCTCCGGCTTTGAGGCAAGGCTCCATGCGGTTGGCTCTTTTAAGGTAATTTTGGAAGTTGTCTGCTCAAAATCATCAATATAAGACTGGTCATTAATTCCTTTATTTAAACCCGGAAGCAAGTATGCAGTTTCCATTTTAAAGTTAAGATTGGAAGGTGCTTCCGTGTTTACGAACGGTATTTTATCCGTTAACCTTGTAAGGAAAGGAAGCTGACTGTTGTACATCAGGTTGATTCCCGCCATTGTATTGTTTACGGCTTCCTGTCCATAGTTTACTTTTTGGGTAAGCGGCGATTCGGAATAATTAACAACGGTTCCTCCCAAAATAAAGTTTTCATTAAATCTTCTTTCTAAATTTAATCCTAAGAAACGTTTTCTCTGGGTATTAAAAGTAAGCTGATTCTCTAATGAAATATTGATCGCCTGTCCAGACTGTTTAACCTGTTCGTTGATGATGGTTACCGTACCGAGCATATAATCTACGGTATAATCAATACCTTCGGTAAGCTGAACACCGTTTGCAGAAACTTTTACAGAACCCTGCGGAACATTTACGGCACCGAGGGAAATCCCCTGCCCCTGCGTTCCTTTATAACGTCCTTCGATGGTGTACCGTTGTGATAAATTGCTCGCTTCAGCACTATTTGATCCGGTTTTCTGCAACGTATAAAGGTCGTTGTACACATATTTCGGATCATTGCTTCCGATAACCGACTGGATATAATTACCAAATGGCTGTACCTTGGTAAAAATCACTTTTCCTGTCTCCGGCCTGATGGTAATTCCATTGACAAAGTCAAAAATTCCGTCACCTGTTGTATTTCCATTGATCTGCAGGTCGCCATTGGCATTAAGCCGGTCCCAATTGAGTAATTTGATTAAAGGGACATTATTTACCTGAGGATTATTGGCCACGGGAAGGTAATTTAATTTACCTCCGGACTGCGGATCCCTATACAAAACGTTTAGGATGAAACCATCCTGGTTCACCTGTCCCGCATCCAGAGAATAGATGTTTTTCATCATCAGATTCCACATAGGAGATGATGTTTTAACGCTACTGTTCGGCTTCAAAAGTTTTGCCATCAATACGGTACTTTCTTCAGAGAACTCCCCTACTTTGTACACCTGGTTACTTCCGTTAACCGTATATGAGAATGATACTGCCAAAAGCTGATTGTCATTTAATCTTTGATTTAATGAAATGTATCCTAATTGCGGCTGCAGTATATATTCATTGGTATTTAACCTTCTTGCTTTTCTATTAAAGATAAATTCTTCTCCATCCTGATACGTGGCTGTTCCACCGGTAGCAACAGGGAGATTGGCTCCTTTAATAGCGTTATAGGCAGTACTTGCATCTCTTAACCCGGGTAATGCATTTACCGCTGAATAGAGATTGAAACCAGGCTGATCATTATTCGGGAGGACTCCCGGAGCATCTCCAAGATCCCGGATTCCGACAATACTTTTCTGGTACTGCAGGTTGCTGTTACCCTGGTCCAGCACCCAAACTTCCATTCTGGTGATGCTGATCTTTGAATTGATCTGAGGATAATTTAATAAAGCATTATCATAGTTATTCAGGAAATAGTGTCCGATAAAATAGTGCTGGTTGTCTTCATAATCAAGGGCGCTGAGTTTAAATGTATTCATAACGCCGCCACCCTGAACGGTAATATTTCTGGCTTCTCCCTGTTGTTGGGAAAGCACAACTGTTCCATACGTTTTCCCCAATTGAAACTCGGTTTTCACCCCGAATAAAGATTGCGAGCCACGTATCAAACTTGTTGAAAGCGGCATGTTTACGTTTCCGAATTCTACCCTTTTAATAATTTTATCTTCTCCTCCTGCGCTTGGCTTATCAACATCGTTCAGTCCTTTCTGCTGAAGGTCTTTCCAACTCCCTTTGGCCTGCCATACAAGATTCATTCTGTTCTCGAAAGCGAAACCGCTCTGCGTGTCATAATTGGCTTTTAACTGAAGATTCTCTCCTACTTTTCCTAATAAACCAAGCTGGATTCTCTGATCGATATCGAAGGTAAAACTGGTTCTGTTCTGAGGTAAGATCAAAGGATTATCAATCTTCTGGTACAGTCCGGCGAAGTCGAAAGAGACATATCCTGAAGGAATAATTTCTATTTTATTACTCCCGAAAAGGGTTTCAAAAAGACGGTTGTTGATCGTTAAAGAAGGAATTAGTCCTTTTCTGGCAGCATCACTTTTATCTTTTCGGAACATCAGGCTGTATCGGTCTGATTTTTCCTTATAGTAAGCCCTTGTCTGCTCCGCCATCATAAATTCTTTATAATCTTCGGGAGACATTGCCGTAGGAGGACCTGTAATGGTATTTCCAATTTTCGGATATACGTAATACATTCCGGTTTTTATATCGTAATAGGCTTCATACTGCGTAGGATCTGCAAGCTGATAGTCTTTTTTAATGATTGCTGTGTCCCCAACTGCCGGTCTTTGCTGTGCAAATGTCATTACTGACATACATATGAACGACAGGAAAAGGAATATATTGAAATACTTAATATTTGCCACCAAATGTTAAATGTTTTTTAAAATTTGTTTTACCAGTTCTTCGGTTGAAATCTCCGGATCCTGCTTTATGATTTTGTCTGCAAGCTTTTCGCTCATTCTTTTAGGAATGCCTAAAACTTCTAATGCAGATAACGATTCTTCCTTCACTTTATTATTTGCAAGGGTAGAAATATTTTGTTCCGGGTCGCTGAATTTCTGCACTTTATCTTTAAGATCCACAATGATCCTTTCGGCAGTTTTGGCACCGATCCCTTTAGCCTTTTGGATGAGCGCACTGTTTCTTGACAGGATGGCTGAAGCAATCTCATCAAGGCTTAAAGTAGACAGTAAAATAAGGGCTGATACGGCACCTACTCCATTAACGCTTATTAACAGATTGAACATCTCTTTTTCCGATCTGGTTTTGAAGCCGAACAGCAAATGAGCATCCTCCCTGATAATCTGCTGGATATAAAGAAAGGTCTCCTTATTTATGGTAAGGGTTTGTGAGGTCATTAAACTTATCCCTACATAGTAACCAACGCCCTGGACATTGATCACTGCGTAAGTAGGCGTAAGTTCCTGAACCATGCCTTGTAGTGAAAATATCATTATTAATTTTTAAAACTCCCAAATATAGCAAATTAAACTAATTAATGTTTTCATTTCAAAGGCGAATGCTTTTTAACTTAATTTTTAATTGGAATTTTAAAGATAATCCGCAAATATAAAATACTTGAAAAACGGTTCTAAGTAATATGCTTTAAATTGGTCAGGAAAAAATTTTGTGCAAATCAGTATTTAGACATAAAAAAGGCTCCATTAGAATGAAGCCTTGTAATTATCGGGAAAACGTAACTATTACTTTTTATCCTTTTTTTTCTCTTCTCTGGGCATCCAAAACAGCAATGGTGGCAAGATTCACTATTTCATCAACACTAGAGCGCATCTGAAGTACGTGGACCGGCTGTTTTAAACCCATCAAAATTGGTCCTATCACTTGTGCAACCTTCATCCCCCTGATAATTTTATAGGATAGATTGGCACTCTCAAGATTTGGGAAAATGAATGTATTGGCAGGTGTTGTTCCTAATTTTGAGAACGGGTAGTCACTCAAATGATCAGAGTTCATAGCAAAATCCGGTTGGATTTCACCGTCCACAACCATTTTAGGATATTTTTCGTGAAGGATACTTACCGCTTTTGCCACTTTTTTTGAAGTTTCAGAAATCGCGGCGAAGTTTTCAAATCCAAGCATGGCAATTCTTGGTTCAATCGCAAAAGATTTTACGGTAAATTCTGCCATTTTAGCAATATTTACCAGATCTTCAGCGGTAGGATTCTGGTTGATGGAAGTATCTGCAAAGAAAATCGGTTTTTTCTCTGAGAGAATCATCATCATGGCCGCTACTTTATCAACGCCTTTATCTTTTTCAATAACTTCCAGAACCGGTCTCAGGGTCGAAGCATAATTTTTTGAGAATCCAACAATCAGTCCGTCGGTATCGCCGTGTTTCAGCATCAAAGGTCCGAAATAATCTCTCTGACGTACGAATCTTTTGGCCTTATATTCGTTCATCCCTTTTCTCTGGCGAAGCTTCCAGAGTGTTTCCCTGTATCTTTTTCTGTTTTCCTTCTGGTCGTCATCACTTGGATCAATAATCGGAACATCAAGGTCAATTCCGAAACGCTCCATTTGTTCTTTAATGTATTTTTTGCTTCCTAAAAGGATAGGATAAGCAATCCCTTCCTCATAAAGAATCTGTGCGGCTTTCAGCACATTATACTCTTCGGCATTGCCTAAAGTGATTCTCTTAGGATTTGCTTTTGCCCTGTTCTGCATCATTCTCACCAGCTTTTCATCTCTTCCCATTCTGTCGAGAAGGCTGTTTTCATACTCATCGAAATCCGTAATGGTTTTTCGGGCTACCCCACTTTCCACAGCAGCTTTCGCTACCGCACTTGAAACTTTGGTAATTAATCTGTTGTCAAATGGTTTCGGAATAAAATATTCTCTTCCGAAATGAAGATTCTGAAGGTTGTAGGCAAGAATTACCGCTTCAGGCACCGGCTCTTTGGCAAGATCTGCAATGGCATGAACAGCAGCCAGCTTCATAGCTTCATTGATTGTTTTTGCCTGCACATCCAGTGCTCCACGGAAAATATAAGGGAATCCCAGCACATTGTTTACCTGGTTAGGATAATCACTTCTTCCGGTTGCCATAATCACATCTTTCCGGGTTTCAGTAGCAAGATTATAGGCAATTTCAGGATCTGGGTTGGCTAATGCGAACACGATAGGATTTTCACTCATGCTTAATAACATTTCCGGTGTCATTACATTTCCTTTAGACAATCCTACGAAAACATCCGAGCCTTTCACCGCATCTTCCAGCGTATCGATATCTGTCTGAGCAACAAAGTCTAACTTTTCAGGGGTAAGGTTTTCTCTTTTATGATTGATCACACCTTTGCTGTCGCACATAAGAACATTTTCTCTCTTTAACCCTAAAGAAATATAAAGATTGGTACATGCAATAGCAGCCGCTCCTGCTCCGTTTACCACCATTTTTACTTCTTCAATTTTTTTATTGGCAATTTTTAAAGAGTTTATCAAAGCCGCAGCAGAGATGATGGCTGTCCCGTGCTGATCGTCGTGCATCAAAGGAATATCCAGTT
>Ga0308160_10007409_pt1 | contig 10917 bp, 17 predicted proteins | sample PhyFR1_FD_201036 | JGI IMG/M metagenome (GOLD analysis project Ga0308160, IMG submission 201036) | Phyllosphere microbial communities from UC Gill Tract Community Farm, Albany, California, United States - DLSLF.R1 | ecosystem: Host-associated > Plants > Phyllosphere > Unclassified | place: USA... | reverse complement strand
ACGTCATGGGCTGACCTACTTCGAAATCCAGATCGACGTCGACTCCTCATCGCAGTCGGTATCCAATGTCTTCAACAAGCCCAAGGATCGAGTTATATGAACAGCTACGTCGTATCTTTCCTCCAAGGTACAGGTGTCACCAACGTCTTCCCTGTCATTATGGGTCTCTACTCGCTCTACTACGTCGCCATCCTCACTGGTCACTTCCTCCCCGACATGTATGGGAGAAGAATCATCTTGATGTCTACCGGGGTCTTTTGCGGTACATGCCTCCTCATTATCGCTATCATGACTACAGTGATTGCCGTACCTACCAAAGCCACCCAGAACGCATCGATTGCCCTCATTTTCTTATGGGAGATTTCTTTCGGAGTACAATCGCCATTGATCTGGATCGTCACCGCCGAATCTGCTCCAACCCGAAATCGAGAAAAGGTACTTTCGGTGGCCACCTTTTGGGGCTTCGGTGTCTCCTTGCTCATCACCTCGGTTTCGCCATACATCCAGAATGAGGGTTACGGAAATATTGGTAGTAAGATCGTGAGTGGTATCAGCCTAGACCAGGATTCTCAGGGCTGACCGGCAGGGATTCATCTGGGGCGCTTTCTCGTTCATCACCGTCGCCTGGGTATTCTTTATTGTCCCTGAGATGAAAGGTTTCGCTCTTGAACAGCTCGATCACTTGTTTGCCGAGGATATCCCCACTCGGAAATTCAGCTCTTACGTCTTTGCCGATGAAGTGTTGGCAGTTCAAAAGACGGACGAGGAAGCCTCCGGGGAGGGCGAGAAAGACACCAAGGACATGACCACGACTGCGGTTCAGCAGTTAGACAGGGCTTAGTCAATTGACAAACAAATCTTGGCGGATGAGGGAAACTTTTTGTATGGCGCTTTGATCATAGTGATGGATGTATGCATAGAGGTGCTATCCGGCATTAGGCATGATTTGTCCCAGAAGTCTAGCGAAATCGAAATCGAAATCGAAATCAGTCTGGGCGAACGGGCCTTCAACCCCATTCGACGGCTCAGCCCATACAGGTGCGAAGCTACTGTCGTCGTTACTGCCCCGATTGGGCGCTATCGATGCTGCTAGAGACGAGTCAGTCATCGGATCCAGATGTTGGAGATTGTCGGGCCGTTGCCAAAGTACGTCAAGATTGCCCGTGGACTTGGATGAGGCGATCAGCCCCAACACTGCTTCCCGAGTGATCGTGACATCCTTCGTGAGACCCAGTTGGCGTTCATGGCCTAGAGTCAAGAGGTGATCGATCAATGTAGCACCTCTCGCCGAAATCCCTGAAGGATCGTGCAGTTCCCGAAGTCGTGCAACGAGATTGGACACCGCAGATAGACGATCCGGCTGATCGATCAACCTAGACGAATTTGATTTGAACATGTAGTCGAGAGCGAGAATTATACCTCCGGCGACTACCATGACAGCGGTGTTCCACATGAGAAGGTAAGGCCTGGGCAGATGGGAATCACAGACAGTATTGATCGTTTCGGCTGCGTCGATGCAGGCTGCGTAGGATTTGGCGTAACGAGCATCCGTGAGAGCTTTGATAAAGTACAATCGATGGCATTGGTAGTCTCGATAAGCTATCGTCATGTCAATCAATTGTTGCTGGACTGAATGTTGGTCATGACCTTGGCTCCTTGACTGCCGGAACCGCATGATGTCTTCCTTGACCTCCCTTATGCGTCGTGAAGCAGCAGTGACCGACTCGTATAGTGGGTCTTCGTCACATGACAGCTCACCAAACAGGTCGTACAACACCCTGGCTGTCTTGAAACACACTGATCGATAGTCAAGGTTTACCCTGGAAGAGTCGATGTTGTTTGGGTTGATCGCCGATGTAAACTGTCGAGGTGTGATGGCTGACTCGTAAGCTGATATCCTTTGCCCATAATGATACTGGCTTACTGCAGTAGCGGTTGTACGGCAGAAATGTCCAATCCGGTTCTACTATATTCCACCAGATCCGCCTACCAATATCCTGATCGCTGCCGTCGCCAGCTGGCGAATTACCCAGTAGATGCAGATTGAGTGATCTAGCGTGACTCGTCGATAGAGCTGTGAGTGACCGATGTAGACTGGTGTTGGATGTAAAGTGGAAAGCCGGACCTAGAGTTTGGACGGCCTGACAAAGCATAATCGAAGCGTGTGTCGCCCCGTCGCGTCGAAAGATGGTTGCTACAGCTGCATCAAAGCAAATTCCGCCCAAATGTCGTAACTGCTGGACGGTGAAGTTTGCCATTTTCGCCCGATCGTCCTCGACAAAGAAGGCTGATACGCTCAATACGGCAAAGTAAAGAGCAAGCCACATGTCGTCTTGTACGGTATGAGACTCCAGCTCGATCCAGAATCGGTCCTGCTGCTTGAGGAAGGTCGATATGTGTACCGAACCGGTGATCCAGCCGGCATTGTCCTGATACATGGTGACGAGCGCCCTGGCTTGAGATTGCGAAGGCAAGACTGCAAGACAGGCCTCTAGTGATTTAGGCGAATACCATTCACGATAGGAGTGCTGTGTGCCGTCCATTTCACTTCGACTGATAGCTTGCCATCTCGATGTCTCTCCAATCCCCAATGCCGCCTCCTCCATGATACCCGGAAGTCGAGTAGTATCGACGTTCAAAGGTGAAGCCGGTCGACTCTTGCCATACGATTCATCACGGGCTGGGTATGTGACACCCTTTTCCAGATCTTCGATACGACGCGAGAGCTCTTCGACTTGCAGCTGTAACTCCTCAAACGTCTTCCTCCGCCCAGGTCCGGTATTCTGAAGCTCGCCCTTAATGGTCACCTGTTCTCTATGACATCCGAGGTCATCCCCTCTGTCGATACATGGTCGGCAAGGTATCGACCTATCGCACTTGATTTTTCGTCGAGAGCATTCGATACAGCTCAATGGCAGGCGTTGTGTTGTCCGAGCAGTTGAAGCATTCGGTGATGAGGTAGTGCGTGGGCGTTTTGAGCGATTGGAGCCATCACTATGCATCATACACTAGACACAACATGACCAGAACAGTGGAGGCGGGATAAGGAGGTGCGCAGCCTATTCCGGAGATAGCCGAAGTTCCGATGAGGCCGAAACAGAACAAACAGCACCCGATGCATTCATCACATGACAGTATTGACATTCTATACGGGATTTCCAAATGAGCCATGAGCATTACAACTCGACGCAGACTTTGCCGAAATGCTTTCCCTCCTGCAGATATCGATATGCGTCCTGCATGTCTTCGAATGGGAATACCTGGGATTTCAGAACAACCAAGTCAAGTGACACCTCAGCACACACACCTTGTCGATAATAGGATGAACACCGGCAATCTCGAGAGCTGAGCTCATTCTCTTGAATTCTTCACGATTGCAAACAAAGACACCTCTGACATTGGCGGCGGAGTAAAGGATGATTTTGGCTAGATCTAAAGTCTTAGCGACATCCGAATCATCGGTGCGTACCTTCCTTGTATATCTCATCAGGGATATGCGAGTAAGTCGACATGTAGCCTACAACCTTTAGCTAAGAAGGCACTGATTGAGCTCACATACCAGATACTGCAATCAGCGCTCCCTGGCACGAGCTTCTGATGCTTCTTCCTATCGTCCCCCGCCCCGCTATCTCGATTACAAAGTCAACACCCCTCCCACCCGTCATACGTCTGGCCTCGACATCCCAGTCCTCGATTGCCGTGTAGTCGATTGTTTGCAGAGTGTCTGCGGCCCCGCCTACGCGAAGTAAGGGAGTCAGCAGGGTGACCGCGCGATCAAGCTTGGCTTGGGACGAAGACGTTAGGATGACGCGAGCGCCGGCAGTGAGGGCCAGCTGGTATGCGTCAATCGGGTCCTCATCTACAGTGCTGAACACTCACCTGAGCAGCGCACAACGAGACACCACCAGTACCCAGGCAGAGAACAGTCTGTCCCGGCTGAAGTTTGGGGGAATGGGAGAAGAGACTCGACCAAGCCGTGGTGTAGGCAACAGCCAGTGTTGATCCTTCGGCGAAGGAGAAATGGGAAGGCAGCCGTACAGCATCTGCCTCATCGCAAACAAAGTACTCCGCGGCCACACCGTCAATTCCACCCCCAAGCCCCTGCTTGAGGCTTCTCAAGGCCATGTCCTCCTCCTGAACCTGCCTCAGCATCGTCATCCAAAGGGGACCGATATCAAACTTACGTAGTAGTGACTTTGGGGAAAGACTGGCGCGACCCGATCGCCGACCTTGAACAAGGTGACCTTTTCACCGACAGCTTCTACGACTCCGCTACCGTCTTTCACGTCAATTGTGGCCAGATGTACGGGCTCACCTGACACTGGAACGACCCCCTTAGGCACATCATGAGGTGCAGGATAATCATTCGTAGCGATTTGAAGATCTCGAGCGTTCAGTGAGAGGCACTTGATGTTGATCCGGATCTGAGCATGAGCCGCAATTGCTCATCCGCCGATAACACTTACATCTGTAGCGCTCCTCAAAGACGGGATGGGTGCTTCTGTCTGTAGCTGAAGACCATCAATGCCGTTGCGGTGGACCAGGTTGTATTGCTTCATAGTGAGAGACGTAGGAGAGAGGGTAGGATGATCCAAATGACTGATGACAAACAAATATGTATTTCCGATGTGTTGGACTACAGTATGCAATCAACTTTCGGAACTGGACCGAACCCTGATCTCGGAAAGGACAAGACCATACATTCACTATCTAATCCTTGTGCGCCAGAACTGGCCCTGGATCAACACCTTGTTCTTCATCATTCACCTTCTCGCTATCAGATTCCATCGACGGGGAGCTGGCGACGGGCGGATCGGATGATCCCAGAGGAATGTCCTGCAATGTTAGAGACTGAGAGATAGCCCGTTAATGTCACTCGAATTGCACATACTCTGATGAATAACGACATCACCAAGCACAGTCCAACTATGGGGACGAAAAAGATAAACACCTTGTTCAAGCCGCTCATGTCTATAGGTCAGCCACCTCAGATTGCACAGCTATTCTGACACCCACATGCTTCGTCCACCGCATTCCGCTGATCCGCAGACAAAGCCACGGACGAGTCAAAGCTGCTGCGAAGCGATGCTGTCGCAGTCTCATCTAGAGGAGGCAAGCCAGCAACAAAGATATTCTGCAGAACAGCGTTGCCCAGTGCCAAGCCGATCGCGCCTCCACTCTTGTAATCAGTACGTCGGCCTCCGTCATGAGTTAGGGACTTACGGTCCGGGCAAAGCTGTGACATTAGCTATTCCGTCTACTGCATACACTGGCGTGTTGTCGATGCAGACTCACTTTCGTACCCCTGTTATGGCAGCTCTATCCGTGCTTCTGCCGGAAGCCTGGGCCAGGACGAGGGCTACGGTATCAGCGTTGCTTCTCTGTACAACATGTTCAAGTACTCACTGCTCTGAATGGTTGAGCCTATTCCAAGTCCCTGTATCAGGAGACATCCGACAATGACACCTTTAGACGTGGTACGATCAAACGTGATTTGAGCCCCTTGTCCTGCCAGCCATACACAGAATCCAATCAAGAATGATGTACGGGCGTGCCCAGTCCATTTGATGGCATAGCCTGAAATGACGGTCGTGATGACTTGTGAAAGTACCAGGGGAAGTAGCAATGCCGCGGATTCGATGATGCCGAACGCTCGAACGTTTTGCAAGTATAGCGGGGTGAAGTAAACTGCATAAGCGATACGGAGAAGCGGTGGACTTACTGCCTCCATAGTACACCATGCCGACGAGCCATGTTTGCACGACGATTAAACAGACATTCCTGTTGCGCAGTCTGGAACAAGTTCAGCGCGGACGTCGGTCTAACCGCACTTACAGTCGTCCTGGGAACAAAGGCAGTTCTGCTACCCAGCCTTCGACCCATATGAATGCCATCATGGACAACGCACCCACAACCAAGAGAGCGATCACTGTTGGGCTGGACCATGAGAAAGTCGAGCCTCCCCCACTGATCGGCACCTACCCGTCAGGCCCGTCGTCTCATCGCTACGCTGCTTACCAGTATACAGACCGACATCGACAAGCTCAAGAACGTACCGAGCCAATCCATCTGCCGGGTTTTCTCCATTAGATTGCCGGAGATTGGCTTTTGGGGAACTGTGAAGTGTATGAGAGCGATAGTCAACGACGCGACTACTGTCAGCATCGGTATATCCGGTCGACATACTGGGTGCCATGATCCAGAATACCCATCGCCAGCTCGCTTCCTGGGCTAGTACCGCTCCGAGGAACGGACCCGTAGCTGAGCAACTGTAAGTCAAGAAAGCGAGATTTTGATGTAGAGCTACTTACCTGAGCCAGCTGCGATCCCAACTCCCAGCAAAGTCAAATACTTGCCCCGTTCCCTGAGCGGGACGACATCAGATACAATGATCATTGACAGCGAATTGATTCCTCCACCCCCGATACCCGATACCGCTCTTGCGCAGTAGAGCCATATCTTGTTCTGAGCGAATCCAGCAAGCAGGCCTCCTAGACCAAAGACTGCTCTTCATGTCAGTCTGATACTCGAGGTTTCGTAACTCACAATGATCCAATCAACACAATCTTCCGGCCAAAACAATCAGACAGACGTGATGTGACGATTTGAAAGCTGGTATTGGCTACCAGAAAAGCTGTTCCCGCCCAGGTGATCGATTCGGCGGCATCAAGCTCATTGCCAATGACGGGAAGGATGGTACTGACGCTGGTCGAGTCGACGAAGGAAAGGAACAAAGCGATTTGCAACCCTAGAAATAGCAGCAGAAGCTTGGTGGTGGGCAGCGTGGCCGACTGATCTTGCAGCTGTATCTCGAGCTTAGTCATGACTAGGTCGTACGGTGGTGATGTGGTCACCTGACTCCATCACCAGATTTATGGAGCAAAGATTGAAATGCCATCGGAAATGGGTTCGGAACTGGATCCGGAAACCGATCAACCTTCAACACCAGCTTATCTGGCTTTCCGACTAGACCGATAAGGTTGGTGTATATATAAATTTGAGGGGACTGCAGGTTGCTATGCATTTCGCGACTTCTGTCTGATATTCTGGCGATTAGTAGTATTGTCAAACACAACAGCATAAAGATGACCTTCGACAACTCCTGGATGGACCGAGATTTGATTGGCTACGGGCCGGATAGACCCGATCCCAAATGGCCTAACGGAGCCAAGATCGCGGTAAATTGTACGTTACCAGTTCACTTTGATAAGGGTCCTCTAAATGTTAAACAGTCGTACTAAATTACGAAGAAGGGGGAGAGAGGAGCTGCGAGGATGGCGATGAGCATGCAGAGACTGTATTACACGAGTTCGGTCAGGTCGTGAGTCTTACTGCTAAGGGATCAGAGCTGGTCGCTGACCTGTTGCAGCTTTCCGCCGAGTTGGGCGTACGCGATCCGGCGACCGAGTCTCAATTCGATTATGGCTCGAGGACTGCCATCTGGAGGGTTATGCGAAGCTTTGAGAAGCACGGTATCCCCATCACATTCTATGCCGTAGCCCGAGCCTTCGAACGCAATCCGGCGGTAGCGAGGTATGCGGAGGAGAACGGGCATGAGGTTGCATCTCATTGCTACAAAGTAAGTCCCATCTCTAGTTCATACTAGATACTAGGGGATGTGTGACACTAATGAGCCTAGTGGAAGGCATACAGTGGAATGTCAGACGCAGAAGAAGAGGACTACATACGAAAAGCAGTCGAGGCATTCAAAACTCTGTCTCCGTCTGGCAAGGTCCCCGTCGGAGTGAGTGACATCTCAGCTTTAGGAGCATTATTGGTAGCTAATCCAGTAGTGGTACTATGGCAGGCCATCAGAGCGGTCTGCCCCTCTGGTTGCCAAAGTGTACCGGGAGCTGGGACACGAGCTTCTTTACTGGGCCGACACCTATGCAGACGATCTACCTTACTGGACCAACAAACCCGGCGGACAGAAGGATGAAGGTCTTGTGATGATGCCCTACACCCTTGATTGTGTGAGTCTTTACTGCGCTTTGTCAAGCCAGGCCACTGACATATACAGAACGACTTCAAATTCTGGCAAGGGCAGATGGGATCGGATGACGCTTTCGCACAGCACTGTATCAACGCGTTCGAGTAAGCGGTCTCGCCATCACGGAAAGACTCTCGCTGACAATGTAGCGTTGTTCGGGAAGAGGGTCTCGAGGGCAAGCCTGCATACATCACTGTAGCGCTTCACACTCGGTGGATCGGCCGGCCTGGTCGATTTGTTGCGTTGAAGAGGATTATCGAGCACTTCACCGCTCACAACGACGTGTGGTTTGCGACCAGAGAGCAGATTGCTCGTCATTGGGCAGAGACACATCCTTATCAGGGCAAGAAGTAGAAAACACCGATGCATACAGATTGTAGCTATTGCAAGCCCGCCATGTCGCCCCCAGGCGAGAAGACGGCGAGATCCCAGAGAGAGTCGGCGAATGGATTGGTCGGTACACCAAGACCCGTTTGGCCCCCTATCCCGAGCTCCCGCAAGAAGTCGCTGTAGTCATCGGCAGTTTCTGGAGCTAAAGGAATCAGACCCGTGCGTATATCGACAAGTTACAAGACACTCACCAAGACTACTGGTCGCCTGCGCTGACGCTGTCTGCCAATCCTGCGTAACGGCGGGTAGCGACAGCGCCTCTTCTGGCCTATACCCACCGATCTTATCCATGCATGCGCTTGAGAGCTCTTCGAATACATCGTGGAGAGCAGCTGACGATGAGTCGGACTGGGAGTACGCAAACAGGGTCGCTGATGCGGCCTTGACTGCGACAAAGACTTGACGGAGGGGTAAGACGGTGGGATTTCGAAACAAGGCATATAGCAGGGCGAGACCACATATGAAGGTGGAATGGACCGAGGTTCCCGAAGTTGGCTGACCGAATTGATGGGTCTTCTTTCTGCAGTCTCAGCTTGAGTCAACATGGGGACGCACTGTAGCTCGCAACCCAATGCCGCATTCTTCGCCAGCAGCGCTAGATATTCGTCCGATGTCTGTCCGGTACCAGAACACATTGGCCGAAGTAGATGTAGACGCGCCTCTATGACACGAAGCTGAAACCAGTCTTTCGAGCAGCAGGGCAGCTGATCCCGAGCTGGATTCGCCGCTTCGACGGGTATGTCCGATTCCCACTGCTCGAGGAGTCCCAGTAGAGGCCACGAAGATCCCGCTGCCTGCAATCGATTCCGACCGGCGATTGTATAATATGTCCGCTGGATCTGGCTCTCCAGTCGTTTGAGCTTGAAGTAGTGAATGGCCGACACCATACTTTGTATGCACATTTCCTGTACAGGTAATGTAACGGGCTCGACCTGTACATTGGGTAGCGAAACGTCGATATCGTCGTCAGAGATACCCGGAGGGCGGCCAAGAGTCATGCTCATCATGCGATCCAAAACATAGCTAAGGTCAGCACGTTGTCCATGTGAGACGGAACTCACCAAGTCCAGAAGATCCGCTTGCGTAACTCGAGATGGTACACATTCATCCCACTTCCTCGGACAGTGGTGACTTCTCGGTGGAGACCGAGACTGACACATCTGGCATCAGCTCATGCCGTTCGGCTAGTACTCACAGTCTCATCGTCACACCGGAGAGAAACCACACCGAAGGTCCCCGACTGTCGCGCAGAGAATACATCGCCAGGAGTAGTAGTCCTGCTAGTCAGCTCACTCCTCGGCCCCGAACTCACCTTGAACATTCACGAGATTGTGGAGTTGCACAATGACCGGCAAGAATGGAAGTGCCAAGGCATGATATTCTTCTGGGCGCAAAAGCCCGACAAGATGGTCGTTCTTGCAAAGGTGGGCACCAATCGCGAGAACCATTAGCACAAAGAAGGCAGCAATAGAAGCCTCTTCATTGAGCTTGCGATCGATTGCTACCGCCAGCAAGAGGCCTTCCCTCGCCTGCCAGTGACGATCAAAGGCTACCCAGTCAAGGAACGGATACTGAATGGTCAGCAATTGTACGACAGACGTGAGCTGACTTACACGAGAATGTAGATGCCGGTACACCGTCAACAGAATATGCTTGGCAGCTTCATTAGAAAGCTGGCGTTGAAGACTGGTGCGCAGAATATGTCGATCTGTGGGGGATGGCGATCGATTCCGAGGCGTACCTCTCGAGCGCTTCCGTCCCGAGACCCCGCTGTGCTGCTCGCACATGCCTTGGGCGACGACATCGGACCAGAAGGATCCGGATGATTCCCCTACATAGTGTGGTTCGGCAGCGGCCTCGAGTGTGATCATTGCCATACCTTCCGCGGCTTCCCGGCGTGCGCGTAAGCTGGGAGATGTCGGAGGAGCCTGCCGACCTTGGTTGTCGACAGCCGGGAATTGCATGTTGTGGGCGTTTTGTGGACCACTTGTGGGCTGAGCAACCGGGTACGACGATGGGTTCTCGGATTCCTGTGCTCGCATCTGGCCGGACAGGGAGCGTAATGAATTGAAATCGAGATCCTCGGTCTGTGGTCCAAGCCATGAAGACCAATCAATGTCGCTGGTCAGCGTGACATCGGGTACAGGTGTTTGCTCCAGATTCGCAGAATTTCCTATGTTCGGAGTGGGCAGCGTCCTTCCTGCTTCCATTCCCATGATCCAAGATCCAGCAGCAGACCAATCATGTCGAGATGCCGTAGACTCCTCCACCGTGGAGCGCAATGGCGACATTGACCGCGAAGGCCCACCATTCTCTTCATCACGATTCCTGTACCATAGTAAGCGAAGCCTTGCGTATCTGGGCAGTCACTGACCGAGGCGTTCTGGAATGTTTCGCTGCGTCTTCTCTAACCGCCAGGAAGCAATCTTTCCCACTGTCCCGACAATTCTGCTACACCACTTCAGTTCTGGTTTCACCAGGGGCTTACACAAACCTGGATTGGTAAGTCATCCTGCTAGCTTGCGTCCCGAAATCAT
>Ga0308160_10007408_pt1 | contig 10919 bp, 9 predicted proteins | sample PhyFR1_FD_201036 | JGI IMG/M metagenome (GOLD analysis project Ga0308160, IMG submission 201036) | Phyllosphere microbial communities from UC Gill Tract Community Farm, Albany, California, United States - DLSLF.R1 | ecosystem: Host-associated > Plants > Phyllosphere > Unclassified | place: USA... | reverse complement strand
CAACTCGTCTCCGCCGCGCGATGGCGGATTGAATGACCTGGATGCCAGAAATCCCCAACGGATGATGGGGCGTTGATGGCGCAGATTCGCGAGGCAGTGCCTCGAAGCGGATCACGATCACGCACGAAGAATGGCGAGCGAACCGGGTGAGCGCCAGCGCTTTGCAGAGATGCCCGACGTCCTAAACTTCGAAAAGCCGTCAGGTCAGTTCGACAGCGCATCCTTGCATGAGAAACCCGTCACCGGCGCTCGCCATCACGAGCTGCTGTACTTCCTCGGGGCGTTCTCCGCGAGCGTGGGATATACGGTAAGCCCTTCCAGCATCTCCGCTATGGTCTCCAGCGAATAGGGCTCCTCCTGCTGCAGCCACCAGCTGATGATCTCGACTGTAGCGCTGACGCTGAAGCGGACCGCGAGATCGTTGGGCACCCAGGTCTCCGAACGCCAGCGCTCGGTGGAGTACCTTGGGGAAAGCCGCTCGATTAAACCGGCTCGTACATAGCTGGCGGCACCGCCGTTGATGAGAACCGACCACAAGCTGCGATTCTCGTGGAAGTACTGGATCTGCGCCAAAGACGCCTCGCGAGCGGATGCATGAAAACTGCTCGACATCTTGACGATCGTTTCGACCTCCTGATCGGCGACAGCCTCCAGGAGCGCGGCTTTGCTCCGATAATGCCGGTAGAATGTCGCGGGCGAGACCCCGGATTCCAAGATGATGTCTCTGACTGTAATTTCGTCGAAGTTCTCGTTTTGCAAGAGCTTCAGCAAGGACGCCCGCAACGCCCCCAACACCTTGTCGGGCCGCCTTCCACGCTTCCTTGCTGGCCGGCTGGTCTCCTTCTCTGCTATGCTTCGTTTCGCGGTAGAAGTCTTGGCCATTTCTCCCCCATCCCTGCTTTTGTCGGGTGCTTCATTCGCAAAACGCGCTCCAAAATCTGAAGCGCTCTTCATCTTACTGGCACGCCAGCAAAGCTCTACCGCGCTCGCATTCCAGTCCTGCTTGTTCAACCGGTTGTGGGGGTCTTAACCTCTCGAAACCCGCTGAGGCACACGGACCGAAGTGCGCTCATTTGCTGCTTTTGTATATCCGCTCGTTCGTTGCACGCTGTCACCTGCGGCCTGAGCGGCGCCCATGCTTAGTTCGCATGAGATTGACTGCCTATAGCCATTGGCCGTGCGCTCGCCACGCACGTATCATGACGACATGAGAGCGCAAAACCGCAGCTGGAACGATGAATGAGCCGAGTGGAAGCCCACGTCACGCCCACGGGCGCGGCTCCCGTGTATTGTGATCGAAGGTCTGCTTCAGTGAACTCTGAACCTCCGCCGAGCGGCAGGTTTGTCGGCGCCGCCGGAGCGGGATAGGGCTGTGCCAACGGCGGGTCGCGGCGTAACCGGACATACGTGCGCCTGCTGTAGAATGGCGTGAGTTGGCCGACAGCTGTCGGAACGTTCTGGGACTTAGCTGCCAGCCAAGCGGGGCACCTCCAATGGCAGCTTTTGTCAGATCCAGTCGCTCGGAAACTGAACGCGGGTCCAACCGCCAACCCGCAACTCTGGCGGGTTTCTGCCAGTCGGCTGTCGGGGAATGCGTACGGCAATGCGGTCGTCCAAATCAGCCCTAGTCGCGCGTTAGCTCACGAGGCAATTTGTGTTTCAGCCGTCGCACCCGGCTCGCAAGCAGCTGACATTTGCCAAGCCTCAATCGCGAGACTCGCAAGTGAGAAGGTAACCAGCTCCCAATCATGTGACAGAACCACTCAGTTGACTCCTCCACGTGCGGCGGTTGGGCGCTTATCCCACCAGAGGGAAAACATGCTGAGCGCATAAAGGAAGCGGCTATAGTCACTCCGGCCTCCGCGGTGCTCGGCAAAGGCGATATCGACCGCGCCGCTGTCGAGGAAGCCTGCCTCCGCTGCTCCGGAGTCGCGCCACAGGCGTTGTGCATAGTTTCCGAAGTCGCCTGCGAACCAGTGGGCGAGTGGCATCTGAAAGCCCTGCTTGCGGCGATCGAGTATGCCCGCAGGCAGCCACGACTCCACCGCCTTGCGGACGACGTACTTGCCCGTTTTACCCCTGAGTTTCATCTCGACCGGCATCGTAAGCGCCCAGTCAACGAAGTTGTGGCTAAGGAAAGGCACGCGTGCCTCCAGCGAATGTGCCATGGACGTGCGGTCGACTTTCGTCAGCATCGCGCTGGGCAAGTTCAACCTCAGATCCGCAAACATGAACTGCTCCAGCGGGTGCTCGGAGATGCTTTCAGGATCGGGAAAGTGTTCGGCACGCAGGCGCTCGAAGCGGCCGAGAGCGTCGAACTCCTGATGAAAGTGGTCCGTGTAAACTGCGGCGCGCAACTCGGGCGACGTGATCTGCGTCTTGGCGAAGAAGCGGGTAATCCCATCCGGCAGCAAGGCGCTGTCGCGGAACCGTTTGAGGCGCTGCCGCAGATAGTTGGCGTTGGTCCAGGGAGTGGGGGGCAGCGCGTCGATCGCTCGCGTCAGCGGCCCCGCAAGCTGCAATGCACCGCGGTACCGCGCCATCCGGGCCTCGTTGCGATGACGCTTGTAGCCGGCGAACAGTTCGTCGCCGCCTTCACCAGATAGCACGACCTTCACGTGCTCGGAAGCCATCTGACTCACATACCAGGTCGGCACTGCGGCGGGGTCAGCGAAGGGCTCGTCGAAGCATCGCTGAATTTCCGGCAGGATGTCCGTCGCAGCTCGGAGGTCGACGACGCGGCAAATGTGCTCGCATCCCAGATGGTCAGCCACCGCCGCCGCATAGGGTGTCTCGTCGAAACGACGATCCGGAAAACCAATGGTGAACGCCTTGATCGGACGATCGCTGATCCGGGTCATTGCGGCCGCAACAGCCGACGAGTCTACCCCACCCGACAAGAAGACGCCCACATCTACATCGGCAAGCATGTGAGCTTCGACAGTCGCCAGCCATCGCTCCTGGAATTCCGCGATCCAGCTCTCGTCGTCACGCGTGTCGCGCTTCTCATATCCAGGTTCCCAGAACGAGCGGATGACGGGCTTGCCTTCGGCACGATGCGTCAGCAGATGACCGGGCGGCAGGGATCGCACCTGGCGATAGATCGTGCGTGGTATGCGGATATGACCGAAGCTGAAGAAGTCATGGACGGCGCGACGGTCCACCTCCAGTGCCAGCTCCGGCAGAACCGTAAGCGCCTTCAACTCGGAGGCAAAGGCAAGCCCTCCGGCCTGGTCGGCGATGTAGAGGGGTTTGATCCCGAGCGGATCACGCACAAGCCTGAGCGTTCGCTCCTCGCGATCCCACAGCGCCACCGCGAACATGCCCTCCAGGCGCCTCCAGGCGTCGTCGCCCCAGTGCTGATAGGCCACGAGGATGGTTTCGGTATCGCTGCGGGTCTCGAACTGGCGGCCTTCTCGCTCCAGTTCGCGGCGAAGCTGGGGATGGTTATAGATCTCGCCGTTGAACACGATCAGCCAGCGGCCGTTCTGGCTTACTATCGGCTGATGTCCGCCCGCAATATCGATGATACTGAGCCGGCGCATGCCGAAGCCGAAGTCGCCATCGGTGAACACGCCGCTGTCGTCGGGCCCGCGATGTCGTATTGCGTCGCATTGCCGAGTCACGATTTCCGGCTCAACCGCGTGCCCGCGGCGGTACCAGCCTGCTATCCCGCACATGAGCCAGATCCCCGTTTGCGTGAATGTTTATCCTGCGGTTCGTCCGTCACGTGACCCTCGCGCAACAACGTGTCGATAGCGCGAGCTGCTGCGACCGGCGCTGGAAGGGGTAATGAGGGGAAAGCCTTCTCAAAAGCAGCGCGCTGCTTGGGCTCATAGTCTCGCGCCCATTCGGCCCTCTTAGCGAGTGCCAAGTCAAGCCCTGCCAGATCTTCCACCACTGGGCCAAGTCGCCAGTAGACGAAACTGGGATCATTCCGCCACGCGAGCTTGTGCGGATTGAGGAATATGCACGGGCGAGGGCGCCCCAAGGTCTCGAGGACCTGGCTGCTGATGTCGCCAAGATAGATGTCCGCTGCCGCGACATAGCTCATGTCGACGCTCGCCGGGCTGCCGAGATCGATATGGATGTGCTCCAGCCCCTGCCAGCGGCGAAACGCATCTGCATGACGCTGCGGCGGATCGAAAAGCCGGATATGCGGTGCAAAGATCAGGTTGTAGTCATCGCGCCGCGCAAAGTGATCCAGAATTGCCGGTCCCATCTCCGACCAGGATGTCGTGCCTTTGCGGTGATGGGGATTGTACATTATGACGGGCCGATCGTTGGCGAACAGGGGCGGCCGCGACGCCTCAAGGCGTTTGATCAAATCGAACTTCGAATAGCCAACCACCACTGCATGGCCGGGCCGAGCGTTTCCGGCAGCAGCGATGCGCTCGAGCCGTTCCGCATTCGGCACGAGCAGCAGATCGAACGCTGCAAGGCGCGGGTCGTCAACTTTGTCGTGACCGCCGGCGCCGTGGAAGCTATGTATGTATATAGGATGCCTCACGCCCATCTTCTTGAGATGAAGTGATGTGCGCTCCGGTACTACGAGCGCATCAAAGCCATTGATCAGGCGCCGATTGGCCCAGAGGATCAAAGACTTTTGCGATCGGAAGATCGTATGTGCGGCACGGACCAGCCTTGGCACATGGAGCAGATCGAAGGTCAATCTGTTCCCTGGGTACAGCAGCGCAAGCGAACGGCACAATGCGAGCTGCGGCTCGCTCCGCGCAACTACGGACACAGAATACTTCGGGTAAAGAGCAGATAAGGTGCAGGCTATAGGGAGGCTATGCGGGACGTGGTGGTCTTGCGCATTGAAGAGAAAACCAATCTTCATACGCCCCCGCAACGCTGATCGCACCTAGGGATAAAATACATTCTGCCTCCCACCACTCGATCCTCAATCACAGATGATCCGGATACAGCTTAGCCTGCGAGTGTCAAAGACGGCATGGTCGCGCCCGCCTTCGAGTTCTAACTGATCCTGATTGAACGCGGGCAGCCATCGAGCAATCCTGCGTCGGATTGGTGGTCGAAGAGTCACAACCGTCTTCGTGCACTGGAGCAGCCGACAGCATCGACCACCTCGACATCCGTTCGTAGGGCCTTCCGCCTAGTGTGGGGAATTGCGCACGCGAGGCCTCGCAGTGGGCTTCGGCGCAGGATAGCTGTCATTCTCCGCGTGAGTGGCTGTTTTCGATAGCCTCGAAACTGATGGACGCGATCACGGATGCTTTCTCCATGCACTCACGATGTCCGCCAGTTTCTGGGTCGGATTGGTGACCGCTCGGCCAGGCCATAGCTGTGAGAAGGTGTTGCGTCTTTTCGGCAGAGATCCGGGGGCGTGGATCAGAACGCCTTGCTCACCCGATATCTGCCGTCCCCCGCAGCTTGTCGTTGTCTCCCATACGGCGCAGTGTGACCAGCGCCATCAGGCCCATCGTGAAGCAGAGTGCCGCTGCCTCCAGCGTGACTGCCCATGCCGCCCCACTCGGACCGTTGCCGATGAACAGCACCATGCCCACGCCCAGCACGCCCAGCGCGATCAGACGCGCCGTGAGCGACAGCTGTGCCTTCCCTGTCGAGTGCAGCACCGGCTCGAACGCGACGCTGGCCAGATCGAAACTTGCAGCGAGTGCCAGCGGCACAAGGATCGCGGCACCACCCTCGAACGCCTCGCCGCCGATCAGCCCAAGCAGCGAGCGTCCTGCGAGCAGCGCGAGCGCCACGACCACCAGCCCGCCAGCCCCGGCGATCAGGCTGGTCTGCACTGCCAGCCGCCGGAACTCCTGCAAGCTGGACGCCACCCGCATCCGCGAGATCTCGGCATAGACGGCGCGTGTAAGCATCGTCGAGAACTTGCTCAGCGCCTGCGAAAGCTGACTTGCCAATCGGTAAAGACCTGCCGCCTTGGTGCCAAGGATACCGCCCACGATCAACAATGGGCCGTTCTTGGTCAGCGCATCGATCGTCGATCCGGCGAAAGTGACAAGGAAGAAGTGCCACAAACCCGGGTTCTCACGCAAGGCCACGCGCACGTCCGTTAGGTGGGAAAGCCGCACCGACTCAGGCGCGAGGCGCTTGGCCATCGCCCAGTACCAGACCGCCTCGATCAGATCGACGACGGCCCAGACAAGCAGGAAGTTCTCGACGCTCGGGACCGTCAGCCAGACCGTCACCGCGCCGATCAGTCGCCCGACCGGCACCACCGCTTCGACATAAACGGCCATCTGGAACTTGTTGAGCGCGCGCACCATTCCGGTTGGCGCTGAGACCAATGCCCAGAGCTGCGCGCAGCAGAAGGCGAAGCCGACAAGGACGTAATCCTCGTTGAGATCGAGCAAGTGCGCGAAGCCGAAGAATACCACCGCCGCCAGCAAGCAGCCGCATAGGGCGCCCAACGCGTCGAGCACGCCGGCGAACATGCCCAGCCTTCCGAAAGCCGCCCAGTTCTTGTCATGGATGTGTGATGCACCATAACGCACGACCACTCGCCAAGTCTGGAAGCCGGCGATCGCGATCAACGCCTGCGCGGTGCTGAAGATCAGCGAGAAGTGACCGAAGCCCTTGAGGCCCAACGTGCGAGTGAGGATCGCCAAGTAGACGATGCTGCAAAGCGCGCCGAAGCCTTTTCCGCCCATCAGCCATGCTGTGTTGGCCAGAATGCGCGCAAGGGGTGTCGTAGGCTTGGCGCTATCGGCGGGCATTCGGCGTCCTTTGCGCCTTTCGTTTAGGGAAGGCAAGTTGGCGGCCCGCTCGCTAAGCCCTTTCGCTCCTTACCTTCGCCAACTAGGAGGTGGCAGATGATCGAACACGCAATCCTTCTGAGCGCTGGGCAAGGCTCGCGCATGCTCCCGCTTACCGCCGAGCGGCCCAAGTGCCTCATCGAGTTTTCGGGTCGCTCCCTGCTCGAGTGGCAAGTGGAGATGCTCGCGCGTGGCGGCGTCAAGCACATCGACGTCGTGACAGGCTTCATGACCGACATGGTCGACGAGGTGGTCGCCGGGATCAACGACCCGCGCGTGACGATCACGACGCGCTTCAATCCGTTCTTCAAGGTGGCCGACAACCTGGGATCGTGCTGGATCGTGCGCGAACAGATGCAAGGCGACTTCCTGATCCTGAACGGCGACACCCTGGTCTCCGAGGAGATCGTGCGCACGGTCCAGCAAGACCGTGACTGGCCGATCGCGGTCACCGTCGACGTGAAGCCCGCGTACGACAGCGACGACATGAAGGTGGAGCGAGACGGCACCCAGGAACATGGCCGCCTGGTCCACATCGGAAAGACACTGACGGCGCAGCAATCCAATGCCGAATCGATCGGCTTCCTTGCGTTCCGGGGCGAAGGCGTCGAGCTGTTCCGCGAGACCGTGCGCAAGGCGATGCGCACGCCCGAAGGCGTTCAGCACTGGTATCTCAAGGTGATCGACAGCATCGCGCCCACCGGCAAGGTCGGGACCGTCTCGATCGAGGGCCAGGAATGGGCCGAGGTCGATTTCCTCAACGATATCGAAATCGCCACCGCCCTCACCGACCGCTGGGCAGCGGCGGGCTGAGCTAGCCTATTGGGCGCGATCGAGCAGTTCTGCGAACAGCGCCTCGTACGCGGCGAGGGAGAACGAACGATCATAATCGTCGACGCGCCCGGCGGGCTTAATGCGGCTTGCAGGGTCGATCTGCGTCAGGATTCCACTGGCAAATGCACCAACATCCTGCGGATCGGCGAGGACACCGAAGCGACCGTCGTCGAGGATCTGCGTCGCGTTGCCGGCCGTGCGCGATGCGACGATGGCCGTGCCGCAAGCCAGCGCCTCGAGCAGCACGTTAGGTGAACCCTCCCACAATGAGGGGATCGCCATGACGCTTGCAGCGTAGATGTAGGGGTAGGGATTACTGACCTGCCCGACGAAGCTAACATCTTCTGCAATGCCAAGGCGCTGAACCATGTGTTGCAACGCAGACCGGATCTTTGGCTTACCCGTCCCGACGAGGATCAGGCGCATTGGCCGTTCGCGACGAGCCTGCGCGAAAGCCTCGATCAGCACGCCAAAGTTCTTCTGCCGCACCAGACGGCCGACGCCCAGCACGATCGGCACGTCCTGCGTCAGCCATGCGTGAGACGCAGGCTGCAATGCGCACGCCCTGACTTGCGCGCAATCGACCCCATTGCGGATCACGCATGCCTTCCCGCTGGCGACATAGGGCGCAAGCAGCGAGTCACGGGCAAGATTGTCGGACACCAGCACCAGCCGCGCCGCCTTTCGCGCAACCAGCCGCGCGAGGTTGCGCCGCCTACTGACCAGGGCGCGTAATCCGCCGCCGGTGTGTGCCAGGTCGTTGCTGAAGCGGTAGACGCAATGCGACCGCATCGTCCCGTGCGTGGCCGCGAGTAGGGCGAAGTGCGCGTGGTTTCCGGCGGAGAGCACGACGTCAGGCGCCAGCTCGATCAGCGTGCGTCGCAAGCGAGGGATCGAGAGCCGCAGCTCCATCTTGCGTGGCAAGCCGAGCGAGCCGAGCACCCGGTGCCCGCCGGTCTCGATCGCCCCGGATAGTTCGCCACCGCCTCGCACCGTGACGATCACGGCGCGCCAGCCCGCGGCCTCCATGTGCCGGGCGATCGCAACGGCATTGCGCGCCACGCCCGTCGCGGTGAGCTGGTGCAGGAAGATTGCGAGAGTCGGCACGGTGACGTTCCGCTCAGAAGCGACCGGAGAGCTCACCTGCCAGCTTCGCGATTTCATCCAAGTCGAGCGTGATCGCCGATCCCAGTTCCGGCACCTTGGGCCAACCTGCATCCACAAAAGCACGACCCGACCACACGCGCTCGCCCTCATAGCGGGGTATCACGTGAAAGTGAACGTAGGGGTCTACCATCATCAGCATCAGGTAATTGAGCTTGCCATAGTCCACGAATGCCCGCAGCACCCGCTCGATGGCGGCGGTCGCCTGGCTCAGCTCGGCGTGGGCCTCGGCCGGCAAGTCGCCAAAGGCAGTGGCGTGTGACTTTGCCGCGAGCACCAGGCTGCCCAGCGTAGGCTGCGCGAGACGCAACAGCACCAGCCAGTGGTTGAATTCGGCGACGAGCGTCGCCGGATAGCCGAACTTGACGATCGTCTCGTTCATCGCAGCAGCGCTCCTTCGTCCGACAGCCAGCTGGTGATCACCCCGCCGCGGCTACGGTACCACCAGGCTTGGACCAGTCGCACCGCATGGACGAGGCAAGCGATTGCCGTCCACCATGCCACCGCGATCAGACCGAGGTCGGGCCGGCTGAACAGCATCGAAACGAACAGGATCACCATGTTCGGATTGCGCCGGGCGGTAAACAGGCGGAACCGGCTGTCGAAGCGGCGCCAGACGTGGATATGCATCATCCCGTTTTGCCGCATGAACACGCCTTCGATCAGGCGTTGGACCAGGTACCCGCCCTGGATCACGCCCTGCACCCACCAGAACGTCGCAGTGTCGTAGGCCAAGCCCCAGTGCACCAGGCCCGTCGCCCAGAACCACCACCAGAACGGCGGATGCACCAGGTCCATCCCGTGGTCGAAGACGTTCCCCCACTTGGACGAGGTGATGGTGCACCGCGCCAGCTTGCCGTCCACGGTATCTAGCACCATGAAGCCCAGGCCCAGCAGCATGCCGAGCCAATAACGGCCTTCCGCAAAGCACCAGGTGGCCAGCACGCACATTACCGCGCCGATGGTTGTCACCATGTTGGGGGTGAGGCCCAGCTTGGCGCTGATCCGGGTCAGAACCAGCGCCCACTCTGGCCACAGGTACTTGGTCAGAACGTCGGTGACGCCCTTGTAGGCGCCAAAGTAGCTCGCTCGCTCGATGGCACGCACGGTGTCGGGGCGCAGAGGCATGACGAACGGCGTCTCGCGCTTGCGCAACTGCTTGTTCTCGATCGTCGGCCCATTCTCGAACACGAGGACATGCCAGGCGGGATCCGGCGCGAGCGCGGTGCCCTGCTGCATCGCCGCCTCGATCAACCCGGCCTCTTGTGCACTTCGGGCGTGCGCCAGTACGGGCACGCCGCCGAGGGTGAGCACGGTGCCGGCCTGCGTGATCATGTGTCGAAACCAGGCCGGGTCGAATGCGAAGGCGGCGTTGGCGAGCAGTACCGCACCATCGACGCGGTTGTTGCGCGCGGTAAGCGCAGATGCCGTGGCGATGCGGCGAACGCGCTCAGTGGCGGTGAGGCCCCATAGCAAGGTCGCGTTATCGCCGATGGTGGCGAAGGAGGGATCGAGTTGAGCCATGGCACGCCCCTAATCGAGCGCCCGCAGGCAGGCAATCGGCCTGTGGCCAAGCACCCCTGACCGCAAGCAGAGCAATAAAACTGTAACACCGGTGTGTCTCTCGGGGGATTAGGGGTGATTTTGCGTCTGACCGCTCCTAAGTACGGCGCGTTGTGCACGGAACGATTTACGAATTTGGAACCCTGCCAAGGGTTGGGCGGCACGAGCCGGTGACGGTTTTACCGGGGAAGCGCTACGTCCCGCGCGGACGTGCGGTGCCGCTGGTCGGCATCGTCCGAAACCCGCGCAGCCACCGCAACAAGGGACATGCACCCGAGCTGGCCGATTGTTCCAACATTCTAACCGAGGCTCCCAAGAGCCGCGAAGCCCTGCACGAGAGTCTGCGCGAGTTCGCAGCTCGGGGAATCGATTATCTGGTGATCGACGGCGGCGACGGCACTGTGCGCGACGTCCTCACGTGCGGTTACGATATCTTCGGAGCCACCTGGCCAGAGCTGATCGTGCTCCCCAAGGGCAAGACCAATGCGCTGGCGGTCGATCTTGGCCTCCCCAACCACTGGAGCCTGACCGAAGCGTTGGTGGCGGCCCGCAGCGGCGGCGTCGTGCAACGCCGGCCGATGCGTATCTCGCCCGAGGGACAGACGG
>Ga0308160_10007407_pt1 | contig 10919 bp, 13 predicted proteins | sample PhyFR1_FD_201036 | JGI IMG/M metagenome (GOLD analysis project Ga0308160, IMG submission 201036) | Phyllosphere microbial communities from UC Gill Tract Community Farm, Albany, California, United States - DLSLF.R1 | ecosystem: Host-associated > Plants > Phyllosphere > Unclassified | place: USA... | reverse complement strand
CTGACTGCCCCAGACGGGACCACTCCCGAAAACTACGGTGTGTTGTGGTCATACGCGAAGGCCGCGAAGTATGCCTCTTACACGCCGGGCGCTCAAGAACCGAAAACTGGCTACACGACCTTTGCAACAAGCGACTGGGCGAGCTTATACAAGCCAAAGCCAACCGTCTCCAGTTATCCAAGCGGATCGAAGACGCCGTACCAGGCGACTAGTGGGAGCAACTACGGCGCCCCTTCGGCGGCACACCTGGCGATGTCGCAGATCGGACGCCGCGTTCTGAACATCCCTTTGCTCGCCTGCCCCGTTCCTGCCGGCAGCGATGTGACTGCCACCGTACTAGGCATCGGGCGCTTTTTCATGACCGTGCCTGCCACGAGTACCACGATAAGTGCAGAATTTGCCGGTACGGTTCCGGAGTCTGCACTCGTCGGCAAAGTGGAGCTGTTTTTATGAGCAAGAACATAAAGAACTCAATGCGTTGGCAAAAGGGCGCGGCGGCGGTTGAGCTTGCCCTAGTGCTACCGATCTTGATCGTCTTTTTCACAGCCCCACTGTTCTTTGCAATCTTCTTTTGGCACTACACAGCAGTCCAAAAAGCCGCGCAGGATGGCGCACGCTATCTGTCAACAGTATCCGAACAGGAAATGCGTGATCCGACGCTGGCGCTGGCCGCCGCAAATACTGCTCGAGAAATCATCAGGGGGGAGCTTGCGGACCTCATCCCCGATCAAAACAACATCACCGTCGTGCTGCATTGCGGTACGGCCGCGAATGGCATGATAAACCTTTGCACCGGCGTCGAAGACGGCCCGCTGCCCGAAGTCGTCGATGTCGGCGTTCAATTTCGTTTAAAGGATCAGTTTTTCGGTTTTGTCGATACTGGTAGATATGGTTGGAACGTTTCTGCAGTGGCGACGGTGCCCTATGTCAGCAATTAATCGCTCCCCGAGCGCGTTGCCGCAGCCCAAAAAACAGCGTGGTGTCGCTGCAGTTGAATTCGCACTCTTGGTATTCGTGTTCCTTGCCTTTGTGTTCAGCATTATCGAACTCGCCCGCATCATGTATCTCTACAACACGCTCCAGGAAGTGACGCGCCGCGCCGCGACCGCAGCGGCATCGGCGAACTTCCAGGACGAGGCCGAGCTCGATCGGATACGCTACTTTTCTATACTTCGCAACGAACCTGGAGAGCTTCCAGTAGGTGCGCCAATTACGGACCAACATGTCCGCATCGAGTACCTCGCGCTCGTGCGCAATGCAGACGGAAGCCTGACGTCGACGAGAATCGCCCCGGGCGTCCTGCCTGCGGATCCTGCAGCGAACCGCCAGATATGCCATGCAAACCCGAACGCTGCAACGTGTGTCAGATTGGTCCGCGCACAGATATGTAAGCCAGAGGTTGCTGGCACATGCGAACCGGTGCAGTACCAGATGCTGTTCCCACTGATTAGCTTCGGCCTCTCTCTGCCACGCGCAACAACCACTGCCAACGCTGAGTCCCTCGGCTACACGCCTGGGCAGGTGCCGTAACTACCCTTTTCAAGACCGTCCCCGTCCAGCTTGCAAATGCATATCGGAGGCAGAATGGTGCAAGCCACGGTTACCCCTACTGAAGGAATGCGCAACAGCGCCTTCGGTGCGCTTGCGGCCGCGATACTAGGTCTTGCGTTGCTGGAGACTGGATGGATGCTGCTCCAGGTCCCCGCGGTAGTCCACATGCTTAGCCTGCTGGTCGGTGGCCCTCTAGTTGCCGTAATGAGTCGCCGCTTCGTCCACTATTGGCCGAACGACCGCCAGGCATCAGCGAACCTTAGCCATGGCAGGCAATTACTAAAACCACGCGTGTTATCGGTAGTGGCATGCGCCCTGATTTCTGCCGCTGGATACTTCGGCGCGGATGCGCTGGCGAACGGTCTGGTTTCACCCTTCATCTTTTTTGCATTGGCGGTGACCTTCCTCCCTTGGACAAAAATCGCACGAACGCGCGCACATTGCCTGGCATACGGGGAAGTTGCCGTCCTTGCCATCAGCGCGGCGCTGCTTTTGGGTTATGCCCGGCTGAATCCCTGCTCCTTATCGCAGTCACCTGGGTCCTGTGGATGGCCACAATCGTAGCCTGGGTGCGGATTGTCACCCAAGAGAAACGCCAACAACGGAAGGCCGCTGTGACACCACTGGCCCAACCGCACCCGGCAAAGGGTGACAGGGATCGCCGCCTTGGCGCTGGACCGGCTGCAGATGCGTTATCTGATGCGCACCCACGCAACAGGTCGAATTGACTCTATCGCTCAGCCTTCGCTGGACCTGTATAACGGCGAGATCGTCGCTTTCGAGACCAGCAAACGACCTGTGTTCGAACTGGTGGGCTCGATGCTCAAGAAAGCCTTGGCCAGGCTCGCTTCGCACGAACGGCCGATGCCGCATTCGGACCAGAGTTGGCAGTACCGCACGCCCGCCTATCAACGTCAGCTCCGGGAACGCCAGCTCGTACAAAACATGTCCCGCAAGGGCAACTACCTCGACAACGCGGCAATGGAAAGCTTCTTCGCCGTGTTGAAGTCCGAGTTCTTTTACCTGAACAAGTTCGACAGCGTCGATGCGTTACGCGATGGCCTGGCCGACTACATCCACTATTACAATCACGACCGCATCAAGCTCAAACTGAAAGGCCTGAATCCCGTTCAGTACAGGACTCAGGCCTTGGCTGCCTAGCTAACTCAACTGTCCAACTGTATGGGGTCAGTTCAAAATCAGGGGCTTCGGTTGCTCTTGCCTGAGCTTGCCAGTTACTGCCGAGCCATCCATTATTCCCACTCGATGATCAATGGATGGGCTAACCTCTTGAGTGCCCAAGAGTTCTCATCAATACGTCTTGGTCGATACCATGTGCGGTACCATACGAGCTCGCCTATGGGTTTGCATGATCGAACGAGGCATTGTATCGCTTTGCCGACAGCGCGTTGGTTGAGGTCGGAGCTCACTGCTCGTCGTTAAGCGCAACGAAACTCTTCAGCGGCAGTAGGGCCTTCCTGCATCCAGCGGCTACTACTGTGCAGGCCTTGCCCCTCCGTCTGTGATCGCTTAACCGATGATTGCCAAGGGGCTAAGCCATTGCCGGACAATCACAGCCCGATCGTTGCCGATGCTCTGCTCTTTTTTTGGCCGTACCGTTCATTGTGCTGAGCTTGATGTTCATCCTCCCCGGCAAAGACGTCTCCGGCATATCGATGACACAAACCGACCCGGGCCTGGTACTTAACGAATTCGCAACATGGTGGACACAAGTTGACTCAGGGGCCATGCCGAATACGTGTGGCACCGTCGATTAACTCCCACCTGCTCTCAGGTGCTCGGTATTCCCCGTTATCCAGGTAGGCGATCGAGCAAATCCCTATCCAATCCAGTTCAGCATCCGTTTAGGTGCAGCCTTGTTAACAAACTTTTGCGCGCACCCGGGTAGCAGTCGCACTAGCGCTTTGGTAGCATGCACGATTGGCGCTTCGGCTAGAGCATACGGACCTTATACATGCGAAGTGCGATGGAGAGGGCCTTAATGCTGGCCGTCTGGCTAGGAATCTGCCAATAACCGGCAATTGTCTCGATGATTTGTTTTATAGCCTCCCTTCATGGAAAATTAACTTTCCGCACTTATGCGATTGGTTCGTCGGAACCTCCGAAGCTAATGAGCCTGCTACATAATCATGAATTAAACACTCGGGTCGCAAGCTGGTTGCAAGTAAACTGGCCAATCTTATTCAGCTAAGTTCATGCGAAATCAGCGGCCATTGGTCGGTACAAAGGTTCTTTTGTCACTTCGAAAGCCCTACCGTTCTGCATTGCAACGATTCGTTCCGCAGCATTGATCGTCTCAGGCCTATGCGCAACCATTATCCGCGTTAGCGACAGCGTGCTAAGCGCCATGTTGACGTTTCGCTCGTTTATCACATCCAGATGACTAGTTGCTTCATCCAGCGCCAGAATACGTGGTTGCTTATACAGCGCACGTGCCAACAATACGCGTTGCTTTTGCCCCCCGGACAGGCTACTGCCCATTTCCCCGACTAAAGTATGGTATCCCATTGGCATGTTGCAGATCTCTTCATGTATTGCTGCCAGGCGCGCGCATTGTTCAGCAAGTGCAATGTCAGCGTTGACATCAAAAAAAGTAATATTCTCTAGAAGCGAGCCAGCTAATAAAGTGTCATCCTGCATCACAGTCCCGACCACTTGCCTATAGCTGCGGTAGCCCATACGGGAGACAGGCACTCCTCCGAGCAACACTTCGCCTTCCGTTGGCTCAAGTAATCCAAGAATAATCTTGCACAACGTACTCTTGCCACAACCGGACGGTCCGACCAAGGCAACGCTTTGTCTAGCCGGGATAGTCAAGTCGATGCCATTGAGCACCCATGGCTCGCCATCGCCGTAACGGAACTTCACACCGCGCAATGTGATCTCGGCATTGAGGAAGCTACAATCGAATTCATTATCGTCCGCATGTTCTGCTTCCTCCGTCACGATGTCCGCGAGGCGCCCCGTGTGCATGCTAAGGAGCTGGATGCTGAAAACCACATCGATCAGGCTAAAGATTCGCCCAGAGAATGTGGCGGCATAACTGCTGAATGCCATCAACATTCCTACCGTTAGCGCATTGCTCATGACTAACCCTGCCCCTGTATAAAAGATTGCTAAGCTTTGCGCGGAGAACAGCGCCGAGTTCGCCACCTTGAACAGAATGCCCAGCTTTTGGGTTTTGACTGTGCGATTGATGACGTCCTGATTCAGATTCAGCCAACGTGTACGACGTTCTGCTTCACGACCGAAAAGCTTTATCGGCGCGATTGCACGAATCGTTTCTAAGAAATGGCTACTCTCCTTAGCTGCCAACACCAATTGTTCCTGCGACGCCTCTCGGAATGGCTGGTAAAACAGCCAGCGCAGCAACGTATATATTGCTACACCAGCGATAACAATCATGCTTAAATAGGCGCTGTAGGAAAACATAATAGCCAACGCAAGCAGCGCCATAATGCCGTCAAGCGCGCTTCCGACACACACACTCGTCAGCGTGTTCTGGATCTCCGAAATACTACTAAAGCGCGAAACAATGTCGCCGAGCCGACGCTTCTCGAAAAACGTAATTGGCAGGCGCAGCATATGGCTAAACACCCGGCCCGCCCATTGGAATCCGATATCGATGCTCCAGCGCATCAGGAACCAACTGCGCACGAGTTCGATGCCAGTCTGCGTCATCGCCAACAATGCAAACCCGACGGTCAGGATAATGAGCAATTCGCGGTCACCAGCGACAATCACCTCGTCGATGATGTACTGATTGAAGAGTGGCATCGCGATTGCAAACAATTCAAGTAGTGCAGCTAGGCAGACGACCTGAAACAGCGCCATTCGCAAGCCAAAGATTTTCCCAGTCAACTGGCTGACAGAGATCTGCTTAGTTTCATCAGCCGGTCTGAAGTGCTCGTTTGGGGTTAGTTCAAGCGCAACTCCGGTAAAGTGCTTAGATACCGTATCGAGCGTCATCCTTCGCTCACCCACAGCGGGATCGACCAAGGTTACACTAATGGTGGCTGTTACGCTCTTGTGAACCTTCTTCAATACCACAAAGTGCTTGAGATCCCAATGCAGTATACATGGCAGTTGTAGATCGGGTATTTCGTCGAGTTCAAGCCTTAGGGGACGTGCCGATAATTCCAATGCGGCGGCATGACGGATAAGCTGGGTCATTGTGGCGCCCTTAAGACTGATTGCAAAGCGCCGCCGCAGGTCGGTGAGTTCGCAGTGGTAGCCGAAGTGATCGGCTACCATAGTGAGGCACGCCAAGCCGCACTCGCTCGCTTCGGTCTGCAATATGGTTTTCATAAGCTGTTCATTGCAGAGCGGATGCGATCAAACCACGAGGGTGACAGGAACGTCATGCTGATGTCTCTCGCGTCCTTAATAACAGTGACCGAATAGCCCTGTTGGCGCAGGAGACTAATCAAGCCAGGTTCTACCCGGTCGCCGACCTTGAGGTCAGGGAGGTGTAGTGCCCCGACGATAACAAAGCTCCTGCGGTGTTCGGAGATAGTTTTTATGATCACAGGAACCCAAGCACGGGTGCGCTTCTTGAGCGAAATTTCAAACGTGCCAGGGCTGAAATACGGCATCCATCCGCTGTTCTGCAGCAAGCGCAGGTCGGGAGAAGCCTGCTCGATCGCACAGGGCACCGCTTGGTCGACGCAGCGAGCTATTTCGGCCAAAACCTGCCCCATCGCCGCCGCCAACTTGCCGACAGAAGCGTATTTTGGATCGGCCTGCTTCAGTTGTAGAAGGCGAGCGACCACCAGTGCTTCATCAGCAACGAAATCTGCGCGCTCACTCGCACTCGAGCTACAGAAGTGCGCTCGTCTGTCTTTAAGTGTATCGAGTCCAATCGTTTTTTTCGCGGTCGCGTCCTTGCGGTGCAAGCGGAAGGATATCCCCAAACCGCCCTGTGCTTCGACGGCGGCGAAATATGATGGTCCAAGAGACTTGACTGCAAACTGGTCAAACAGAGTCGAGGTGAAAATGAATTCCGGCAAGATTTCCCATTCTTTAAGCCAGTCGGGCATGTCGAGTCGGTTATCACGTGTTGCACTGATTAAGGCGTCAAATGCGCGCCGCAACCGCGGTGTGCGCAACCCCTTTGGGTCGTCAAAGCACGGCGCGCCACGCTCAAACGTTTCGTTAAGAGTCTGGCTCGGGCCAAAATAGGTCTCCATGACGGCCACATCAGCCACCGCGTAACTCGGCTTGACTACGGAATCAAAGTAGCGGTCGCTCTCGACGGGAGTGCCGATGTGTGACTCTGCGACCAACACCGCTTGTGTCGCGCCTTTGGTAACGAGCCAGGCACGCGGCACAGTGGTTCCGGCATCGGCAACAGTTGGAATTACCATCGCCATCATAGCAACACCGGCCGTGTAGCTTCGAATGACAGAGAGCATAATGGTTTCTGACTCAATAAGTTGTTGGCCAACGAGAAGACCGAGGTCAACGTCATGGCGGTGAAGTGAGGCGCGTGCATTCACGCGCCTGAACTACTAATTTTTAGCGCCCGTGAGACACACGTCCGTTTATGATCGTGGTTGTGGTCACGTTCGTCCCGCCGTTGTAGTTCACGCTGCCGCGTACAGTGCCTACGCCGATTGAGCCGGAACCACCGGCACCCGGCATTACAGTTTGCATGATGACGTATCCAGGTCCCGACGTAGTCGTGGTTGACGTGCCATTAGGCCCACAAGTCTGGGTTGTAGTAACGCTACCGGACGTGTGGCTATATGGTTCACAACCGCCGCCGCCGCCGCCGAATAGACCACCAAGAAAAGAGCCGATTGCACCGAAGAAGCCCCCTCCGTCGTCTTTCTTCTTGGTTGGCTTATCTTGCTCACCAACGCTGCCACCAGCGACCAAGTCCCACTCTTCGCTTGAAATAATCCGCATAATATGAGATCCTTAAGTAAAGTTTTGAAATGCATTCTGGTCAGAACGCAATAGCTTCGTACGACGTGCTGCAATCACGACGTACTACCGTAGAACGGGCGGATTGTTGCTAGCCCCCGTGCAAACGATTTCTTACACGACGCGCCCTGGTTACTAGTGAGTGGCCGCTAACAGCGGTTCAACAACCCACTCCCAGATTTTCCGGCGCTCTTGGATTACGTCCGCTTCCAGTGTCATGCCGGGCCGTAGACCTTGTTCTTTCCCGTAGGTCTTAATTGTTTGCCGCGCCAATCTCACCTTAATCCGGTACAGCGCTTCGTTGTTGAATCTATTGCTGTTTTGCTGTGCGTTACTGAGGATCGTGCTCGCCAAACTCGACGGCAGTTCACCCGGGGCGAACGGCGCCGTACTGATATCGCTCACAACACCGCGTTGCAAGCCGAATTTTTGATATGGGAACGCTTGATAACGGATAAGTACTTCCTGCCCTCGAGCGACGAATCCCGCCGCTCGGCTGGGAGCATATAAGTGCGCCTCGAGTTCCCCTATGCTACTTTCACTCTTGGGTGTTGGTTGTGCCGTCGCAATAATTACTGCAAGAACTTGACCGACACTCACCGCCTGACCTGCCTGATTCGTAACGGTCGTGAGGACACCCGACTCCCGTGCAGTAATCATGAGTGATTTGCGCGAACTGTTTTCAGCCATTTCACGGGCTAAGCTTGATTTCGCACGGGAAATTTCCGACAGTTCACTTGCTATGGCCGTGTCAAGCCCGCGCAGCTCTGCTTCAACATCGCGTCGGTTCGCTTCAAGTTGAACAATATTGCGAACAACATTGCTCGCGCGCGTCTCCAGGTCGAGCAGGTCTTCTTGCTTCTGCTGTACTTGAGCCGACGACATATAACCGCTTGCCTGCAGCGATTCGTATTGTTTGAGGCTGCGTTCGGCTAATCGTAAGCGTCTCTGCGCCAATATGAGTTCTTCTTTAACCTGTTTGATTTCAGCAGCCAAACTCTCGACACGCTGTTGTAGCGCCAGCCGTCGCTCTTGATTTTGGGCGATACGAAAGCGTTGCTGGTTGTCCAAGCTACGTACTTCAGCCGCAAGTTGCCGGGATACGATCTCCGACACTTCCCCAGAGGCGACCTGCCGCTCAATAGACAATTCGAACAATGTCTGCCCCTTATGGACGTATTCTCCTTCTTGAAACATGCTCTTTATTAGTACGCCTGATGAGGGAGCGATTATGCTCAGGCTACCGCCCGCTGGCACAGTGATACCTATCACGCGCGCCTTTCTAGTAACGCTTCCTACAATGATGAGGTAAATAAATGCTGTGCCGATCAGCAATGCTCCTACTGTAAACCACAGCGCCGAAATCGGTCGTGCGAGCCGTATGCTTCCGAGATCACCCTTGTTCGCCGCAGAAAATATCTCAGCTCGGAACAAGGATACGCCGGACTCAGCTGATTTCGACTCGATATTCAAGAATGTCTCCGTATTACCAATATTTTTAGCTCAACACATAATATCCGGACAAAAGTTGGCATCAGCAATTAGTAGCAGACGCATTACTACGAGTATGCAACTCTCGGCCGAACAAGGAAGGCTTGGTGGAATTTTTATTCACATAACATACTTAACGATAAGAGGATCTCTGCGTTAGGCATGTCAGGCCACGAAACTACTTTAATTTTACAAAACTTTTAAGATTGATCGGCTCGCTGCAAATTATTCCTCTCAAATAATCCGTTTCATTTTATTTTCAGCTTTATAGTGTGCTTCAGTGTATGTGACGATAAAGTATCTAGGCCTGCGCAGCATCATAATGTTTCCTCCAGGAACTTGATCCACTGCATAAGTTAGCCCATCGGAGGAACCCATCCATTGGCTCGCCCCCCTCTTTCGGAAGGTTCAGTCAGAGTGCGCCGAGTAGTGGACTTCCCCCACTCCGGTGGACATTTCTGACCTATGATTGGACTTCCCCCACTCCGGTGGATATTTCTGACCTATGATTTGTGCATAGGAGAAATGAATGAGTACACAGCGTTACACGCCGGAATTCAAGGAAGAAGCAGTCAGACAGGTGGTAGAGCGGGGCTACCCGGTACCGGAGGTTGCGGCCCGGTTAGGGGTATCAGCCCATAGCTTGTACAAGTGGGTCAAGGCAGTGATGCCGACCAAGGACGAAAAGCAAAGTGCCGAGCTGGTCGAAGCAAAAAGCGAGATCTTGCGGCTGCATTCTCAGATGCGCCGGCTGGAAGAGGAGCGAGATCTGTTAAAAAAAGCCGCACGGTACTTTGCCAGGGAGCCCGAGTAAAGTACCGGTTCATGAACGAGCATCGGCACGAGTTTTCGCTTGTGCTGATGTGCCGGGTATTGAAAGTGGCCCGAGCCGGGTGTTACCAGTGGCTGCATCAACCGATCTCGGAGCGGGCAAAGGAAGATGCTCGGCTCGTCGAAGTGATCCGGCATTCCTATTCGGCCAGTGGCGGCGTCTATGGCGCGAACCGGGTTTTTGGCGACCTACGAGAGGCTGGCGAGACCTGCGGCCGCAATCGTGTAGCGCGGCTTATGCAGATCAATAAAATCAAGGCGGTACGCGGCTACAAGGCACCCAGAAGGATTGCTGGGCGGCCTTCGATCATTGCTCCCAATCGCCTGAATCGGGAGTTTACCGTCGACGCGCCTGACCAAGCTTGGGTGACCGACATCACCTATATTCGAACTTGGCAGGGCTGGCTTTATCTGGCTGTCGTTGTCGACCTTTTCGCACGCAAGGTTGTGGGCTGGTCGATGAAGCCGACCTTGTCGCGCGAGCTGGCGATCGACGCTTTGCTGATGGCGGTTTGGCGGCGTAAGCCCAAGAACCCGTACTGGTGCATTCAGACCAGGGGAGTCAATACGGCAGCGATGACTGGCGGCGCTTCTGCAAGGCCAATAATCTTGAACCAAGCATGAGCCGTCGCGGAAATTGTTGGGATAACGCTGTGGCCGAATCGTTCTTTAGCAGTCTGAAAAAGGAACGTATCCGAAAACGTATCTACAAAACCCGGGATTTGGCCCGGGCCGATATCTTCGATTACATCGAAGTCTTTTACAATCGAACCAGGCACCACAGCCATCTGGGCGGCGTCAGCCCGGAGGCCTTTGAACGCGCCTCAATGTGAGGTCGGAATTTGTCTACCGAACTGGGGGAAGTCCACTACTTGTTCGAGCATGTCCATCGGAAAGTAAAAAAAGCCGTTGATCATTCATCCGAAAGATCAACGGCTCTACAGCTTCCACTTCAAAATCAGCTATCTAGAGAAGTCCTGTCACTCCCACTCGATCGTCGCCGGCGGCTTCCCCGAAATATCATAAACAACGCGATTAATCCCGCGCACCTCGTTGATGATCCGGTTCGACACTTTACCGAGCAGCGAGTGCGGCAG
>Ga0308160_10007406_pt1 | contig 10919 bp, 11 predicted proteins | sample PhyFR1_FD_201036 | JGI IMG/M metagenome (GOLD analysis project Ga0308160, IMG submission 201036) | Phyllosphere microbial communities from UC Gill Tract Community Farm, Albany, California, United States - DLSLF.R1 | ecosystem: Host-associated > Plants > Phyllosphere > Unclassified | place: USA... | reverse complement strand
CAGACGCAGTCGGGTGCGTCTAGCCGTGTCCCATCACCTGTCAACGGCCATTCTTCAAACCATTCTAGTGTTGGCTCTATGCCCGGACATCAGCAATACTTCCCCCAACCTTTCTCTCCAGCATATTCGAATTATCCATCCGGCAACATACAACCTTACCGCTATCCCATGCCCGCTCCCTATGGAGGCGGACCTCCTCATCATCATCCCCTGTATTCGTCGTCCATGAACCCCGACGGTCAACCTCTCTATTCCCCCATGAACGCCAATTTTCAAGCTCATTCCCGCGAATCGTCCTACGGTGTCATGACCCCCGGCTATCCTGCCAATCCCATGGCCAATGGCTACCCGCCTCGGACTCAGAACTCAACCCCCCTCAGCCAAGCACCTCACGACGACCGCCGCTACCCTTCGCCCCCAGGCCGACGTCGGTCACCGCCTGATATGATTTCGCAAGGGGTCGTGGATCCCAACTCGATGAGTAGGATAATGCCGATGCCATCAGGTTACGCCGGCTACCATACGTCCTACAATTATGGCAATGGATCACACGGGCCGATGGGCATATCCGGTCGAGATCCGGTGCACAGAGCTAGCATCTCTAGCCTATCCGATGGATCCGGTGCCGGTGGTTCGGACGGATCGGCAGCCAAGGGTGCGTCGAGGATGATGGCGCCGACGAGGACTAACGGGCTAGCCCATCCGGTATAAGCAAGAGGAGATGCGAGTGGGCGGGGCGTCGGGAGTTGAGTGAAGAAGCATACCGAAAATTTAGATCATCCTCCATAATCAGGCATCACCATGCCCGCAAAGGAGGTCTGCGCAAAAGCGTACCGCGGTCATGGTCCGTTGAACATAATGCATCAAATGCTTATGGCTCTTCGGCATTCACGTGTCTACAAATGACCCATCTGCGGCACACTTTGCCCAGACATCCCGGCCGGCGGTCTCTTCTTCTGGATCAAGCATGGCGACATTGATGTCCCACCGTGCTGACTGACGCAATCCAACCACTATTGTCCTGACACGGGACACGTCACTATCAATGCCATGCCGAAGTGCGAGTAATAGCTGGCCCAAAGATTCCGGCTCCAAAAGCGTGGACAAGTTTATTGGGATGATGCGGGCTGGGTAATGTGACAAGTACGCCCAAGTTTCCGCCGGGTTGAGCGACGATATGCGGCGTAGCAGCTCGAAGCCTGATGTCGGAGATATCGACGTCGGGTCTGCAGGGGGCGGAGATGCGTGCTTGGTGATTCTAGCCGAAGTCTTCAGCTGTATCAAAGGGCTGCGTGTATCCTTGCTTGTGCCCCCTTCAATGCCGGACGCAACGGGAGGCGTTGATGTCTCCTTTGGGTCGGCATTGTTGCTTCGGCTTCGCGCACTCGTGGACGCCGACATGAAAGATATCTTTCCTCTGCCTTGCTTCATGTCCGCAAAAGACTTTTTCGGCGGATCCGTCAAAGCGATAGTCTCCACTGCCGACACAAGGTTGGGTTGAGCGGTGTCCCCGTCCTCGTCAATTTCTTCGATCTTTGCTTCTGCTCTGGATGTGTCCAGTCCAATCTGACTCAGCTTCAATGAGCTCAGAGACGCTAGGTGGACTCACCTTTTCCTGTCGCGCCATGAGCAGTTGCTCAATCTCCTCCAATTCGGATGTCGCCAACTCGTTTTTCTCCACGCGTAGGACAGACTTCAGGTCTGACGTTAGACGCGGATACGCGATTGAAATGGTCATCTCACCTTCGACGGCTGCAGTATATTGCTCTAGCGCCTTGCGAGCGATTGCACGCCGATATAAAGCTTTCAGATGCCCATCTTGAAGGCTCAAGGCGGCACTGCAGTCTCGCTCTGCATCACTGTATCTAAGGTCAGTCCTGCATCGCCTGTATTTCGCACCTTTCCAGTCGCAAGTGGGCCGCAGCTCGATTGGCGTACGGAGAAGGGTCACTGGGATTTGCATCGATGGCCCTCGTGTAGTGGCCGGATAGTCAGCCTTAAGACTACCACTTGGTCCGTCTGGTAGGACACACCGACGGATTCCGCCCATCGTCCCCTCTTGAACGCAGTATTGCCCTCTCGTCAGTCGCGGAAGTACAGGCATATCAGCCACTTACATTCAATCTGGCTGCTTCTGACTCTGCAGCATCTGGTATCGACATTTCTATAGGAGCGAGCAGCGTGCGCTAAGGGGTGAGAGAAACACCTACTTTTCCCAAAACGCACCCCTGGTGAGCCTCCACTATTTGCTTTCCGACCGCCTAAATTCCGTGCTTCCCTTCAGATCGAATATGTATGATGCATGCGTCGCGGTCATGAATTACGTTGAGCTCTAATAGCTTTTGAATATCTTGGGGATTGCACGCGAATCAATTCACGCCGAGTCTCCCGTCAAACCCCCGGTCAATTCTGCCAACCGTCTGACCAACATTCCGAAACACGCGTCCTCCCTCCCTCCCGTTACTCTCAATTCTGCGGGCTAGCCATCAGCTGACCGCTTGTCGCCGGACTCACCACGACTAAATGCGTCAATCTCTCCAGAACTCCTCGTAGCTCAGCAGCCGATGTCGTCAGTGATCTGATCGACAGATCGCTTGACCGCGAGGCGGCCATCGTGGAGTACGACAAAGACAACGACAGGCTATCGGGCCTTACCGCGGTGTTCTTTGCGTCGCTAGCGTAGAAAAGCAAGTGACGCCAGGACAAAAGAAGCAATGACTCGACCATGCCTGTCGTCAGCCCTGCTATCGTGTGTCACTTACTGAAACACGACTGGACTGTTGCGGAAGCGCGCAGCCGGACATCGTACCCTGAAAAGACATTGTCGGCCCAGCTTAGTCGATCCAGCCTTTCCAGGTCCTCCGGAAGTATCTGACCTCCTTCCCGAAGGCTGTCCGAAAAGTGCTCATAATCTGCACTCAAACTTTCAATCTGATCGACGAGTTCCGCCAGGTACCCAATACTGGCAAAGAGGGTCGGAGCATCCGCTGCAATCAGCCTCATCGTGATATCGCGCTGATATTGACTCACGCGTGTGACCTCCGGGGTTGTTGCCATTGACCAGGACCGGGACACCTCCTCCCGCTTTCAGCCCTGTGGTATACGCGCACAAGTACGTCAAGATGGTATGATTCAGACCGAGTACCGCTTGTTGTACTGTCATCAGTTTGCCAATACCGTCAACTCACAGCTCCGTTTAGCTTCCGGCTCGAGATCGTCTGCCCACTGCAAATCGAAGAATCGGGCAGCGAGTGATAATACAGCCAGGTGTGTAGCTCCGAAGAGCGAGGAGGAGCGGCGATCGCCCTCGACGACTTGATGCACGACCACAGCCAGCATACCGACGATCAATTGAGACTCTTCGACGCCTACAAGCGACGGCGATTGTTGGCTTTCGCGAAGAAGGAACAAAATGGAGTCGTGATGGGCGCCGAGGAACGCAATAGCTGGCGCCGCTGGACTGCGAGTCGACGTGTGTAGGCTGGACATGACTTGGGAGAGGAGCTGCAATACGCAAAGCAGTACTCTGTGTTGGCGCTCCATCCGACCGACTGTTCGTCAGCGCGTGTCGAGTGGCGTCTCACCAGAATCTTCCACATATGGCTGGACCGATATGAAGCTGCACATTGACAGAGTCTCGAAAACACCGGCGTCCAGGAGATCCTCCGCCCCTTTACGAGTGGCAGAGACCGAGAGCAAAAATGCCATTTTCGCTTCAAAGACCCAAAAAGCGTGGACATCGACTTGGGTCAGCGCGAACTTTCTGACCACCCACCGGCATCTTCCATCAAGCATTCTTGCACTGAGATCTCTCGGTCTTTGATTCCGCGGATCAGCAGAGAAAGATGACCGTCTTTCCAGAGCGGCAGTAGGACTTGTCGATCTCGGTCGGTCGCACACATCTCGACAAGTGCGGTCAATAGCGCGTAACATTGAGTTTTCCACACGTCGCGCACATCCAAAGCGTCTCGGCTGAGCACGGCGAAGAACCGATCTCGCTTTTGGCCAATAACAGAAAGACATATGCGCTGCAAATCGTAGTTTGGCGCTGTGCCATTGTCTGTGGCGCTGCCGCTCGTAGGCCGTGAGCCCAGCAACGAGAGGTATTGGCTCATACTGGCGTACAGATTACCGCGAGCGTTTTCTGTCGTGCCAGGTCTGACAATCGCACTAATAATATGGCTGAAAACATTGCCGAGCTGATCCACGGGAAGGTTGACGCCATCGTTATCGAAAAGGATCGACTGTAGCGTGTTCGTCGTGATCAAAATCGATTCGGAGAGGATTTCGAGGACACCAGGCGAGATATCAGACTCAATTCGAACGAAAATCGCGTTAAGCAGGCTAAACAGCAGACCTTCTTGCTGCTCTTCTGGTATCTGCTGCACGAAGAGTCTACCGAGAGCCACTTTCAGCATCTCGGCCCAGGCGGTCAACAGCGCGCCTTTTGCCATGTTGATCTTCGTTTCGCGATTTCTAATGGCTAACCGGTGTAGTAAGTAATCTGCTTCTGCCCGTGCTCCATGGCCGCGCCCGGATTTTTCGTATCGGAATTGGTCCAATCTGAGCGCCTTCTCGAGTGATTCGAGGTCGAACCAATCGGCTCCTCTGAGTTTGAAAGAATCGAAGTCGAAAGACGCGAAATACTCTAATGAGCTGGCGTTCGGTACGTCCTCGTGCCAGGCTAATTCGATGTTGGCGAGAACCTCAATGATAACGGGATCCCCTCCGGTATCCAGATCTTGCCCAAACATGTTCATGGCTATGGCCGAGGCGGCGGCGGTTCTTCCCTGATTCTCGTGCGTTTCGAGCGCGACGCACGTCAAGATATGGCGTTGGAAGTCCAAATAAGCTATGAGAGTATCGGCAGTCGTCTCGACGACTCCTCTTGATGACTGCACCACACCTCGTCCCGGTCCGTAGGAGACTGGACAGGATAGCGGCAAGACGTCCAGCTGGTTGGACGAAAAGTCGTGGAAGACACTAGCGTACGCCATGGTCGGCTGGCTGGTAAGTGGTGTCGAGAACAGTTGGTAAAGGATTCGAGCGGTCTTCGCAGCAAGCACAGGATAGGCGGTGACGAGGTTGATATCCGCGTCTCCGTCTCTCAGCTGGTCCATGATAATCTGTAAGCACGAGTACCTCGAAGAGGGCGAATCAGGATCCTGCAGTGAGAAATCGTGTCCTTTGAACTCGAACCCGAGTAAGAAGTGGGCGATGTTGGGGGAACAATCCGCGGTTGTTCCAGCGATAAGCAGATCTAAGATGTTGGAGCGAATCAGGTAAGGAAGCGATCTGAGATCTGTGGGATCCGAGCGGCCGGCGAGACAATCTCTCTCCACCTTGGCGGCGTCTTCGGGAGACACATCCACGATGCTTTCGCTTTGATCCAGTCGAATGCAGTACGCCTGGGCTATACGAATGGAATCATCCGACGCATCGATGATACCCGCCAATCGATTGATGTTCTTGGTGTAATCGCCTCGGAATCGATCGGCTTCGTTGAATATCGGCGAGGCCGCTAGCGCGCTGACGATCTTGACCGCCAGAAACGCGATTTCAACGTCTTGGTCCTTGATCAACAGAGCGACGGCGATAACACTCTCCAAGTGGTTCAATAAACGATAGTCGAGTGGCTTCATGTCGGCAGGACGACGGAACACAAAGCGCTTGGTCGGAGCATGATCGAGCGAGAGAAGGAGAACGTCTGTAAATATCAATTGCGTTTCCAAGACCCGATGAAAGATGCGAAGAACCCGGAGTAGGGTGTGATTTTGCGTCGCGGTACGATTCATGCTTGGCACGTTGTCGACAACGGTCGAGAGTATGTCGAAGACCTGCTGTTCGCGATCGGCCAGAATCCGTAAAAGAACCTTGAAGCCGGGGTAATCGTACAGGTCCCACGCGACGTCGTGAATCTTCTGGCCATGAGGTACGACCAAGTTTTCCACGGCGAATCGAACGAGCGCCTTCTCCAAGAAAGCAAGAACATCATCGAGCAATTCCCACTGTTCCGATTCGCGGACAAATTTACGTTCGCGGAACACAGCGAGCTGATTGAACACCTGATCAACGGCCCGGTAAGGCACCCTGAGTGCCTCCCATTGTCGCGCGGAAAGTAGAGCGGTGAGGAATCTGAGATGCGCTCTCGTCAAAGGATACGTCCGGGCGTCTTGCTCAGCGACATCGACTCGATTGAGCCATCCAACGGGCAAGGCCGATTTCTCCGCTGACCGGGGATCCGCTTTGGAATCGGGATAAGTTATCTTTTCGTAGTAATCGGCTGTTTTGGTGAGTACATCGTCATCCTCGTTCGTGGGCGCGCAGAAAGCTGTGATCGCGTCGAACACCACGGCCTTGACTCCGACATCGATTTCCGAGTTTATGATCTCGAAAAGGACTTGGATGGGATGCGGCTTTCTCTGTAACAACCTGGATCGAACGATCGGACTATGCCGGACCACATTGGCGAGCACAGGCGTCCACAGAAGGAATCTCTGAATGTCCAGAGGGGGTATTTGTCTGTACTCTTTCGGCCGCGTAGTCGATTTTAAGTCCTCGTATAGCCTTGGCATTCTTTCGAGTTGCTGTCTGTAGAACACGAACAGACTGTCGAAGGAGTATTTGTGCTCCATCAATCTTTCGTCGGCACACTGCGCACTTTGTGGACCTCGCGTGATGGCGTCAAGGAGCTTCCAAGCCGCCGGCGACGGTCGAACATCCTGATTGTCCAACACCAGATCGATCAAGTAGTTCTTCCACATGTGCTGACCTGCGTCGAACGGGAGGCTGCTGTATACCGCTGTGACGAGAGCCAAGAGCGCGGAGAAATGAGGTTGAGTCGGAACGATCTGTGACTTGCGGACGGCTACATCTTCCTCGCGATGCTTGAGGGCGCGAATCAAAGCCTTCTTGCTGGTGACAGACTGAATTATCGATTGCAGTTGCAGGAGAACAAAGTCGCGGTTGGGGCTGAGCGATGTTTCGGCCAGCCTAGCTAGAGCGTCCTCCCCGGCGCGGCTTTCTCTATCGACTGTCTGCCGGTTATTGGGAACGATCTGCGTTAAAGTTTCGAATGCCCCGCCGCTGATAGCTTCCAGAGGATACTGGTCTACCGCCCAAGGTCCAAGATCCGAGCTGCCGATAGCGTGGTCAGCCTGTACCGCAGAGTGGATGTAGAGCGACCATGGAAGCTTGACAGCGTCTCTGACTTTCTTGATTGTCCAATCTTCCGCGTTCTGCTGGGTCAGTCCGTTTACGAAGGGCGCTTCTCACTATTAGATTTTGTACAACTTTCAGAAATTTGAGATCCCGACATCGCTCCGTGGCGGTCTGACATCAGTAATTGCAATGGTCGACACTTGCCTCGTAGCGAGGATCGGTCGGGACGATATTTTCGACGGGGGTTACGAGGCTGCAGAAGCATCTGAAGGTAAGCGTACACTGCGACACGAGCTCACGCATAGAGTCCGGCGACTATTGAATCGAGTTTGTCCGTCTTCCTCAATATTTTTACGAGGCGCACGATATGGCCCCTGCCAATGTACCCGCTAAGAGCGACTGTCGCCAGGATCGATACTAGCTTTTCCTGATGAGAGCGAATACTCTGTATCCGGTACTCGTACAGATCGTACTCTGCGCCTACCATCCGATGAGACGGTCTTGCCATCGTGTCCAGTCGGCTTTGCAACACCTCTGTTTGGCTCAGCAACAGATCCACTAGACTCCCTTCGACTCGACCTCCCTCTCCCAATGACGTTTTCCGTTGTAGCAGGCCGACAACTTTGTCCGAAAGCACCACAAACGCCTCTCCAGCCTCCGCTTGTGGGCCAACAGTAAGGCGCAGCAGTTCGTGTAAAAAGTCGAGCATGCTGGTTGTCCATGTCTCTAAAAGGTATACCGCAATTTCGGGTATGGTTCGGGATATGTACTCGTGAGCGCGTTGTTGAGCATGATATCCAATGTATGCAGATAATTTGTAGCTGAGGGATGTGATAGCAGAGATGGTTTGGGTGTGAGAGAGCAAGTCGCCTGTGACGGGGTATGAGGTGCCATGAGGGCTGAGGATTGCATCTAGCATTGAGCCTTTGACTTGAGCTATGACTCACGCTTTTCTGTTTCTTGTTTGTCTGCTTCGGAGGGCGAGGGCATCTGAGTCAAGGAGAGTAGCCAGGGCGAGACATCTTCGATACCTTCGAGTAGCCGGCGTAGCGAAGAAGTCGTGGGTTGTGTCGAGACGCGTAGAAGCAGCTGCTCTAAGATTTTGAACGAGTCCGGATCCCAGCGCTCGACGGGAAGGGACATGATACCCAGAGCGTGGAGCTGATAGCTCGAGAGAGAGATGGGTCGGTCGGTCGAGTGGAAAGTTGAGAGCAGCAAGTCGAAGCGGTAGATTGACTGTTGTCGAGAGCCGGAAGTGCTGACACGTGGTCTGGTTATAAGAATACAGTCAACATGGATTTACTCTGTATTTATCCTGATATATTCGCCACCCATTACGAGTCGCCACCCATTCCCCCCTCCCCCACGCGTCACCCGGTCGTGTTTACAACGTCACGTGATTTTATTGACAGCGGAAGCAAACAAATCACCGCCACCATCTATACAGGTTGACCTCGTTCACGTCGGATACTCTTGTTCCCCAGCTTCCTCCCAACCCTCACATTCTCTATTGACACCCCTCAACCCCTCTCAAGCACTACCACAATGTCATCAAAGTCTACCGGAGGCAAGGGAGGCAAGTCCAAGACCTCTGCCGAAGCAAAGGTCCTCACAACCCGATCATCCAAGGCGGGTCTGCAAGTAGGTCCTCATCTGTGTTGCAGGACAACTTGCGTATGAAAGTGCTGACGCTTCTTTCTAGTTTCCCGTCGGCCGTATTCACCGGTGAGTCTCTACTCGCGTCTCATATCGCGTTGAAGGCTGACATGTGAAGATTCCTTCGTAGCAAGAACGCCAATCATGTGCGAGTCGGAGCCAAAGCAGCTGTCTACGTAGCAGCCATTCTTGAATATTTGACCGCCGAAGTACTGGAGCTAGCTGGTGAGTCTTTGTTATTGGATCAATCCTCACCTCAGGAAATGCCGCCAAAGATCTTCGTGTCAAGCGAATCACTCCTCGGCACTTGCAGCTGGCCATTCGAGGCGATGAAGAGCTCGACCAGCTCATCCGTGCTACCATTGCCGGAGGTGGTGTCTTGCCACATATCCACAAGGTAAGAATCTCCACTAAGCGCGTGTCCGATTGATACGCGATTTCCTGTCAGAATCGTTGCGCTAACACGTAGAACCTCGTCGCTAAGCCGGGACTCCCCGGTGTCATCCCCAAGAAGGCCTGATTCGCTGTGAAGTGCTGTCTCCTATATTGTTCTCACGTCCACTGGACCCTTTTGCGCATTCGCTTCGTTTTTCGTCCCTTGTTAGATCCGAGAGCAGGCCAGATCTGTGAAGATGCAGTATGCCATCTCGTGCTATTCCCGACGTCGACGGGAGTCGGACCGAACTTTACGCACACACGCGCTCTTCCATTTGATGCAGGCGCGCCCACGGGTCGTCCCCATTCCAATAGATGGTGCCGCCTTGGGTCGACAGTACTGGTAGGCCCCTCTGCTGAATCGCGAACGAGGCTGCAGTCGAGCCGAAGACGGATGCTTGGCGTCATCACTTTGATCATGTTGTATTCTTACCTGCTCGCATATCTCCGTCTGTCAGCGAGAGCCCCGCGCAAAGGCCTCCTAGCCAGGCATTCCCCCCGCCTGTGACGTCTACCACTTGGTCTTGCTCTTCCACGCCCCAGTAAGCCGGCACCCACCCTCGCCAATGATCGGAAGAGGTGTACGATCCAAGAGGTCCTGCCCGCACGATCAGAGTCGTTCGAGGCCGACCCGGCCAGCGTTGTCCAAGCAGTTGTTCAAAAAGTGAGACCGCCGCCTCCGCAGCCGCGCGCGAACTTCTCTCCTCCATGCCTAAAATGGTCTGCAGTTCCAGCAGATTCGGAGAGAATACGGCAAAGTGCCGAACTACTGTGAGGATTTCATCACGCTGAGCAGGCGTGCAAGTTCGCTTGACATTAGCGGTAACGGAAAAGAAAGCCTACCCCGAGTGGCTCCCAGACCAGGCTTGGTTGCCACGCCTGCGACTGTATCGATTGTAGGTCCACGACGATGTCGTGCGCCCGCTCAGCCGTGCTGACGACGTGGATCCACTGAGGAGGCGACTGAGCGAATGGCGAAGAGGTGCTGATGAGATCTCTCGGCCAAAGATTCAGCTGAGGATACAGATACTGGAAGGATTGGTGGCCTTGGCTGGTACGTCAACTTTGACAATCCATTGCAACCGCACCCTAGGGCTGGCCCACTGTAAGCGTTCAGCGCGCGGGTCGTCCTCCCGGCGCGTTGGCGAAACCAGGTCATATCAGTCCCAAAGACCACCAGCTCCTGTTTGAAGGCAGGCGGAAAATCCGTGCCCTCGTCCACAATCTGCGAGCAGTGCGATGCGGGAAGGAAGAGCCTTGCAGCAACCATCGCTAATCGTCAATAGGTCAACTACACCAGCTCTCAGAACACGCACCGAAGATTCCGCCTCCTCCGATCTACGCCACGTCAGCCTTGCAGTGGAAAATGTCGGCTTAACTTACGGATTCGCCATCCAGCACAGTTGTCTGACCAGCTTTGTCAGTCACTTGATACTGGTCGATGATGAACATGCCTGAGATCAGCCTGACGTTCCGATGTCGAAGGCCCCACCAAGGGTAGCAACTCTAGGCTTTGTCTTCATGGCCGAGCCTGAGGGCGGGCGTAGCCATGCTCGGGCGTCGTCTCTTGTCATCGTAAAAGATAACAAGCTTGCCAAAAGGTCGGCAATGATGACCGGCTAATCATTTCCGACTCCTGCTCCAGCTCATATCCCTTGTCTATCATT
>Ga0308160_10007405_pt1 | contig 10920 bp, 16 predicted proteins | sample PhyFR1_FD_201036 | JGI IMG/M metagenome (GOLD analysis project Ga0308160, IMG submission 201036) | Phyllosphere microbial communities from UC Gill Tract Community Farm, Albany, California, United States - DLSLF.R1 | ecosystem: Host-associated > Plants > Phyllosphere > Unclassified | place: USA... | reverse complement strand
CGTTCCGCGGCGGCGACCGGCCTTGCCCTTTTCAAGGAGCTCATCATGGACCGTTTTTGTTCGGATAACCTGTCCGCGTTCATCGCGGCCATTGAAACCCATCCCGCGCGCTGGTTCGACCTGCACCCGTCGGACGCGTTCTGCCACGACTGCATCGGCTACGCGGGCGGCGCCTTGCTGTCCGGGTTGCCGCATTTCCAGGCGCTCGGTGTCTTCGCGACGGAAACCGGGGCACCCAGCAAGCTCGGTGCCGACAGTCGCCGGATGGAGCTGGACGAACTGTTCACGCATCTGTTCGGATGGTATGGCGCGCATTCGGCCGACATCGTCCTGCTGTACGGCTACGGCGAGTGCCGCTGGGATGCCCAGCTGATGTCGTGGTTCGCGGCGCCGCCCGGCTCGAAGCAACTGATCCTGGCGCGGCTTTATCACGCGCGCGAGGTGGCGCTCGGCCTGGCCGGCGCCGCCGTCCCGGGATCGTCGCCTTCAACGTCGATCGCGCGCGCCCTGTCGCTGCCCGCACCAAACCCGGCGCCGGCCCGTCAGTTGGCGAACCTGCAAGCGCTGCAGCTGGCGCTCGATGGCTTCTGCGTCGAATTCGGGCCGGCGTACCCCGGACTCGACGGGACACCGGCATCGCACTGGTATGCGCGCGATACGCTGGCCGCCTTCGTCGCCACGCTGCCGTATTTCCGTTCCCTCGGCGTGCTGCCCGACGACGACGGGATGCCGCATCTGTCCGATGCCGACGGTGCGCAGATCGCCACCCACGCGACGCTGGACTGCCTATTCGGCGTCGTCGCCGGCGAACGCGCCAGCGAAGTCCTGTTCGGGATCAGCTGCGACTGGCGCAGCGACCTGCTGCGCTGGGACCGGTCGCTGGCGCGGAACCTGCCGCCCGACCCGGGCGAAAAGCTGCTGGCGCGGGCGCGCGTGCGCCACGCGCTCGACAGCCTCGCTCGCCAGGGGGCTGTCGGCACGCCGGGCGATGCGACGCCGCAACCGCTCTCGCCGCCGTTGTCGGTCGAGTAACGAATCACGAACGACGCCGCGATCGGCGTCCCGTACCGGCCGGCCGCCGGACATGGAGCATGCATCATGGATAAGCAAATCGTCGCGGCACCAAGCGGCCCCAGCCCCGCGCTGGCCTGGACCCAGGCGGCTTTCGTTGGCCAGATCAAGGAGATCCTCTCGGGCTCGTTCCTGAGTATCTGCAAGGTCGATGCCGTCGTTGATGGACTGGCGCCGTTCCGTAAAACCCTGGGCCTGGCCGAGCATGACGGCCGCAAGCTGGTCGAGTACCACGGCCTGCGGCTTTTGCACTGCACCGAGTTCGCGCGGATGCCGCATGCCGTGCGCCTTGGCATCCCGCACGTGCTCGTGGCCGTGTTCGGTCTGACCGAACAACATGCGCCGGCGCTGCTGGGGCCGGCAGGGTGGACGGCACTGCAGGTCGCCTTCGAGGTGTGGTGCGAACCGCAGACGGTCTAGCGCGCACCGGCGCAGCGAAGCAGTTTGGGAGCGGGCGACCAGTGGCGAAACGCCATGCGGTTGCCCGCACCGGGATGGCGTGCCTGCGGGCGCGCCTCTTTTTTGCCCATTTGTTACGATGACGACCAAGGAGCCGATCATGGATAGTTCAGAGCAGCGTTTCGACACGCTGTCCTACGCGACCGAGCTGGAGGAAGCCGGCGTGCCCGCCGAGCAGGCCCGGGTGCACGCCCGGACGCTCGGCGCTGCGCTGGCCCGGCATGCCGTCCCGCGGCACGAACTGGCCAGCCTGGCGAGCGAGCTGCGCGCGGTCGTGGAGCAGGCAGCCTCCTCCCTGCGTACCGACCTGGCCGATCGCGACGCCAAGCTGTACGAACAGATTGGCGGCATCAAGGCTTCGATCGAGGGCGTCAAGGGTTTGATCGAGGGCATCAAGTGGATGGTCGCGACGCTCGCGGTCTCGGCACTCGGGGTCTGCGCCTATTTCGTGACGCACTTCCCGCCAGCCTGAACCGGCGAGCGACGCCGGCCCCTTTTCCTGCATTGCGCCAAGGCGGCCAGCTGCGGCGCGCCTTTCCGTCTTCGACGTTCTTGATTTCCTGCCCTGTCCGGTCGACGACATTCGGCGGCTGTTTCGCGCCTGAATGACGTGGCCGCATCGCCGGCATCTGTCGCCGGCTTTCCTTTCCCGTGAAGTCAAACTGGCGCGCTCACGCCCTCCCGGCGCATGCGCTTTTTAACCCTGGAGAACCATCATGCATTCCGAATCCGTGAACAGCGCGGCAAGCGAAACGTCGCCCACCGCGGCGGCAGGCCCGTGCGCCGCCGTAACCACGACCTACCTGGTCGACCCCGAAGGAAATCCGGCTCTGGCGAGCCAGTGCCGGATCCTGGCGCGCGCGGGGCACGCGGTGTCGCAGCCGGCCAGTGCTCACTACAAGTCGCGCCCGGAACTCTGGCACGAGGTCGGCGCGATGCGTTTCAGTGACGGTGCCATCGTGTCCTTCGACGGCCCTGCGGAGCACCTGCAGTCGCTGAAGCACCACGAGCCTCTGTACAGCGGGCTGCAGGTCACGCCCGATGCCCGCCCGCCCACGTCGCCGCTGGCCGGCGCGTTGTGGGAGCGCGGTGACTTCGACTGCGTCGATGCGGTGTACGTCCGCATCGCCGAGATGCGCGCCGAGGTGCGGGCCGGCGGCGACCCCGCCGAAGTGTTGGAGGAGGAAGGGCTGGAACCGGACTACGTGTTCGAGCTCATCTGAAACAGCCCGGCTTGCCGCCTTCCCGCCCAGGCACGGTCGCTTCGACCGTGCCTTTAATTTTTCAAGGAGAACGAATTGGATCAGACCCAGCAGTTTTACCTGCATAACCTCGACCTGTGGATCGACGCCATCGCGGTCCGAGCCGACAGCGCGATCTACCTGGATCATTATGCCGATGGGACCGCCCCTGACGAGCGCCACTGCGCGGCCGGCGTGCTGGCGCATCACCCCTGGTTCCGCGCGCTCGGCGTGGAACCGGGTGCCGACGGTGCGCCGGTGATGCGTGGTCCCGACGGCAAGATGATGGCGACTGGCCCGACGTTGAGCCACCTGGTCGGCGATTATGGACGGTGGAAGGCGTCCAGTGTCCTCGCCGCGCCGTATGGCGCCGGTCGCTGGGACGCGGCGCTGCGGGCCGAGGCTGGCGGCGCGCTGGGGCACAAGGCGCTCGCGCTGGCAAGGCTGCACCGCGCGCGCCGGCTGCTCGTCGCGCACAGCGTGCCCATTCGCGGTTGCGGGTTGCACCCGGTCGAGCCGGGCGACGAGGCGTGCTGCGCCAACCTCCAGCGGCTGATCGGCTTGCTCGAAGGGCCGACCGCGGTCCAGCTAAGCGACGCACCCTGCGAAGAGGATGTGGTGGCCGCGGCCTTCGAACGGCTGGCAGCGGCGCTGCCGGACCTGGGTCGCCCGGGCGCGGGCGCGCCGACGGCAGGCGCGCACCGCCAGCGTGCGCACGGATCGGCGGCGTTGAACCGGGCGTTCGGCTATTACTACGAGCTGGAGGCCTGCGACGTGCTGTTCGCCGTCTACGGCAAGGGTCCATGGGATCGCGAGATCCTGCGCTGGTGGGGCGGAGCGCCGTCGCAGACGGAACTGGCGCTGGCCAGGCTGTACATGGCGCTGACGGCGCTGACCGGACTGCACCCGGAGGGCGCGCCGCGCTCCCCGCGCAGGGTGGTCAGGGACGCCATTGTCGCCCAGCTCGCAGCCCGGGGCTGGACCGGCTTGGCGGATCCGGGCATCGCGCGCAAGTCCTACCGGACCGCAGCCGGCGACAAGATGGCCTTCGCCAGCCTGAGCATCCCCGACGAGTATCACTACCGGTTGTCGGGCGATTACCAGAGCGAGGGCGCCAACGCGCTCGGCGCTTGCGGGGTGCTGATCCCGATGGCGGCGGATGGGGCGACGGTGGCGGCGATCGCGCAGCGCTTCGCGGTCGAGGCCGACGCGATGGTGGCACGCACATATGCCGTCAGGCTGTTGGGCTGACGCTGGCGGCGCCAGTCTGTCACCGGGGCCGGCGCCGCGCGGGCCGCCAGCGACCGCTCCGCGCCCCTCACGGCTCATCGATGGCGCCGGTTCCGGCCGTGTATCGCCTGGACGCTTGCCAGCGTCCGGGCGGACTCGTAGAGTCGAGATGCAGCAGCTGGCCCTGCATATTTTGTGGCGAGCATTGTCCCGATCGTTGTGTCCACCCTGCGGCGTGCCTTGCGCGCCGTCGCGGGGCGGCGCACCCTCACACCCGGCAGGCGCCTTGCGGCGCCTGCCGCCTGCCATCCCCCTCGCCGGTGTCCTGCCGGCCTGTTCCTGCACTGTCGTCGCCCGCAACCGCCGATCGGTATCCGGGTCCTGTCGAAGCGCCGTCTCCGCAGCGGTCCTTCGACAGGTTCCTTGTGGCGTGCTGGCCGCCCGTGCATTGCGCTTTTTGCCAGCCTTTTCGATCGGTAGCACTGGTTATCCCCGTTGGACGCGCGTCCAGGCGGGCAGGCGTTTTCTTATCTTTAATCCTTGGAGGAATGAAATGGACCCGATGTTCGTTTGCAACCTGGATGTACTGATTGCCGCCGTCGAGGCGCGTTCGGAAAACCAGTTCGACCAGGCTGCTCCGCTGGACCCGTTGGTGCCGGTGGTGATGCCGCAGTCGCTGGTCAGCCTGATCGGCCGGCTGTCGCATTTCCGCCGGCACTACAAGCTGTCCGCGTTGGGCGAGCTGGTGGTCACGACGGCCGACGGGACCACGCTGGGCGGCGACGCCGTCCTGTCGTACCTGTTCGGCAGCTTCGATGGCGTCACCGCCGCCGAAGTCCTGGCAGCGCCCTATGGCGCCTGTCCGTGGGACGATTCGCTCGTCGCGCAGCACGGCGGCTGGCCTTCGTTGAAGGAACTGTTGCTGTCGCGCCTGCACTGGGCGCGCCTCTGTGCGGCTGGCGAAAGCGCGGGGCGCGCGTTCGAAATCGTCTCGCGCCGTCTGTTCTCGTACTGAGCAGAACCGCTTTCGGGCGGTGCTGTCCTACCCCGGCGCTTCGGTGCCGTCTGTCCTTGCGCATGCCGCAGCCCGTCCACCGCGGACTGGCCGGCCATGCCCGATCTTGTTTCTTCCACCCGAACGGGCGTCGTCCCGATTGGGATTGCGCTCTTCTTTTTCTCTTGGAGCGCTGTCATGGAAGCACCTCATCTATCCAACATCGACGTCCTTATCGCGGCGTTCGAGGCCCGCAACTCGGATCAGGTCGACCTGTCGCTGCACGCGGACGGCTTCCCGGTCGGGGAGCGCCAGTCCGTGCTCGGCATGGTCGCCCTGCTCTCGCACTTCCGTGCGCAGGGCGTGCGGTTCGTGCCGCCGCTGCGGCTGGTGCTGGCGGGCCAGGCGGGCCAGGACGTGCTGTCCACCGCCGACATCTTCGCGCACCTGTTCGGCGCGTCCGAGGATTTTCATCCGCTGCACATGCTGGCCAGCCGACATGGGTGCGGTCCCTGGGACGCCGGGCTGAGCGCGTGGTTCCCGGAACCGCCCGATGACCGGCAACTGGTGCTGGCGCGCCTGCTGTACGCGCGCCAGGTGCTACACCGCCAGGCCTCGCCGCGCACGCCGCTGCCGGGGCTTGCGCCGCTGCCTGTCCGCGCCGCGTTGCGCCTGCCCGATCCACGGACCTAGCCGTCCGCAGTCCGTCCCCCGGGGCGGCGCCATCGTGCGCCGGACCGGGGTGTCCCGTTTTTTCAACCACCGGAGGACGCATGAACGAATATCACCGGATCAACCTGATGGAGGCGCTGGCTGGCGTGGAAGCGACGCCGGCCACCCGCATTTGCCTCGATCACCACCGTTGCAGCTGTCCACATGGACAAGCTTTCGGCATCGCCGGCATGGTCGCCTGGCTCCCGCACTTCCGTCACCAGGGCGTGCACGCGGATCCGTCGACCGGCGGCCCGGTCATGGTCGCCGCCAATGGCGCACCGCTCGACATCCGGCCGACCCTGGACCACCTGTTCGGGCCGTTTTGCCGCGACGACCAGGCGCTGTTCGCCGGCTACGGCGCGGGCGCCTGGGACGCGCAGCTGCTGGCGCGCCTGGACCAGCGCCCGTCGCACAAGGAACTGGCCATGCAGCGCCTGCACCACGTGCTGGCGCTGGTCGCAGCCGCTGCGCGTGAAGCCCGTACCGGCAACGCGCGCCCGCTTCCGCGCCCGTCGCCCGGTCACCCGCTCGCTGCGTGAGCGCCGCGTACGCCGATCCACTGCGGCGCGGCGCGTCAGGCGCCGGCGCCAGCGATCGCTTCCGTCATCTGTCCCGACCGCCGGCAGCGTCACGCCGCCGGCGGCATTCCTGCATCAACCACAAGGAGGTTTTTCATGCACATCGAAACATTGACCGCCATCAGCGGCATGGCCATCGGGGTCGCCGTCTTCTCCGGTCCCGGCGCCCGCACCGTCAAAGCCTGGGGCGAGCAACGCGGCGTCGGACTGGTGGAGCTGTACGAGGAGCTTCTCACCGTGGCCGCCGTCAGCGCCCGCATGGCAGACGAGCTGGCGCAGTGCGAACAGTTCCGGGCGAGCGGCTTGCCCGGCGCGTTCGCCATGGAAGTCGACCAGCCGCTCGGCTACGCCATCGTCGAGCTGATCGAGGGTGACGGCGGCCTCGACGCCCTGTTTTCGCCCCGTGTCCTGCGCGTGCTCGGTGAACTGGCGCTGGCGTTTGTCAGCCGCGCTGGCGCGCCGTCGGCCGCGACGCGCCACATCGTCTGGAAGTGGACCGGTTACCCGGCCAACGACCCGGTCGACGCGGGCGCCGTGCCCGCCGTCGGCTGAGCCGCGCCCGCCGCAGGTGCAAGTATGCGCACCAACCACTGGGAACGCGTCCTGCGGGACGTGGAAAAACGCGGCTACGCGGTAGTCTGCGATGCCCGCGGCTTTGTCGGACCGGCCGTGGCGTACTCGGTCGGCATGCCGGACGCCGGCGCGGCTCCGGACGTCGTACTGTTCGGCGCCCACCCGGATTCGGCCGCCCGTCTGGTACAGGACCTGGTGCGGCGTCGCCGCGCCGGCGAATCGCTCGGTTGCGGCGGCGCCGCCATCGAGCTCGCCGCCAGCCCGGCCGCATTGCGGGCGCTCGGCGTCGTCGCCGAACTGTATGCGCCGTACGCCGTGCGCTATTGCCGCCTGCGTGGCATCCGTCCCGTCTTCGACCAGCTGGTGCTGGCCGACGCGCGGGGCTTGTTGCCGTGGCAGCCAGGCCACGCTGCGCCGCCGGTGCCACTGCTGTGGACCGAGCGTCACGCCGCCGATCCCGCGCCGTTGTCCGTCTCTTGAAGCGTGCCCCGCACGCCTGTCCTTCCGTAACCGCAACCCGGGCCGGTCGCTGGCCGGTCCCGTCCAACGCAATCAACGTCAAGGAGCTCGTCATGGATGAAATCAATATCGGAGTTGAGCGCGCCATCGAGCGCGATGTGAAGCGCTGCCGCTATGCGGTGGTGCGCTGCGATCGGACGCACGGTGCCGACGGCTTTTATTCGGTCGGCATGTGCGCGAGCTTCGGCCGGCCCGAACTGCTGCTGTTCGGGCTGCCCGCCGAGCAGGCGCTGGACCTGATGTACGCCGTCGCCTGGCGCTACGCCAAGGGCGAGCGCTTCGACGACGGCGTGGTGGTCGAGAACCTGCTGCCGCTGCGCGTGACGATGAAGCACGTCGATATCGCCACCACCGCACGCTGGGCACCGTACGCGCTCAGCTTCTGCCGCGCACGCACGCTGGTGCCGGCTTTTACGCAGCTCGTGATCGCCGACGCCAGCGGGCGTTTCCCGTGGGATGCGGCGTACGCCGGCAGGACCGGCGCGGCCAGGCCGTGGCCGTCGGAGGATCACGTGTACGCCCTGCCCGACGCCGCCGTGCTGGCGGCCCTGACGGCACGTGGTGCCGGCATCGCGATGTCCGCATAGCACCCGACGCGTCGCGTGTCTGCCCCGCCGCGTGCGGGGCACATTCACTCATCCCGCCGGGGTCCGCCCTGGCGGGCGCCGGCATTCGCCGCATTGGAGACGACGATGACCTTTTCCTGTAACGACTACACCGAGCGCCTGGAGAACTTCATGGGCGAACTTGGCCTGCTGCCGCCGTACGGAGTGCCGGAGGACGATTCCTACGCCGCCTACCGCGTGGTGGTAGCGCGTATCGCCGCGCTGGCACTGCAGGGGGCGCGCCTGGGCGAGCTGGTGATGCAGGCCAGCGTGCCCGGCGGCATCGACCCGCACACGTTCGCGTTGCCGGGCGGCTGGCGCGAGCAGGCGCTGGCGGCGCTTGCCGACGGACCGCTCGACGAGCGCTGCCGCGCGAGCATCCTCGCGTGGGCCGCCCTCGGACCGGCCGGCGCGCCGGATTGACCGGCGTGCGCAGTGACCACCCATCCGGCCCGCGATCGGCGCGGGCCATGAAGCTAAAGGAGAACGAGATGGCAAGCAAAAAGGGCCAGGTGGCCGAACGGGTGCTGGAGATGCTCATGCTGCTGGAGGTGATACCAAAGTCGGTTCTGGCGAGCGGTAACGCCCAGGACCAGGGCGACCGCGCCGTGAAGCTCATGCTGCAACTGGTGACGCAGGGCGCCGCGCTCGGTGAACTGGTGGCGATGACGGCCGCCGGGCGCAGCGAGGACGGCACCGAATTCGAGATGTCGCCCGAGTGGCGCGCCATGGCGGAGACGCTGCTGGCGAGCGGTCCGCTCGGCTCGGAAATGCGATTTTCGGCAGCGCCGCAACGCCCCGTCGTGGTCGAGCAGCGCCCACGCTACCTGCATTGAACACGCTGGAAGTGTGCTGGATGGCGGCCCCGCGCCGCCTTTTTTCATTCTCTTTGTCTTGGAGGACTTGTCATGTTGGATGTCGAGTGCAAGGAACGCTTCGCGCAGGCGCTGCGCCTGACGATCGATGCCGGCTGCCTGGCTGCTTTCGCCCGGCCGCTGCTGGAACTGGAGCAGGCCGCCGGCCCGGACGGTCGCTGCGTCGTGCGGGAAGGCGCCGCGCCGCTGGATTTTGCCGTTGCGGTGATTGGACGCGACGGGGCCGAGCGCTTCGCGCTGGCGCTGGCGTACGCCGGCCCTGTGGCGGGCGACGCGCCGCCGCACCGCTGGACCCCCGCCGATCCGGTGCCGGCGACTGCCGGCGCGCGCGCCGTGCAGCGGCGCGTGGTGGCCTGTGCGACGGAGGTGCACCATGCTTGACGTGCGCTGCGAGGAACGGTTCGCCGAGGTGGTGTCGTTCGCCCTCGAGAACGGGTGCATGGGGGCGCTGCTGGGCCGACTGCTGTATCTCGACCAGTATGGCGGCGACGATTCGCGCTGCGAGCTGTACGCGGACTTCGCCCCGCTGAGCTTCGGATTCGCGCACGTCCGCGGCGCGGGCCGTTGCTGGATGGCTGGCGCGATGATTTATTCGGGGCCCGGCCGTCCGCTGGGCGGCATGGCGCCGGTGCTGACGGTGGCGCTGGAGGACGGCGACGCCAGCCAGCACGGCTGGAGTTGCCACACCTGACGGCGCCGCGTTGGCTGCATTGCGCACGCCGGGTTGATATCGATCGCGGGACCCACCCCGCTGGCCATGACGGCACCGTTGATCGGTGCCGTTTTTTTTTGCGCCTGCTAGTCGAGCGTGGTGGCGAGGGCGCGCGCCAGCACGATCAGCTGTTTGCCAGCGCTCGCCCCCTCGGTCCGCTCGACGGTCCAGCACGGCAAGCCCTGGTGCGGCGGCGCCGGCGCGATGGCGCGAACCCGGTTGCCGGACTTGATGAAGTAGTAAACCTGGTTTTGCTGGATCTCCATGTGGGTCCGGTTCCTCGATGTCAATCACCATTGCAGCCGCCGCCGTGCGGTGGGCCTCCGTGCCGCGCTGCCTGCAGGCGTCAGGGATGGATTCGCTCAATTGCGAGACAATCGCATCGGCTTGACGTGCCACCCGATCACGCGGCCCGGCGGGCCCTGCTCGCCGCAGGTTGCGGCTGGCGGACGCGCGGCAAGCACCGCGGAACCACATGGGCCGATCGAGGGCCTCTCCGGTGGCGTTCTCCTGCAGGGACGGCTGAGCCAACGACTTGCCGTCGTGCGCAGCCTTCACAAGTCACGGCCTACAACCTTTGGACGGGACGCAAGGAAGCGCCTCGTGGGCCCAGGCCGCCCCAGTTTATAACGAGTAGGAAACGGGTGCCAGGCCAATTTACTCGCACCCGCGCCAACCTCCTGCAGCGCGCTGCCGAAGTCGGGATCGGCAAGCGCTTCGCGTAGCACGTCGTTATCGGCTGTGGACAGCGACCCTGACGTTGCGTGGCGACATGCAAGGTAGCCACCGACCGCGCCCCCTTCGCTACCTGAACGATATTCCGACGATGCGGCGGACAATCTCCAGATCGAAACCGCCGATGGACGCGGCCATTTATGCGGCGAAATCGGTCTCGGAGAGCGGATGGGATTCGATAGTCATTGAGCGGAGGTGGGAAATGGAGAGGTGCGGTGCCCATGTGATCCTGGTGCACCATTTAGCAAAGGACGCGGGTCAGCGGCTTATCGTGAATTCGGCGTCTCTTTGATTACTCTGGTTGTAAAGAATTACGACGGCGGCGTCGTCCACGTCGGACATTGTCGAGATCTGCAGAGATGCGGCAGTCCGTGCACATACGGGATCTGCAATCTTCAAACGATAGGTAAGGTAGATCCGCCCGGGTGTCCGCATACCCGGGCGGGCGACCTGTTCCGGATAGGAGGGGCCGCTCGAGACGGTTTCGATGGAATAGGGGCTGGTGCACCGGGGCGTGGTCTTTCCATGCCAGTGAATCCGCTGCGACGAGATATCGACCGTTCCAAGCAGCGCTTCTCCGACAGTCGTTTGCGCATGCCAGCGTCCGAATATCT
>Ga0308160_10007403_pt1 | contig 10921 bp, 10 predicted proteins | sample PhyFR1_FD_201036 | JGI IMG/M metagenome (GOLD analysis project Ga0308160, IMG submission 201036) | Phyllosphere microbial communities from UC Gill Tract Community Farm, Albany, California, United States - DLSLF.R1 | ecosystem: Host-associated > Plants > Phyllosphere > Unclassified | place: USA... | reverse complement strand
CCGCACATAAAAAAACGGCGTCGACCTGGTGGTCGCCGCCGTTTTTGCTTTCATTTCCCTAACTGGTGAATCTTTTCTTGTTATCGCCAGCGCTTGCCCAAGCAACTTGCGTGTGTCGTTTTGCAACGGGAAAGAGCGGGCTCGCCCGCTCTCTCTTGCTACCTGACGCTAAAAGGCTGATTAGGCCTTCTTGGCGCGCTTGCGGCTCACGACGCCAGCGCCCAGCATGGCGATGCCGAACAGGGCCAGCGAACCTGGCTCTGGCACTTCAGCCAGCTTGAACTGACCGTTGTTGCTGACGAAGAAGTAGCCTGGGGTGTTGGCGTACGCATTGCCGTTGCAGCCGTCGCCAGTGAAGCCAGCGTATTGGCAAGCAACTTCCGACACCAGGGTCGAGTCTGGGTTGGCAACGGTGTTCGCGTTGGTGAAGGCGAAGGCCATGATCGACTCGGTCGACAGGTCTTGGCCGTTTTCACGGAAGAAGTAGCCCGAATCCAGCGCGCCGGCTTCGGCTTTCGCGAACACGGTGACTTGACCGTTGTTGGTTGGCGAGCCGCTTGCATCGACCAGGCCGCCGCCGCCTGCCATCACGGTGAACTCGGCGATCTGGTTGCCCAGGTCGGCGCCGTAGATGCCGGCCGAGGTAGCGTACTGGTTGTTGGTCGGGTTCTGGAACATGCGGATGGTGCCGCCGGAGAAGCTGAAGGCGCCGCTGAAGTTACCGGTACCGGTCGCTTCGAAGGTTGCGGTGATGTTGCCGCCTGGGTAGTTCACTGGGAACAGCTTACCGTTGCTGTCAGCCTGGACGATGTTGAACACAGCGTGTTCGGTGAACGAGAAGCTGGAGCCGCCGGTTGGGTTGATCTGGATGAAGGCGTTGCCGTTCACGTCCAGGTATTCATTGATTTGCTGGCCGCCGGTCATGCCGCCGCCGGTCGGGTTGAAGACCCAGTCGTTCAGGACGGTCGCTGCATTGGCGCCACCGGCCAGGGACATTGCAACAGCTGCGGCGCATGCCAGTTTCTTCATAAATTTCATAATTCCATTCCTCGCTTAAGTTGATGGTTGGGCAAACACACTCAGCTATAAGCAAATGCTGTGCCAGCTCATCAAATTACTTTCAAATCAAGGACTTATGTAGTTTCCTTAGAGCACTTTAAACTCATGTGTAAAGTATGCCGACAGGATTTTTTTACAAAAAATTCTTATAGGAATTATAATACTTTTCGGAACTCAAACTTGGCCGGATTTAACATTTCTGGGAGTAAAAAAAGCTTTCCGGAAGAGATGCCGCGACAGCATGAACGGCGGCATGCGTAACCAATTTCCGCGAATAAACAACATGCCGTCCGACAGCGGCGTCAGCGGGCCGGCACAACTGGGGTGCATCGGGCGCAGCGCGCGCGTGAATAAGGCATCCATCAGCGCCAGCAAGGCGGGGTTCGGACGCCCTGCCTCGGCCGCCGTCATGGTCGCCGCCGGCACCGGCGTGCCGAGCAGGCGCGCGCAGTAGCGCAGCGCATAGAACAGCGGCCGGGTCAGCTCCAGTTCGCGGGCTCGTAGCGACAGCGCCTTCCAGAATCCCGGTTCATTCGCGCCGAAATGACACAGCAGGCGATGCAGGTCGAACAGGTCACGTAAGCCGTGGTCGTACTCGCCTTCGGAAAACAGGTGAACCGCGCTGTGCAGCACCATGTCGCAGGGGGCCAGCACGAACAGGCCGGGCTGGTCCGGCAGCGGGCGGGCGGCGGCGCGCAGCAGGGCCGGATCCGGGCGCACGCGCGCCGTCTCCGGCAAAATCGCATGGTGCACGTCGATCGCGGTGCCGCGGCGCATGTGCTGCATCGGCGGCAGTTCGTGCATCCACTCGCGGTAATAGCGCTGGTCGTAGGCGTCGTGGTGGCTGGAAGCCCAGCCGTGCGCCATCAGCAGGCCCTCGACTTCATGCAAGCTGGCCTTCGGCACCAGGATATCGACATCGGAGAACAGGCGCCCCGCCGCTGCCGGCAGCCCGGCGGCGACATACGCCGTTCCCTTTAATAAGATCAGCGGCAGGCCGGTCGTGCGCAGCGCATGCTGCACCTGGCGCACTTCGAAGCACACGGCCTGGCCGTGGCGCTGCCAGCCCCTTCTCTCCCACTCCAGGCGGCGCTGCACCCGCGGCGGCAGCGCCTTCAGCAGGCCGTGCTCCTCGGCCAGCAGGGCCAGCGTGGCACCCAGGTCCGCGGCCACCGCCTGGCGCAGCAGCAGTTCCCATTCGGGCGCGCCCAGCTGCGCCATCGAAGGCGGCTGGCGCAGCACGCGGGTCAACAGCGGCAAGGCGGTCACCGGCGCTCTGCCAGCAGGCGTTCGAATACGGCCATGGCGTCGTCCAGCGCGCCGTAGCTGAAATCGAAGGTGCGGGTGGCGTCGATCAGGCGCGCCGCCGTCGCGAAACCGGCGGCGCCGAGCAGGCTGTAGTTAAAGGCGTTTTCCGCCAGGCGCAGATGGGCGCGCGCCTGCGGCACCGGCACCAGTTCGACGGGGGCGCCGGCGCGCCATTGCGGGAACACGATCCAGGCCGGGCTGGCCGGCTCGTCCGCGCGCACGACACTCGCCTGGGGCGGGCGCATGTGGGCGACCGTCCCCTTCATCGTGTCGGCCACCGGCGGCGACAGCTGCGCCTGCGGGGCCCAGGCGCGGATCACGTCGATCGAGGCATTTTTCAGGCTGACCGGACGCGGCACCGGATCGATGCGGCCATCCTCCAGGCGCACCAGGGTCAGCTCGTCGGACAGCAGGCGCCAGCCGCGCGCCACCAGGGCCGCGCACAGGGTGCTTTTGCCGGAACCGGGGGGCGCCGGCAGGATCACGGCCTTCCCTTCCTTCTCGACCACGGCGGCGTGGATGACCAGCCAGGAGTGCGCATGGCTCGAGACGCACCAGTTCATCGCCCACTCGAACATCGGATAGAGCTGGGCCAGCGGCAGCGGCTGGAAAGGTTCCATCCCGTCGTAGTGAAAAAAGACTTGCGGCTTGACCAGGCGCCGCAAGCCGCGCGGGCGGCGCAGCAGCACGTCGAAATCGGCGGGAACGTCGTCTTCCAGCACCGGGTAGTCGCCGTACATGCGCGCCAGGGCGACGCCGAGGGCCGGCACGCTGCTGCGGATGCAAGAGATGAACGGGCCGGTGCGCAGGCGCAGGCCGGGACCGCGCAGGCGCGCGCGCAGCTCCGGCTGGCCGAGTGCGGCGACGGTCAGCATGGAAGGGCTTCGACCAGGAACAGGGCGCTAAGATCGTCCAGCACGATCTGCAGCACGGCGTCCTCGTCCTGCGCATCGAGCTCGAAGGCGGCAGCCAGCTGCGCGGCAGCCTGCGGCCCCGCCTTGAGTTGTTCGAGCAATGCGAGGGCGAATTCGTCGAGCAAGTGGGTATCGCCCGACAAATCGTTGTACAGCACGCATTCGCCATCCCAGCAACGGTACTGCAGGCGCTGGCCTGGGGCCAGGCGCCAGATCGGGGGACTTGTCATGCGCAACGCATAGGTCTAGCGGAAGGTGCTCTCGAGATAGGCAGCGATGACCGCGCCGCTCCAGGGCATGGCACCCTTGACCGGCGTGTACGAGCCGCGCGTGACGAACTGGTTCCAGATCTCGACGACCTGCTCGTCCGGCAGCACCGTCGGCAGGCCGGCAAAGCGCGCCGCGCGCCCGTTGAGGTAGGCGGCCACGCACTGCATCGCCACGTTGTTGCGGTCGATCGCCTTGATGGCGCGCGTCGGGTCGATCACCTGCATCATCGTCACGTTGGCCAGGCCGACATAGGCGCCGGTACAGCGGAAGACCCTGCTGAACTTGGCGCTGGAATCCATGCCCGCCATCGTCTTCCACTCGTTCGGATGGGTCTTCCAGTAGCCGTGCGAACGGTTGTAGCTGCAAGACACCTGGGGCCGCGCGCTGGCGCCCGGCTTCATCGACATGTAGCCGGAAGGCGACTTGCACATCGTCTTGCTGAAGGTAGCCATACCGGGCTGGCTGTGCAGTGTCAGGATCACACCGGTGGCGCCGGCGCTGGCACGGGCAAAACGCCGCCGTGCCACACCTTTCGCGTCCAGCGGCGCTTGCGGCGTCGCCTGCGTGTCAGGCGACATGGGGGAATTGTTCTGTTGATCGTCCATAAACACGGTTCCTGAGTGCTTGAAAGTATGCCACACACATGTAGGCGGAGGGATATTTCCTACAGTAAGCAAAATACGGACCACGGCATGGTCCGTTGACTAAAAGCAACACTGAATCAAGCACTTACCCCGGTAACGGCCGTTTATGCCGGAAACGGCAACGGCGCCTCCAGGCGCCGTTGTAAGAAAACCCGACAGTCAATAAGCTTAGAAGAAGCTTTCCGGGATCACCAGGATGTCGCCCGGACGCATCGGCATATTCGCCGAAATGTCGCCATCCTTGATCAGGTCGTCGAGGCGCACGTTCAGCTTTTCCTGCTTGCCGTCGACCATGCGGATGACGCTGGCGCGGTTGCCGGAAGCGAATTCGGTCACGCCGCCGACGGCGATCAGCACGTCCATCAGCGACATGTCGCGGCGATACGGCAGTGCCTGCGGCTTGGCGGCCTGGCCGATCACGCGGATTTGCTCGCCGTAGTTGCCGACGAAGCCGGTGACGACGACGGTGACGACCGGCTGCTGGATGAACTTGGCCAGCGCCTTTTCGATGTCGCGCGCCAGTTCGGTCGAGGTTTTGCCGGCGGCCGGCAGGTCTTCGACCAGCGGGGTCGTGATCTTGCCGTCCGGACGCACAGGCACCGACATCGACACTTCCGGATTGCGCCAGACGATAATATTGACGGCATCGCCCGGGCCGATCAGGTAGTCGGCCGGCGCGGCCCCTGCCATCGCTGCCGCCGAAGGCGCAGCCGGCTTGTTCCACAATGCGCAGCCGGATACGGCCAGGGCGCAGGCGGTTGCCAAGGCCAGTTTCGTCAGATTCGTCACGATCTTGCTCACGTCATTCCCCTTCACGACAGCAGCGACCGGCAGAGCCAGGCTGTTGTTACCAAATTAAAAATTGTTGTTTAGCTAGCAAACTCCGCCAGATTGTATATCAATCGTGCTTTTACGAAAGGTGTGCACGATTGAAATGTTTTCTTTTCACTTCTGTTGCAACAATTCCTGCACGTAGCGAGACGGGATCGCGTAGCTGATGCCGCTGGGACTGGTGATCGCCGATTCCTTCAAACCCTTGACGAACACCATATTAATGACGCCCAGCACGGCGCCGCTCTCGGCATCGTAGACCGGGCTGCCGCTATTGCCCGGATACGCCGTGCCGTCGAGCTGGAAGATGTGCAGGGGATCGCGTTGCAGCTGGGTGATCGCGCGCGCGTCGAGGCGGCGCGAACTGAGCGAGGGCATGACGATCGGCGTGATCGCCGACAGCGTGGCGCGGTGGGTGACGTGGTTCAGGCCGAGCACCATCCCGAGCGGGAAACCGGTAAATGCCAGCGCCTGCCCCTCAACGGCGCCGCGCGAATCGCCCAGGGTCAGCACCGGCAGCGGCGGACCGCTTTCCAGGCGCAGGTGGGCCAGGTCATGCGCGCGGTCGAGCGCGACCAGGCGCGCCGGCCGGAAACGGAAATCCTGGCCGGCGCCGACCACGACGCCGAGCTGTTCCATCTTGCCGGCATCCAGGTTACTGGGCACGACGTGGGCGTTCGTGATGATGCTCAGGCCGTCGCCGACGGCGAAGCCGGTACCCGAGAACACGACCGCGGGGCTGCGCGTCTTGAGGAAAGTGCCGACCCCGACAATCGACGGCTTGACCGCGGCAATGGTGGCCGGGAGCTTGTCGGCAGCCGCCGGCAGGGCTGTCAGGCAGGCCGCCAGGGCCGTACAGACAGCCAGCAATAGGCGCCGTCCTACAGACTTAGCGACATTACATTCATTATTTCGAATAGGAATCAATCGTGCAGGCCCTTTTGCAAATTAAACATTACAATACAACGGCTTGATGTTAAGCAAAGCCGCCGTCACGGACCCGATGACGACGATATGCTCCTCACCTCATTCTTGACGAAGTGCAACATTTTTCTCAGCAGTTGCTTGTCGGTTGGCAATAATAACCCCGATAAGACGCCTGGACAGGGAAATTCGGAATTGCAGTCTGGAATTTGTGTTGTAACGGATGCTAAGAAGCGCCCTTTATTAGCACAATTTTCCGACACGCAATTGCAATTGCACAAACTACAAGCGATGATGCGTGTTCTTTTGTGATTATTTGTGCCCGGCTGCGCGCCGGGCGGACATGGCGAGACTGAGATGGCAGAAATAACAGCCCAAATCCTGAATTTCCTAAAGGCCCTCGGCAAGTACCGTTGGCATGCAGTGACCATCGCCTGGCTGGTGGCACTGATCGGCTGGGCGATCGTGCTCCGCTTGCCGAACCAGTACGAAACCTCGGCCCGCGTCTACGTTGATACCCAGAGCATCCTGAAACCACTGCTGTCGGGCATGACCACCCTGCCGAATCTCGACCAGCAGGTGATGTTCATGCGCCAGACCCTGATCAGCCGTCCGAACGTCGAAAAAGTGATGCGCGATACCGATCTCGACGTCAAGGCGGCCAGCAGCGAAGAGAAGGAAAAGATGGTCGAAAACCTGATGACCAAGATCAAGATCGCCGGTACCGAGCGCGACGACATCTACACCATCAGCTACACCTCGACCGATCCGAAGCTGGGCAAGGACGTCGTCCAGTCGCTGCTGACGATCTTCGTCGAGGGCAGCTTCGGCGGCAAGAAGCAGGAATCGGACAAGGCGGTCCAGTTCATCGACGACCAGATCAAGAGCTACGAAGAGAAGCTGGCCACGGCCGAGAACGCCCTGAAGGAATTCAAGATCAAGAACATGGGCCTGCTGCCGCGCGAAGGCGGCGACTGGAGCGCCCGCGTTGCCGCAGCCAACGAATCGCTGAGCCAGGCACGCCTGGAACTGGCCGAAGCCGAACAGTCGCGCAACGCGATCCGCCGCCGCATGACCGGCGGTGGCGGCAAGGAAGGCGGCGGCGGCATGGTCGATCCGGAACTCGAAGCCCGCATCGCCACCGCCCAGAAGAATCTGGACAACCTGCGCCTGCAATACACCGAGCAGCATCCGGACATCATCGCCACCAAGCGCCTGGTCGAGCAGCTGCAGGCGCAAAAGAAGGAAGAGATCAAGAAGGGCCGTCCGGACCCGAGCATCGCCGCCAGCCCGATGATGCAGCAGCTGAGCGTGTCGCTGTCGGATGCCGAATCGCGCGTGGCCGCCCTGCGTGCCCGCGTCGGCGAGTACCAGGCGCGCGTGACCACGCTGCGTAACCAGAGCCAGACGGCGCCGGAAGTCGAGGCCCAGCTGGTGCAGCTGAACCGCGACTACAACGTCAATCGCGAGAACTACCAGCAGCTGCTGCAGCGCCGCGAGCAGGCCAAGCTGTCCGGCGACCTGTCTTCGGCCACCGACATGCTGACCTTCCGCGTGGTCGAGCCGCCGATGGCCGCCACCAAGCCGAGCGGCCCGAACCGCCTGGCCCTGTTCTCCGGCGTGTTCGTCCTGGCCCTGGTTGCCGGCCTGGTCGGCGCATTCCTGATGAGCCAGGTGCGCCCGACCTTCCTCAGCCACGCCGCGCTGCGTGAAGTCACCGGCGTACCGGTGCTGGGATCGATCAACATGCACTGGACCGACAGCCAGAAGGTGCTGCGCAAGCGCCGCCTGCTCGGCGTGGGCGCCGCGGTGCTGCTGCTGATCGGCGCCTATGGCGTCGGCGTGGCCACGATGCTGGCGCGCACCAGCGCCTGACCGGCGCCGCGCACCGTAACGGACAATATTAGGAGCGAATGTGAGCATTATCGAAAAAGCGGCCAGCCGCATTGACCACACCCGCGCAGCGGCACCGGCCCCCGTGGCCGTCGAACACGACGGCCAGGAAGTCGTCCTCGAAGCGCACGGCCTGGCGCCGGCCGCCGAGGTCCCTGTCGTACAGCCGGGCGTCGCTACGCCGGCCGCCGCGCCAGTCGTACCGCCAGTCGTACCGCCGGTCGTCCAGGCCACGCCGGCCGCTGCCCCGGCCGCACGTGTCGAGACTCCGCACACCGCGACGCCGCGCGTCGAAACCCCGGGCGCCGCGCCGCGCAAGACGGCACCGAAGCCGGGCGTACGCAAGGTCGACCTCGACCTGGCACGCATGCGCGACGCCGGCATGGTCACCGCCGCCAGCGGCCGTACCAGCCTGCTGGAAGACTTCCGCGTCATCAAGCGCCCGCTGCTCAAGCAAGCCTTCAGCGAAGGCGCGCCGGGCCGCCCGAACAACCTGATCATGATCACCAGCTCGCTGCCGGGCGAGGGTAAAACGTATTGCGCGATCAACCTCGCCATGAGCATCGCCATGGAACTCGACCACACCGTGCTGCTGGTCGACGCCGACGTTGCCCGTCCTTCGGTCCTGCGCACCCTCGGCCTGCCGGCCCAGCGCGGCCTGATGGACATCCTGATCGACGACAAGCTCGACCTGTCGGACGTGATGCTGCGCACGAACGTCGACACCCTGAGTATCCTGCCGGCCGGCACCAGCACGCCGCGCGCCACCGAACTGCTGGCCAGTTCGACCATGAGCAGCCTGGTCAACGAGATCGCGCACCGCTATCCGGACCGCGTCATCATCTTCGATTCGCCGCCGCTGCTGCTGACCAGCGAATCGCGCGTGCTGGCCGGTCACATGGGCCAGATCGTGATGGTGGTCGAAGCGCAAGGCACGACCCAGCACGCGGTCAAGGAAGCGCTGCGCCAGCTGGAAGGCTGCAGCAACGTCAACCTCATCTACAACAAGGCGCGGGACATCCCGGGGATCGAAGAGACGTATGACTATCACTACGGCTAAACGATCCCCTGCGCGATCCCCTGCGCGATTCCGTACGCGATTCCCTGCACGCCTGCCGCGCCTGGCGCCGCTGGCGGCGGCCCTGCTGGTGGCTTTGCCGGCCCAGGCCCAGTGGCGGGTCACGCCCTCGATATCGCTGACGGAGACCTATTCGGACAACCCGACCCTGGTCAGCGACGCCAACAAGCAAGGCCAGTTCATTACCGAAATCACGCCGGAAATCCAGGTCACCGGACAGAATTCGCGCGTGCAGTTCAACGCCAGCGCGCGCTCTTCCCTGTTCGCGTACAGCGAAGGCCGGCCTTCCAACGGGCGCCGCAGCAATTCCCGCTACGATGCGTCCGGCCGCCTCAAGGTCATCGACGAATTCATGTACGTCGATGCGCGCTTGAACGGCGGCACGCATGCCGTCTCGGCCTTTGGTCCGGACGACAACGGCTTCAACCGTTTCACCGGCGAGAACCGCACCCAGCTGGCCAGCTGGAGCATCAGCCCTTACCTGGTCCGGCGCTTCGGCAACTTCGCCTCGGCGACCGCGCGCTATACCCACGATAGCGTGGAAGCGGACGATGCCCGTTTCGGCAAGAGCGAATCGGACGGCGTCGCCCTTAATCTCACCAGCGGACGCGCCTGGCGCGACATCGGCTGGAACCTGCGCTATTCGCGCCAGGAAGTCGATGCGGAGCGCTTCGGCGACTCGTCGTCGGAAAACGCCCTGGCTGCCCTGAGCTACCGCGTACACCGCACGCTGAGCCTGACCCTGACCGGTGGCTACGACGTCTACGACTACGGCGACTTCGGCGGACGCACCTCCGGCGCCAGCTGGTCGGCGGGCTTCAACTGGACCCCGACCGTGCGCACCACCGTCCAGATGTCGGCCGGACGCCACTTCCTCGGCAACACCGGTTCCCTGCTGGCCGCGCACCGCAGCCGCCACACGGCCTGGCGCGCCAGCTATTCCGACAGCGTGACGAATACCCGCCAGGAATTCACGCAGGGCCAAGAGATCAACACCGCGGACCTGCTCGACAGCCTGTTCGCGCTGACCTATCCCGACCCGATCGCACGGCGCCAGGCAGTCGACGAGTACATTCGCCTGGCCGGCCTGCCGCCGATCACGGGCGAGCGGATCAACTACCTGACGAACCGCTACTTCCGCCAGCGCCAGGCACTGGCCTCGGTCGCCTACACGATGCGCCAGCACGGTGCGGTATTGAGCCTGTTCGCCGACCAGCGCAACGCGCTGTCCTCGGGCGCGGCCGACAGCGAGCTGCTGGGCAGCCAGCTGTTCAGGCTGAACGACAATGTGCGCCAGTTCGGCGCCACCGCCGCCTACAGCTACCGCATGAATGCGCGCACCAGCGCCACGGCGGCGGTGACGGCAAGCCGGTCCAAGTCCCTGGACACCGGCATCATCGCGGACCAGCAGAACCTGCGCCTGGGCATGCAACAGCGCTTCAGCCGCAAGCTGCTCGGCAATATCGAATTGCGCCACGTGCGCGGCGACCGCGGCTTCGGCAGCGGCACTTACTCGGAAAACGCCATCAGCGCCACCTTATCGGCCCAGCTCTAAGCGGAGAAACACGATGTACGAACAGTTCTATGGATTGACCGCCAAACCCTTCCAGCTGCGCCCGGACCCGCACTTCTTCTTCGGCAGCAAGGGCCACAAGCGCGCGATGGCCTATCTCGAATACGGCCTCTCGCAAGGCGAAGGTTTTATCGTCGTCACCGGCGAAGTCGGTGCGGGTAAAACCACCCTGGTACGCAACCTGTTTAATAAACTGCCGTCGGACCAGATCGTCGCCGCCCACATCGTCAACACCCACCTCGATCCGGACGACACCCTGCGCATGGTGGTCTCGGCCTTCGGTTTGCCTTACGAAGGTGCGAGCAAGACCGACCTGCTGACCCGTCTGGAACAGTTCCTGCACACGGTCGACCGCCAGGGCAAGCGCGCCCTGTTAGTCATCGACGAGGCGCAGAACCTGAACCCGAAGACGGTCGAGGAACTGCGC
>Ga0308160_10007402_pt1 | contig 10921 bp, 11 predicted proteins | sample PhyFR1_FD_201036 | JGI IMG/M metagenome (GOLD analysis project Ga0308160, IMG submission 201036) | Phyllosphere microbial communities from UC Gill Tract Community Farm, Albany, California, United States - DLSLF.R1 | ecosystem: Host-associated > Plants > Phyllosphere > Unclassified | place: USA... | reverse complement strand
GTCGTTGTTATTGTTGGCCTTTCTTTCCTGTCTCGCCGTTTGGCGGTCCCGTCTGATTCCCTCCGTTACACCCTCTCTTGGTCGAATGTGCAATTCGGGCGCTTGCCCATGCAAATTTAAAAAGGATTCAATCATGACTACCCAAACCGGCACCGTAAAATGGTTCAACGACGCTAAAGGCTTCGGCTTCATTACCCCTGACGCAGGCGGCGGCGATTTGTTCGCGCATTTCCAGGATATTCAATCGCAGGGTTTCAAGAGCCTGGCTGAAAACCAGCGCGTATCGTTTGTGCGCTCGACTGGTCCAAAAGGCGAAAAAGCCGGGAATATCTGCGCGATCTGATCACGCAGCGAAGAATGGCGCGCACCATGCGGATAGCATGGGCGGCCGATGCAATACCGAAGAGCCCGCCAATTGGCGGGCTTTTTGCATGAATGAAGGTTCGGATGGCGGCGCAGCCCGGCTAGCCGCTGGAGCGAGGCCTGATGCGCCGGTCTGCCCGGCGATGCCGCTCGGGCGAACACAGCAGACGCATCGCCACGTGGCGCGGCACGCCGGCCAGCTGCATGAAGACGAAGGCCGGATAGGCGCCGTCGCTATGCAGGATACGCAAAGCCTCCTCGACCCGGGCCGCAATGCACGTGTTGGCCCGTGGATCTGCTCGTTTGCATTCTGACATGCGAGCCCCCACATCGTTTCCACGAGCCGATCATCCTAGCAAACCTGGCGGCAAACGGGGCCGCTCCCTACCTATCATTCCTGTTGGGGCCGCTACAAGGTCAGCGCCTGGGCGAGCGTACGATCGCCAGGATCACCAGCGCAAACAGGGCGCTGAGCACGGCGCTGGCTTCGCGCCCCATGCCGGCCGCGATGCCGACGGCGGAGGTCAGCCAGACGCTGGCGGCGGTGGTCAGGCCGCGTATATCGTTCTTGTCGCGCTGCTTGAGGATGGCGCCGGCGCCAAGGAAGCCGATGCCGGCGGTAACGCCCTGCAGCACGCGCGACACATCTTCGATCTTCATTCCCGCCTGTAGCGGAATCAGCACAAACAGGGCCGAGCCGAGCGACACCAGCATGTGGGTGCGCAGGCCGGCCGAGGCGCCGGCGGATTCGCGTTCATAGCCGAGCAAGCCGCCCAGCACGACCGCCACCGTCAGGCGCAGCACGATGCGGGTAATGTCGTCCACGTCGCCCAGATCGGAAAACTCTGCTTGTATCGTCAGCCAGACTTGCTCGTACCACGCCATGCCTTCCCTCCCCCGCTATCGAAGGGAAATCATGCCAGCCCAGCCGGATGCATGGCGCATGGCTGCGCACCAAGCAAACGGTTTAGGTATTCAGAGCCAGCCCGCATCGCGCGCCAGCCGGTAGGCCTCGACCCGGTTGCCGGCACCGAGCTTGCTGATCGCCTCCGACAGGTAGTTGCGCACGGTGCCTTCGGACAGATGGATCTGACGCGCGATGTCGGCGCTGCTGGCGCCCTCGCCCGCCAGGCGCAGCACCTGCCGTTCGCGCTCGGTGAGCGGGTCCTGGGCGCCGCTCCAGCTTTCCAGCGCCAGCTCGGGCGCGATCGCGCGGCCGCCCGCATGCACGGTGCGGATCGCCGCGGCCAGTGCGTTGGCCGGCGCGTCTTTCAAGAGAAAACCGCGCACGCCGGCGGAGAGCGCGCGCCGCAGGTAGCCGCTGCGCCCAAAAGTGGTGACGATCATCACGCGGCAAGCGACGTTGCGCGCAGCCAGCTGGGTCGCCAGTTCGAGCCCCGTCATGCGCGGCATCTCGATATCGGTCAGCACGATGTCGGGCGCGTGCTGCTCGCACAAGGCCAACGCCTCGACACCGTCGGCGGCGGTGACCACTACCTCGATGTCCGGCTCCAGTCCGAGCAGCGCAGCCAGGGCGCCGCGCACCATGGCCTGGTCTTCGGCGATCAGGATGCGGATCATGCAGCTTCTCCGGCCGGCACGCGCAACTCCAGCGCCAGGCCACTCGTTGCAGCGACCGCCAGCGCCAGCCTGCCGCCGATGGCTGCGGCCCGCTCCTGCATGCCGCTCAGGCCATTCCCCTGGCGCAGGTCGCGCAGGTCGTGCACGTTGCGCAGGCGGGCGCCGTCGTCCCTCACGCGCAGCACGGCGCTGCCCTGCTCCAGCACCAGCGACAGGGTGCAGCGGCGCGCGCCGGCATGGCGTACGACGTTGGTCACGGCTTCGCGCAGGGCCAGCGCCAGCACGTGTTCGGCGGCCGGCGCCAGTTTCACACGCTCGACTTGTTCGTCGAGCTCGACGTCGGCAGCGGCCAGGCTGGCGCGTGCGCTTGCCAATGCATGGACCAGACCACTTTCGCGGTAGCCGCTGACGGCGCTGCGCACTTCGCCCAGCGCCTGGCGCGCGGTCGCTTCGATGTCGGCGATCTCGCGCTTGCACGCCTCCGGGTTGCGGTCGGCCAGCTTGCCGGCCAGTTCCGCCTTCAGCGCGATCAGCGACAGCGAGTGGCCCAGTAAATCGTGCAGGTCGCGCGAGATGCGTTCGCGTTCGGCGATGGTGGCCAGGTGCTCGACTTCTTGCTGCTTGCGCAGCAGCTCCTGGCGCGAGCGGCGCAGGCGCGCATCCATGATCGAGCCGATCGTCACCGGCAGGCCGGCGGTGAGCAGCGGCAGCAGGAACAGGAAACGCATCTGGGCCGAGGCGGCCAGCAGCGAGGCCAGCATGGCCAGTACCAGCACCATGCCGGCGGCCAGGATGGCGCGCCGCAGGTCCGGGAAGCCGGCCGCCATGGTGCAGGCAAAGATGAAGAAGGTGGCGGCGCCGGCATTCCAGTGCACCCAGCCGGCGCCGAGCAGGCAGGCGCCCAGCATGCAGGCGCCGATCTGCCAGCCGCGCGCCCAGAAGCTGGCGCAGTACAGCCAGACGAAGAACACGATGGTGGCGGCCAGCAGCACCGCCTCGAGCGCACCTGGCGGCACGTAGGCGTATTTCCAGAACATGTAGCCGAGGCTGAGCAGCCAGAGGTAAGGAAGTCTGCCGTACTCGGGTGGAATCCACGGCCTCGCCCACCACGCCGCCATCGCCTGCCTGATCGTGTTCATCGCTGTTGTCGCTTATCGTTATTGTGTCAGCAGGCGCACGTCGACGATCTCGAAGCGATAGTCGCCCGGCTGCGGACCGGCGTTGAATCCTAACATGGTCAGGGTGGCCGGATCGATGCCTTTCAGCTCGCGCAGGGGCACGGTCACCTCGGTCCATTCCGGGCCTGCCGTGAACGGCTTCGCACCCGGGATCTGCACGCCCTGCGACATGGCGATCACCTGGTAGGTCTTGCCGTCGCCACGCACCTTGAAGCGCAACGCTTTCACGGTGCTGAAGTCGACCGACTCCATCGGCTGCGTGCCCGGCATAAAGGCCAGCCCGGCCCAGGCAAACGGCAGGCCCGGCGCCACTTTCGCATCGATCGCCAGCGGCACCTGGCCGTCGGCCAGCGCTTGCCCCGGGGTCAAGACTACGGTCGATTTGCCGCCCGCAAAACTGTCGGTCGACGCACTCCAGCCCATGCCGATCGGGCTGGCCAGGCGCTGCGTACTGAACTGGCTGATGCGGCCATCCGCCGGCAACGCCGGCGCCTTGCTACCGCCCGGCCGGGGCTCCTGCGCCGCCTTCGCCACCCGCTGGCGCTGGCTGTCGCGCAGGCCGTTGGCGCTGTCGCCATCCTTCCAGACTTCGACGATGCGGCGCGTGGCCAGGATGTCGGCCGTCGGATTGCCCTCCACCAGCAGCAGGTCGGCCTTGTAGCCCTGCTCGATGCGGCCGCGCTTGCCCAGCTTGAACACCTGGGCCGGCACGCTGGTGGCCGCCGCCAATGCCTGCGCCGGCGTGAGGCCGGCTTCCACCAGCGCCTTCAATTCGCGGTGCATGCTCACGCCGTACTGGGTGCCGGGGTTGCCGGCATCGGTCCCGGCCAGCACCGGCACGCCGGCCTTCACCAGCGCGGCAGTGACGGCCTTTGGCGCGGCCAGCAGATCGGCGCGTTCCTTGTTGCCGTAGCGCGCCTTGAGGGGCGCCTGCGCATCCTTGTCGAGCAGGCCGGCCAGGCTGGCGTCCGCCAGCAGATCGTCGCCGCGCCAGCCCGCCATGCTTTCCAGGACCGTGAAGGTCGGGATCACGAAGGCGCCCTCCCTGCGCGCCAGGCGCGCCAGTCCCACTGCATCGCTGGACGCCGCCGGGAACAGGTGCACCAGGCCGTCGGCGCCCGCTTCCAGCACGGCGCGCGCATCCTGCTCGTTGCCGATGTGGACCACGGCCAGCTTGCCGCGCAGGTGGGCCGCAGCGATCACGGCCTTGACCGTGGCCAGGCTGATCGACTGCATGCCGTAGCCGCCGCCCATGACGATCTTGATGAAGTCCGAGCCTTCGGCAATGCGGGCGTCGACAAAGGCCTGGGCCTGCTCCGGGCCAGTGATGGTCGGGATCTGCACGCCGAACTGGGTGCCGTGGCCGTTCGGCGCGGTGACCAGGGTGCCGGCCGAGAACAGATCGGCGTGGTCGTGGTGGCCGCCCTGCGCCATCTCCTGCTTCGCCTTTTTCATCAGCCTGACGTCGGTGAACATGTCGACCTGGGTAGTTACGCCGAACAGTACCGGCAGTTCCTGCCAGCGGAAGGTATGGGTATGGGCGTCGATCAGGCCGGGCAGCAGGGTGCGGCCGGCGCCGCTCACGATGCGGGCGCCCTGCGGCGGCGTGCCGCGGAAATCGGCATCGAGGATGGTGGCGCCGTCGAACAGGACGGAGCGGCGTTCGTGCACGGCCTTGCCGTCGAAGACGCGCACGTCCTTGACAAGGGTGGCGGCGGCCAGCGCGCAAGAGCTGGCGGCCAGTCCGGCGCACAGCAGCAGGGTGTTCAGGGCGGTCAGTTTCATCGGTCTCTCCAGGTTATTGTGAGACCAGTATGCAAAGTTGGCGGCTGCCGCGACAGAAGCAGCTGCCACCAGTTTTACCTGACAAATGTCATAGGCAGGAATGTTGGCTCGGCGAAGGCGGACGATGGTATCTTGGCAATCCGATTCCTTATCGTCACCTGAGCCCATGGGATACCCTCGCTGCATGTCCGGCCTGTTTGCAAGCTTGTTCCTGACCGCGGCGATGGCGGTGGCCAGCGCGCACGCGGCGCCGCCTGCCGCACTGCCCTCCTCTGCCGCTGCCTGGCGCGCCGCCGCCGCGGCCGACATCGAGGCCGCCGTGCAGGTCACGCGCGAGCACCACCCGGGCGTCCACGATCCGAACAATCCCGCCTTCCTGGCCAATCTCGACGCCGCGCGCCGCCATGGCCTGCAACTCGCTGCGCAGGTGGAGGACATGGCCGGCTACGTGGCGGCGGTGGACGGCTTCAATGCCCGCATCGGCGACGGCCACGCCGGGCTGGCGGTGCGCATCGACAAGACGCTGCTGCCGAAGCCTCGCTGGCCCGGCTTCGTGACCGTGTGGCGCGGCGACGGCCTGTACCTGCACCCGGCAGCAAGCGGCGCGGCGCCGGCCGGTGCCAGGCTGCTGGCCTGCGACGGCAAGCCGGCTGAGGAACTGATCCGGACAAATGTGTTCGCTTACCAGGGCCGGGTGGCCGAGGCCGGGCAATGGTGGTCGGAGGCGCGCAACCTGTTCGTCGACACGCACAATCCCTTCATCCTGCGGCCACGGCGCTGCAGCTTCACGTTCGAGGGCAGGACCTTCGACCAGGTGCTGGCGTGGCGCGACATCGACCCTGCCGCCGAGCGCCTGTTCGCCGCGAGCAGCGATGGCGACGCGCGCGGCGTCGGCATGACCGAGCCGAGGAAAAACCTGTACTGGGTGGCGATGCCGACCTTCCATCCGAACGAGGCCGAGCGCACCGCCTACCGGGCACTCAACCGCGAGATCGCGGACAGGCGCGCGCGCTACCTGGCCGCCGATGCCTTTGTGGTCGACCTGCGCAAGAACGGCGGCGGCAACTCGATGTGGGCCAGGGATTTCGCCAAGGCGCTGTGGGGCGCGGCGCGCGTCGATGCCGCGCTGGCCGCCTTTTCGGCCCGCACCGAGGTCTGGTGGCGCGCCTCGCCCGCGAATACCGATTACGTGGCCTGGATGGCGGCGGAACTCGACAGGCAGGGGCAGCAGGACGGCGCGGCCTGGGCCAGGACGCAGGCCGAGGGCATGCGCGCGGCCCTCGGGCGCGGCGAGTGGTTCCACATCGAGCGCAAGGAACAGGACATCGCTGCCGCGCCACCGGCCACGCCTGTGCCGGCGTTCGAGCAACCCGTGTATGTGGTGGTGCCTGGCGATTGCGCCAGCGCCTGCCTGGACGCGCTCGACGTCTTCACGCGCTTTTCGAATACCGTCCTGATCGGCGCGCCGAGTTCGGCCGACTCGACCTACATGGAAGTGCGCCGCCACAACCTGGCCTCAGGCCTGGCCGCCGTGCGCGTGCCGAACAAGATGTACGTGCACCGCGGCCGCCCGGACCGCCAGGTCTACCAGGCGGCGATTCCTGTTACCGATCCCGTCTGGTCAATCGACACGCTGCTGAAAGTGGTGGAAAGCGACCTGGCGAAGCGCCGGGCGGGCCGCTAGGCTGCGTCAGGCGCGCGGACGCTGGCGCGCCAGGTGGCGGTCGAGGGCGTTGGCAAAGTTTTGCCGGTCGGCCTGGCTGAAGGCCGGCGGCCCGCCGGTGTCGACGCCGCCGCTGCGCAGTTCTTCCATGAAGGCGCGCATGGTCAGCTGCTGGGCGATGGTGTCCTTCGTGTAGAAGTCGCCGCGCGGATTGAGTGCGTAGCCGCCCTTCTCCAGCACCTGCGCCGCCAGCGGAATGTCGCCGGTGACGACCAGGTCGCCGGCAGCCAGGCGTTCGACGATCTCGGCGTCGGCAACATCCGCCCCGCTCGGAACCTGCAGCGCGCGGATGAACTTCGACCCCGGCACGCGCATCAGCTGGTTCGCCACCAGCGTCACATGGATCTGCGTGCGCTCGGCCACCCGGTACAGGATGTCCTTGATCACGCCGGGGCAGGCGTCGGCATCGACCCAGATCTGCATCACTGGAGGTTGTCCCAGAGGTCGCCGGTCGGGCTGATGCGCGGCGCGGCCACGCCGAAGTGCTGGTACGCCGCCGGGGTGGCGATGCGTCCGCGCGGGGTGCGCTGCAAATAACCCTGCTGGATCAAATACGGTTCCAGCACGTCCTCGATGGTGTCGGCCGCTTCGCCGATCGCCGCCGCCAGGTTGCCGATACCCACCGGGCCGCCGCTGAACTTGAACAGCACCGCTTCCAGCAGTTTCCGGTCCATGACGTCGAAGCCGACCGAGTCGACGTCGAGCATCTTCAGGGCCAGGTCGGCGATGTTCTTGGTGATGTCGCCATTGCCCTTCACTTCCGCGTAGTCGCGCACGCGGCGCAGCAAGCGGTTGGCGATACGCGGCGTGCCGCGTGCGCGCATTGCCACCTCGCGCGCGCCTTCCTCGTTGATCGGCGCTTCCAGCAAGTGCGCGCTGCGCGTCACGATCTTGGTCAGTTCCTCGACGTTGTAGAACTCGAGGCGGGCGACGATGCCGAAGCGGTCGCGCAGCGGATTGGTCAGCATGCCGGCGCGCGTGGTGGCGCCGACCAGGGTGAACGGCTGCAGATCGAGCTTCACCGAACGCGCGGCAGGACCCTCGCCGATCAGGATATCGATCTGGTAGTCTTCCAGCGCCGGGTACAGGATTTCCTCGACCACCGGCGACAGGCGGTGGATCTCGTCGATGAACAGCACGTCGTTCGGTTCGAGGTTGGTGAGGATGGCGGCCAGGTCGCCCGGGCGTTCCAGCACCGGGCCGGAAGTCTGGCGCAAATTCACGCCCATCTCGCGCGCGATGATGTGCGCCAGCGTGGTTTTACCGAGGCCCGGTGGGCCAAACAGCAGCGTGTGGTCCAGCGCTTCGCGGCGCTTGCGCGCGGCCGAGATGAAGATTTCGAGCTGGTCGCGGATCTTGGCCTGGCCGACGTATTCGTCGAGCTGTTTCGGGCGCAAGGCGCGTTCGATCGCCTCCTCGTTGGGCGAGGCCGGCGCCGCGTCGATGACCCGCTGCTCGGTGAAGTTGTCGGTCTGGATGCTCATTGCGAATCGTATGAAACTTCGTTGTAAAACTTATGCCTTGGACAGCGCCTTCAGGGCGAACTTGATGCCGTCGGAAACGCTCGCGCCTTCGGGCAGGTTCTTGGTCGCGAGCAGCGCTTCCTTGTCAGAATACCCCAAAGCGATCAGGGCGTTCATCACGTCGGCTTGCGTGTCGTCGCGCGGCGCGCCGCCACCGACGATGCCGATGTCGGCGCCCAGTTTACCCTTCAGTTCCAGCAGCAGGCGCTCGGCGGTCTTCTTGCCGATGCCGGGAATCTTCACCAGGCGGCCAGCTTCCTGCAGCGTCACGGCCTGGGCCAGGTCGGCCACCGACATGCCGGACAAAATGCCCAGCGCGGTGCGCGCGCCGACGCCGGTGATCTTGATCAACTGGCGGAACAGGGCGCGCTCGCTGGCGGTGCCGAAGCCGAACAGCAAATGGGCATCCTCGCGGATCGCCTGGTGCGTGAACAGCACGACCTTTTCGCCGGTGTGCGGCAGGTTGTAGTAGGTGCTCATCGGCACGTCGACTTCGTAGCCGACGCCGTTGCAGTCCACCAGCAGTTGCGGCGGCACTTTTTCGAGCAGGATTCCGGAGATGCGACCAATCATGTTGGGCCTTTTATTGTTTAGTTAGACCAGGCGGCCGCGTTTCATGCGCAGGCCGGTCATCTGAGGACCGAGCGCACCGAGCATCGCCAGCGTGTCGTAGTTGTTCGCATGGCAGATCGCCACGCCGAGGGCGTCGGCGGCGTCGCTGCCGGGCAAGCCGGGCAGCGTGAGCAGGCGCGAGACCATGTCCTGCACCTGCGGCTTGGCCGCCTTGCCGGTGCCGACCACGGCCTGCTTGATCTGGGTCGGCGAGTATTCCGCCACGTCCAGGTCGAAGCCGACCAGCGCGCTGATGGCGGCGCCGCGCGCCTGGCCCAGCAGCAGCGTGGACTGCGGATTCACGTTGACGAACACCTTTTCGATGGCCGCGCAGGCCGGCTGGTAGGTGGCGACGATCTCGCGCACGCCATCGAGGATGATCTTCAGGCGTGGGGGCAAGGCCCCTTCCAGACCAGTCTTGATGGTGCCCGAGGCGATGTAGCGCAGTTTGCTGCCGTGCTTTTCAATGACGCCAAAGCCGGTCGTGCGCAAGCCAGGGTCGATGCCGAGAATAATCATTATCGAATGTTATACCGGCCAGCAAGGTTCGTGGGAAAAATACTGTGTATAAACACAGGTTACAGTCGATTGCTGTCGAATACGTTACAACAAAACGCAAACGCTTGAGATGGTGTTTGTGTCCGACACCGGGCCAGCCTGGATGCGACAAACCCGCCAGGAGGCGGGTTTGTCTTGAATCCGGGTGGTCCCGCATGCGGGACCAAAACTAACCTAGCGTCATCACCAGTATGGAGGCTGGGAGAGGACTTAGCCTAGGGCTGCATGCACAGTATATCATCATGATTCGAGATGATCAAAGATGGTACTCAATGAACTGGAATGACCTCGAAAAGCATTTCTCTGCGGCTCGCCTCGGCCGCTATCGCGCTTCGTGCGGTGGCGACGAGACCAGGGCAGCCAAGGCCTACGTGAGCAATATACTGCTTGCCGAAGCCATGATGCCAATGCTGAATGTTCTTGAGATCGCGTTGAAGAATGGCATCCATCGCCGCCTTGGCATTTTATATGGCCGCCCAGACTGGTGGGACGCATGGCATGGCGATCCTGCCTTTCAATGGCAGTTACGAGAAGTCGCCAATGCCAAGGCCAAACTACAGCGCCGCGCTGAAGCGGCTACACCGGACAAGATCATTGCTGAACTGGCGTTTGGTTTCTGGAGTTCTCTTTTCAATGTTCACTTCCAGTCAGTACTGTGGAAAGACTTGCGCTTGGTCTTTCCTCGCTGCCCGAAACCGCAACGGCAGCGACACACGATTTCATCTGCCTTGAATGGCGTCCGTGATTTGCGCAACCGCGTCTTTCATCATGAACAATTGTTGTGGTTGAACCCGCCGCTGATCGACCTCCACGAAAAAGGCATGGAGGTCGTGAGCTGGCTCGATCCGCAATTGTCGCAGTGGTTGCAACAATTTGACCGTCTTCCAGCCACATGGGCAGCTGTCCAACCTATCTGATTTCAAAAAGCGCCAGTTTCAGACACGGTGCCGCTGCGTGACAACGCAGCGGCACCGTCATGTTGCGAAATCAATGACGGAAGTGACGCGTCCCGGTGTACAGCATGACAACACCGCGCTCATCGGCCGCATCGATCACTTCCTGGTCGCGCATCGAGCCGCCCGGGTGAATGACGCAGGCTGCGCCCGCATCGACCACCACGTCCAGCCCGTCACGGAACGGGAAGAAGGCATCCGACGCCACTGCCGAACCGGCCAAGGACAGTCCGGCATTCTGCGCCTTGATCGACGCGATGCGCGCCGAGTCGATGCGGCTCATCTGCCCTGCGCCCACGCCCAGCGTCATGCCGTTACCGCAGAACACGATGGCATTCGACTTGACGAACTTGGCCACGCGCCAGGCGAACATCAAATCCTGCAATTGCTGCTGGGTCGGCTGCTTTTTCGACACGACGCGCAGTTCGCCGAGGCCCACATTTTTCGCATCCGGCGCCTGCACCAGCAGGCCGCCGCCAACGCGCTTGACGTCGTAGGCGTTCTGGCCCAGGCCCAATGGAATTTCCAGCAGGCGCACGTTCTGCTTGGCAGCCATGATCTGGCGTGCCTCGGCGGTGAACGACGGTGCGATCAGCACTTCGACGAACAGTTTCGCCAGCGCCTCGGCCGCACGGCCGTCGACTT
>Ga0308160_10007401_pt1 | contig 10923 bp, 12 predicted proteins | sample PhyFR1_FD_201036 | JGI IMG/M metagenome (GOLD analysis project Ga0308160, IMG submission 201036) | Phyllosphere microbial communities from UC Gill Tract Community Farm, Albany, California, United States - DLSLF.R1 | ecosystem: Host-associated > Plants > Phyllosphere > Unclassified | place: USA... | reverse complement strand
CGATCTGCGACAGGGCCGGGGCGCGGAAGCCTTCGGCGTAGGTCGAGCGGAAGGTCAGCTGGTCGCTGACGGCCCACTTGGCGCCGACTTTCGGCACGAAGCTCGAATCGTTCGGGTACTTGTCGTAACGGCCGGCGAAGTCCATCTCGAAGTTCTTGGTGAACGGCGTACGGATTTCGACGAAGGCCGACTTGACCATGCGCTGGCCTTCGATCAGCGAGTTCGACAGGCCGAGGATCTGGCCGGTCTGGGTCAGCACGTCCGGGGTCATCGACAGCTTTTCCTGGCGGATTTCACCGCCGAAGGCCAGGCCGATGTCGCCGCCGGCCAGGGTGCCGATGGTGGTCGAGGCTTTCGCGTCGAGCTGGGCAACCTGGGCATAGCCCTCGTTGCGCACGTCGCGCACGGCCGACGGATCGGCGGCGGTCTGGGCCAGGGTACGGCCTTCGCTGACGATGCGGTCGATGGTCGGACGGTACAGCATGCCGCGCTGGGTTTCGGTGCGTTCGCTGCGGTTGATCAGCAGGCCCGATTCCCAGTCGAAGCGGCCGCTGGTGCCTTTCAGGCCGGTCAGCAGGCGGAAGGCCTCGTTGACGTTGCGCGAACCGCCTTCGGTGCCGACGAAGCGGTAGCCGACCGCGGCGCGCGCATCGGTGAACGGGTTGTCCGGGTGGCCGATCGGCAGGATCAGCTGGTAGTCGCTCGGCAGGCCGTCGGTGCGGAACACGGTGGTCGGCGAGGTCGACAGGATGGTCGACGGGTTGCCGGTGTATTCGCGGTCGACGCGGCTGTAGCCGAATTCGGTGAACGAGGTGATGTCCGGGGTGATCTGGACGGTCAGCTTGCCCAGGATGTTGGCGTCCTTGCCTTTGCTCTGCGCTTCGGCGTTGTTGTTCGCGTCGTAGTTGCAGAAGGTGCGGCCGTTCAGCATCGAGGTCGCGGTCAGGTTGTTCGCAACGCGGTCGCCGGTGATCTGCTGCGACGGATCGCAACCGAGCTGGTTGACGATGCCGGCGCCGGTGGCCAGGTTGTTGGCGAAGTTGCGCGCGCCCGCGGTGCGCTCGCGGAAGAAGAAGGCCTGGTCCGACAGGTAGCTCGAGTAAGGATTCAGACGCGCGTTGATGTCCGAATACATGTTCTGCTTGATGTCCTTGACGTCCTTGATGCCGGTGCGGTCGCGCTGGGCCAGGTCGAAGGAGATGAAGGCGTTGTAGCGGTCCTTGTCGAGGTCGCCGAAGCCGAACACGCCGTTGACGTTGTTGCGGGCGAACTCGCCGTCTTCGTTGGCGCTGGTCGACACCTTGATCTCGGCGCCCTGGTAATCGGTCTTGGTGATGAAGTTGATGACGCCGGCGATCGCGTCCGAGCCGTACACGGCCGAGGCGCCATCCTTGAAGATTTCGACGCGGTCGATGGCCGAGACAGGAATGCTGTTCAGGTCATACACGGCCGACTTGCCCTGGTTCGGGTCGGCGTAGGCCGATGCCGTGATGCGGCGGCCGTTCAGCAGGATCAGGGTCGAGGACGAACCGAGGCCGCGCAGCGAGGCGGTCGAGGTGCCTTTCGAGAACGAACCATCGGTGATGTCGTTCGAGGTGCCCGAGCCGAAGGCCGGGATCGAGTGCAGCAGTTCGGCGACGGTGTTCGCGCCGGTCGCTTCGATCTGCTTGGCGTTCATGACGCCGACCGGCGAGGAGCCTTCCTTGTCGGCGCGCTTGATGTTGGAACCGGTGACGTAGACCTTGGTGACCGGTGCGGCAGCTTCCTGCTGCGCGAAAACGACGCTGGTCGAGGCCAGGGTCAGGGCGACAGCGACAACGCTGCGCTTTACTGCCAAATGCTGCTTGTTCAAAAAACTCTCCGATGCTTCTTTTACGAAAGCGGCGCGCCCTGACGGTGCCGGCTTGTGGCCGGGCCGGGTAGCGTTGCCGCGTCGTTGTTGCTGTTAGACAGATGCTCAAGCAGCAAAGCGCGCTTGAGGCCAGCATCAAAGCATTTCGGATAAACAAATGTCAAATACGATTGGACGTTTGTTTGGTTAACACAACAGGTATGCCTTGTGGTGATAGGTTCATAGGCCAGCGACACGTCTAGTCATCTAGACAGAAAAAAGCCCATGCATAAGCTTGGCTTATGCATGGGCTGGCGTGGGTGCAGGAAAACTTAGCCCTGTGCCGGCTCCGCCACGTAGATCTCGACCCGGCGGTTACGCGCGCGGCCGTTTGCATCGCCGTTGTTGGCGATCGGTTCGCGGTCGGCGCGGCCTTCGATGGTGATGCGGTTCGGGTTCACGCCGCGGCCGGCCAGATAGTCGCGGGTGCGCGAAGCGCGGTCCACCGACAGCGGCTGGTTGATCGAGGCGCTGCCGGTGTTGTCGGTGTGGCCGATGATGACCACGTTCGTGTTCGGATTTTCCTGCAGGGTGCTGGCGAAGCGCTGCAGAACCGGCTGGAAGTTCGACTTGATGTCCGAGCGGCCCGTGTCGAAGGAAATGTCGCTCGGGATTTCCAGTTTCAGGCGGTTATCCGAAGTCTGGGTGACTTGCACGCCGGTGCCCTGGGTAGCCTGCTCCATGGCCTGCTTTTGCTGCTCCATGCGCTTGGACCAGATGTTGCCGATCACGGCGCCGGCAGCGCCGCCGAGGACGGCGCCCTTGGTGGCGCGGCTGCCGCCGCCGCCGCCGGTGGTGCCGCCGATGATGGCGCCGAGGGCCGCACCGGCGCCGGCGCCGGTGGCGGTGCCGCGCTGGGTGGCGCTCATGTCGGCGCAGCCGCTCACGCCGAGGGCGAGGATGGTGGCTGCAACGGCGGATTTGGTGAGATTCTTGGTCATGTCGGTCTCCTTAGTAAAAAATCCGTTTCGTGGGCGCACCCAGGGGGCACGTCCGCGAAACGGATTGGTCGAACAATTTCAGTTGGCGCATGCGATTGCGGGTGCAATCGCGGGCGGCAAGCAGACGCAGGGTAGCGTCACGCATGCGCTGGCGCCTATATGCCTCGGCCGCTGATCAGGCGCACCAGGATCATGATCACGGCAACGACCAGCAGAATGTGAATGAAGCCGCCGATGGTGTACGAGGTCACCAGGCCAAGCAGCCACAGAACGACCAGAACGATAGCAATGGTATACAGCATGATGAGTCTCCTCAGACAGTAACGCCTCGATTGGCGCGGTAAGTTCAGTATGAGGCGGGCTGCTCAGCATCACCGTTCGATGGACCACATTACGCGCGAGATTTTTGTTTTCTTTGCAATCCGCCGCTTTTCAGTCCCGTGCTTTGCAGCCCGGGCATCCAGCCCATGAAACCGAGCAGGCCGACAATGCCGATCAGGCAGGTCAGCAGGCCGCCGGCCACCAGCAGCGTCACGTCGTGCGGCGCTACTGCATGGTCTTGCGGCAGCGGCGGACCCGCCGACACCAGGCCGAAGGCCGTTACGAGCAATCCCCAAACGATGATGCCGATCCACGCGAGGCTATTCATGGTAATCCCCTTTTCGATGGTTGGTGTCGTGCGCCGCTTCGCTATCCGACTAGTTTCCGGCGTAGAAACATTCTCGGGCTAGCTCAGCAGTACTTCCGTGCGCTGGCGCACGTTGCACTGAGGAAAACATCAAGGCCGGGCATCCTTGCGGATGGCCGGCCTCGAAAAGGGGAAGATTGACGTAAATCAGGCGGCGCGCAGGCGTCCCTTGACGATGCGCACGCGGTCGCCGCTGCGCCATTGCGGCTGGCTGTTCTGGTGGAAGGTGCGCAGGGTGCCGTCGTCCAGGCGCACACGGATTTCATAGCTGGTGGTGGCCTTCATGTTGCCCTCGACCTGGTTGCCGACCACGGCGCCGCCGATGGCGCCGGCCACGGTTGCCAGCTGGCGGCCATGGCCGCCGCCGATCTGGTTGCCGAGCAGGCCGCCGACCACGGCGCCGCCGGCCGCGCCCAGGCCGCTGCCCTGGGCGCGTTGCTTGATGGCGCGCACCGATTCGATGTTGCCGCAATTGCCGCACCACTTCGGCGTGTCGGCGGCGGCCACTTGCACCGGCTTGCTTTCGGCCTTTGGATGTCGTACGGGAGCTGGCTCCGGTGCCGGTGCCGGTGCAATGGCCGGCGCCGGCGCGGGCGCATAGCCTTGGGCGACTTGCTGGGCCGGGTAGGCCGGCGGCGCCACCACGCCCTGGGTCAGGGGATCGGCGCCCACGGCCGGTGCGGCCGCTGCGGTGTCGGTGGCGGGCGGCAGGCTGGCGGCCAGCGCGGCGCGTTCGGCCTCGTTCAATTGACGGCTCGAATTGCCGCCGATTGAAGACGGAATCCAGCCCATGATGGCGGCGGTGCCGACCAGGCAGAACAGCACGACGGCAAGCGCCGCGATCAACAGAAGAGGGTGGTGCTGGGCGCGCGTTGGCGGATTGGGAATATTGTTCATGGCTTGTTCTCCACAGTTGGCAGGCCGCGGATGCGGCCCGCGCCGGCCAGGCAGCGCGCCCGGTCGACAAGGGAGATTGTCCTCAGGAACAACAAGCTAATCCGTGCGTCACCGAACATACTTCTTCCTATGGCAGGCTTTACTCTGATCGAAATTGTTTGCAAATGTATCTGCTGCTCGTAGCCTGTCCTTTTCGTCGGGGCGGGATGCGTGCGGCCTACCATGAGGGTCCGATGAATTTCGCAGCTTCCCACGACGTCGCCGAGCACAACGCCAATTTGTTGCTGGCCGCGCTCCCGCCGCAGGAGCTGGCCCAGGTATTGCCCATGCTCGACCAGGTGAAGGTCGAAGCCGGAGAAGTGCTGTCCGAAGCGGGCGAGCCTTTCCATCACATTTATTTTCCCCACGACAGCCTGATTTCCCTGCTGGGCGTGGCTGGCGGGCGCCTGACGCTCGAAGTCGGCCTGGTTGGGCGCGAAGGCATGCTCGGCGCCACCGTCGCGCTCGGCCACCAGACGGCGCAGGTACGCGCCGTGGTCCAGCGTCCGGGCAGCGCCAGCCGCATGACGAGCAGCGATTTCCGCACCGAGTTCGCACGCAATCCGGCGCTGCAGCGGGTGCTTTACCGCTACACCGACACCCTGCTGGCGCAAGCGATCCAGATCGCCGTCTGCAGCCGCTTCCACGTACTGGAAGCGCGGCTGGCGCGTTCGCTGCTGATCACGCGTGACCGCCTGCAGTCGGACAAATTCCACCTGACGCACGAATTCCTGGCCCATGCGCTGGGCGTGCGCCGGGTCGGCGTGACCAAGGCGGCCAGCGCCCTGCAGCAGCAGGGGCTGATCATCTACAGCCGCGGGAATATCGAGATCCTCGACCCGGTCGGGCTGGCGGCATCGGCCTGCACCTGCTACGAGATCGTCAAGGATGCCTCGGCGGGTGCGGTGTCCAGCGCATTTGTCTGACGGCGCCTCGTCGTAGGGTGGACGGCTCTGCCGTCCACGCGTTCCACGGACTTGGAAACCGTCGCGGTGTGTCATTCTGCGCTTGAACGCGTGGGCTGCGTTCGGGCAGCGTGGTCATCCATCGGCCGGGTGTAGCCGACCACCCTACGCCATCACAAACAACAACGCCCCGCAAGCGGGGCGTTATCGCATCGGTTCAACGAAAACTTAGTTCGTCTTGCCGGTCTGGTTGCCGATCACGCCGCCGACAGCTGCGCCGCCGACGGTGCCGACTGCCGAGCCACCGGTCAGCACGCCGCCGACCACTGCACCGGCGCCGGCGCCGATGGCGGTGTTCTTGTCTTGACGCGACATGTCGGCGCAGCCGGTCATGCCCAGGGCCAGGGTTGCGATGGTTGCGCTCACTGCCAGTTGTTTGATGGTTTTCATGGTGATCTCCTTGGGTGGGTTATTACTTCAGGCGCAGGTCGTTGTAGACCGACTTGACGCCCTTCACGGTGCGCGCAACCGACGCTGCGGTTGCCACATTCTCTGCCGAACTGACGAAACCGCTCAGCCGGACTATGCCTTCACGGGTCGCGACATCGATGTCCGCTGCCTGCAGCTCCGGCGCCTTGCCGATCGCTGCCTGTACACCGGTGGTGATCGTGGCGTCGTCCACGGTCCGTGGCTCAAGCCTGCCCGGCACGTTGCCGGAGGTGGCACAGCCGCTGGCCATGCTGCCGAAGCCCAGGACCGCAAGCAGCGCTACGGCCAGTTTCCAGTGCGTCATGCAGGTTCCTCGAATGCCGCTTTCCATGTCGGCGATGGGTTCAGAATAGGCCAGCACACAAATGAGGTCTGTTCGACAACACACACTGTGGCTGGCCTCGTTACATGTTTCACAATTGCTTACTTCTTGGTCTTGCCCGGTGGTGGCGCCGTCGGCTTGGCGTTCGCCAGTGCCACCAGCCTGGCGCAGTCGCTGTCTTCGCCCGGGCCGGTATTGATCAGCGGGAGCAGGGCTGCCACCGGCGCCGCGATGGTCGCCAGGACCGCCGCGCCGCCGGCCTTCAGGGCCAGGGTCTTCTTGTCGACCGAGACGTCGGGGTCGCTGAAGGTGCCGCGCACGTACAGCGGTGCGCGCAGCGTGAACAGGCGCAGGGCCTTGGTCTCGGGCTTCACCGTCAGGTCCATGCCTTCGTTGGCCAGGTTGACGTTGCCGCTGACGTTGATGATCGCTTCCTTGGTATCGACCACGAACACCTGCGACTGCATCACGCCCTTCTTGACGTCGAAGTCGGCCGCCAGGCAGTTCAGTTCCACCGGCTTGTCGCCGAACAGCTTGGTGACGATGATGTTGCCGACGTTCAGGCCAGCCATTTCCAGCAGCATCTTGCTGATCGTGCCCTGGTTGACCAGCGCCTTGACTTCGCCATTCGAGGTGCCGAGCAGGGCTGCGACCGAGGTCCCGGTGGCCGACAATTGCGCGTCGCCATTCACCTGGCCGACCGTTGCCTGCATCTGCTCGATAGTCGGGAATAGTTGCTTGATCTGGATATGGCGCGCCGAGACCTTGGCCGTGGCGGCAATGGTGTTGCCGGCCTTGCCGCTGCCGTCGAGACGGATGGTCGAGCGCAGGGTGCCGCCGGCCACGCCGAAGTCGAGCGGCGCCAGGGTGATGACGCCATCCTTCATGATCAGGTGGGCCGAGAGCTTGCTGATCGGCAGGGTCTTCTCGCGCACGATCTGGTCCGCCGCATACTTCACGTCGGCGTCCATGGCTTTCCAGCGCTCGGTGCGGAACTCTTCGACCGGCAGCACCTTGCCGCCCGGCTGCACCGCATCGACGCCACGCGCCTTTTTGCTCGCGTTCGAATCGGCGCCGACCAGCGGACCCAGATCCTCGAACACCAGCTTGTTCGACGCCACGTTGCCCGACAGCTTGCCGCGCGGCTTGCCGCCCTCGTAGACCAGCTTGCCGTGGATGTCGCTGCTGCCGACCTTGCCCTTGAAGTTCTCGTAGGTCCAGCGGCCGTATTCACGGTCGAGTTCGCCAACCAGGTGGCCGGAGGTCGAGAAGGCCGGGGTTTCCGGCAGCGTGATGCCGGTGAAGTTATACAGGCGCGCCATGCTACGGCCGGCCAGCGTCAGTTGCAGATCGACTGCCTTCAGCTTGGCCGGCGAGGTGACCGTGCCTTCGACCGCGATGCGGCTGGGGCCGCTGCGCATGTCGGCCTGGACCGGGTAGGGCACGTTCTGGTCCTTCAGCGACAGTACTTGCCCGACCTTGCCGCCGCCCGTGACCGGGGCGCCGTTATAGCTGCCGCCGACTTCGAAGGCGACGCCGTATTTCGGGTCCTTGGCCAGGGTGCGCACGTGGGCCGTGACGTCGGCCTTGGTGACCGCATCGACGAAGCGCACCACGCCGTCGGTAAGGACCACGCGCTCCAGGTCGAGCTTCCACTTCGATTCTTTTTCCTGCTTGTTATAGACCCAGTTGTAATGGCTGGCGTCGGTACGCACCAGGTCGACGCGCGGCGCGTCGAAACGCAGCACCGGAATGCCGATCGTGTGATGCAGCAGGCCGAGCGGGTTCAGCGAGAACGAGAACTGGCGCACCACGGCCATGTCGGCCTGTTTCATGTGGCTTGGGTTGCCAACGCGGATGTCGTTGGCGATCAGGTGCGGCCAGGGTATCCAGTCGCGCAGATTGCGGTCGCCCGGCGCCATGCTGCGCGCAGGGATTTCCCATTCCACGGCGAGGTTGCCGCGGATGGCGAACGGACGTTCGATGGCTTCGCTGACCTTGGCGTTGAGCCAGGGGCGGGCCTTGTTCCAGTCGAAGGTCAGGATGAAAATGACCACAATGACCGGGATCGCAATCAGGATGCCGATTGCGCTGAAGATGATTTTCTTGCGGCGGCCGCTGTGGGGCTTGGCGGTGCCGTGTTGGGGAGTCGAGGTGTCAGGCATGACGATCCTTCGCTGGGAGTCTGTCGTGAAGCCAGATTAGCGCAAAGGCCAGGGTCATCAATGTGCGGTGTCGCACCCTGAGAACGGATGAGTGGCGCGATCTGTGGTCAGTGTGCGCTAGCGAACCGAACTCGAGTCGTAACAAGCTTATAACGTTAACAACTTCCTCACATCAACAGGAGAACAGTATGACGCAGCAATCCCCATTCAAGTCCCTTGCTTGCGGCGCCGCCGCTGCCGCGCTGCTGGTATTGACCGGCTGCGCCAGCCAGAAGGCCCCGGCCACGGCCGACGTCGCCGTGTCGCGCAATGCGGTGCAGAACGCCGTGCAGGCGGGCGCCGCCGAACTGGCCCCGGCCGAGATCACGGCGGCACGCGCCAAGATGATGCGCGCCAACGAAGCCCTGGCCGCACGCGACTACAAGCTGGCGCGCGAACTGGCGATGCAGGCGCAAGCGGACGCCCAGCTGGCGCAGAGCAAGGCGAACTCGGCCAAGGCCACCGCCGCCTCTGACGCGCTGAACGAAGACCTGCGCGTACTGCGCCAGGAAGTCGAACGCGCGAATACACAATAAGCGCGCAATAAACCGTTTGGATAAATGCAGGCGGTGCCGCGCCGACGCGCACGCCGCCGCTTGACGACAACAGCGCCGCCGCCACAGTGTGCGGGGCGCCAACGATATTGGAGGGCAAGAACATGAAAAACCGTTTCCTGAAACCGGCCGTCTTCGCCAGCGCCATCCTGCTGGCCGCCTGCAGCAGCACGCCGACCACCACGCCAACCCTGGACCAGGCGCGCGCCGATTTTGTCTCCGCCAACAATAACCCGCAGGTCTCGACCTACGCGCCGATGGAATTCCGCGACGCCAGCGCCGCCCTCGACCGCGCCAACACCGCGGCTGCCAAGAAGGAAAGCCTGGACGACATCGACCGCCTGGCCTATGTGGCCAAGCAGAAGATCGCCACCGCGCAGGAAATTGCCCGCGCCAAGGCCGCGGAAGCGAACATCGCGAACGCCTCGGTCGAGCGCAACGCCGTGCGCCTCGAAGCCCGCACCGCCGAAGCCGAACGCGCGAAACGCGAAGCCGAAGCCGCCCAGGCCGCCGCCATGGCCGCCCAGCAGCAGGCCAACGCCGCCGCCGATCAGAACCGTGCGCTGGCCGAACGCGCCGCCAAGCTCGAAGCGATGCTGGTCGACCTGCATGCCAAACAAACCGAGCGCGGCATGGTCGTCACCATTGGCGACGTGCTGTTCGCCACCAACGAAGCGAACCTGACGCCGAACGGAAACTCGACCTTGCGCAAGCTTGCCGACGTGATGCAGCAGAACCCGGAACGTACCGTGCTGGTCGAAGGGTTTACCGACAGCACCGGCAGCTCGAGCTACAACCAGGACTTGTCGCAGCGCCGCGCGAACGCCGTTGCCACCGCACTCGGCGGCATGGGCATCGAACGCCAGCGCATCGCCACGAAGGCCTACGGCGAAGCCTTCCCGGTCGCGGCCAACGACAACGCCAGCAACCGCCAGCTGAACCGCCGTGTCGAGATCGTCCTGTCGAACGGCAATGCGCCGATTCCGCAGCGTACCGCCGGCCGCTAAGTTTTTTGCAGCACCGTTTTAACTGAAGGAAGGAACCATCATGGAACACACCGGCAAGCCCCTGGCGCATGGCTTCGACATCGAAGCGATCCGCCGCGCCGCGGCGAACATCGACGAAGGCGCCGTTACCGAAGGCTATGCGGCCGACCGCGAAGCGGTTGTCGCCATGCTCAACGACGCCCTTGCCACCGAACTGCTGTGCGTGCTGCGCTACAAGCGTCATTACTACACCGTCAGCGGCCCGAACAACGGTGCCCTGAAGGCCGAGTTCCTCGAGCACGCCCAGCAGGAGCAGGACCACGCCGACCGCATCGCCGAACGCATCGTGCAGCTGAACGGCTCGCCGAACTTCAACCCGGCCACGCTGACCGCGCGTTCGCATGCCGAGTACGACGATTCCGACGATACGCAGTCGATGGTGCGCGCCGACCTGATCGCCGAGCGCGTGGCCATCGAGTCCTACCGCCAGATGATCGCGGCCATCGGCGACAAGGACCCGACCACGAAGCAGATGCTGGTCGAAATCCTTGCCGTCGAAGAAGAGCACGCCGACGACATGCGCGACTTCCTCGTGCCTTAACGTATTACCCATCCTATCAACCGACAACAGGAGTACATCATGCAAGACATCACCAACCGTGCAAGCAAAGCCATCGATAACGGCCTCGACACCGCCAACGCCGACATGAAGGTCCTGGTCAAGGATGCGCAGTCGCTGCTGAGCGCCGCCGCGTCGCTGACCGGCGAAAAGGCCGACGAGCTGCGTACCCGCGGCATGGAGATGCTGGACCGCGCCATGGGCAAGGCCAGCCAATACCAGGGTCAAGCTGTCGTCAAGAGCAAGGAACTGGCGCACACGGCCGATGTCTATGTGAAGGACAACCCATGGCGCACCGTGGTTGCCGCTGCCAGCGTCGGCCTGCTGGTCGGCATCGTTCTGGGTCGTAAATAATCAGCGCCGGAGAACGCCATGGAAAAGACCGACA
>Ga0308160_10007400_pt1 | contig 10924 bp, 10 predicted proteins | sample PhyFR1_FD_201036 | JGI IMG/M metagenome (GOLD analysis project Ga0308160, IMG submission 201036) | Phyllosphere microbial communities from UC Gill Tract Community Farm, Albany, California, United States - DLSLF.R1 | ecosystem: Host-associated > Plants > Phyllosphere > Unclassified | place: USA... | reverse complement strand
TGATCTCCTGTACCCTCTCCATAGCCTTGAGTGTAGTGGCCACCAACTCTCGATCGTATCGAACAGGTACATTCCTCCTCTTCTCGAACTCGAACGTAGAGTCCTGCCGGTCAGTCTAGATCCTTTGCACACTAAACAAGGAACACATACGATAACCATCTCCTTGCCGTTCGCTCGCCTGAATGCCTTGGTCCACCTGACCTTTCTGGGGTTCCTCTTTGCCTTGAAGTTTTTGTGACATTTTGAACCGCAGAACCTGAACGTTTTCGAGTCGTTACGGACAAACATAGTTCCGTGTCCTGGATAGACGTTACACGAACAGAAATAACACTTTTCGACTCTCATTTTGGATGTATGTGATTAGGGTGTAGGTGCAGAAGGCCGAGTTGAGAGCTCACGAAGTAAAGCTGCTCTTCTGAAATCTCTGGATAAAATGAAAGAATGACGTGGGATTTAAAGTGTATATTGGACTACTAAGGCACAGCGGAGTTGACCGCTTCGGGCTAAGAAGAGACAGTCTAAAATGTTAGTTTCTTACCCTGAACGCTGTTTCCTTCCACCCTGATCCCCCGGCGCTTTAGCTGATAATCTCTTTCAACGTGTCGCGAGTAGTATAGTTCTATCTACCTTACACTTTACCTTTATTATATACTCTAATTAGACTCATACATATACATCTGACTGGTTCAGTGATCTCTGACTCTCTTTATATCTACTCTACACATACACGAAAATGAAGATAGGTCCCTTTCCTCACCTACTGATTCCTTTGGTCCGTGCTTACCTCTCCACGCTCTTATTCTAGTTGGTGGTTTCGGTACCCGTCTCAGGCCTCTTACTGTAAGTTACCCTATAGGCTTGGTAGGAACTTGAGCTGAACCTCAGCTATCATGGCCCAAGCCTTTGGTTGAGTTCTGTAACAAGGTATGTCTGCTCTCTCATGATCGAGCACAGCTAATGATCTAGGCAATCATGTATGACCGTAATTCCCCCACGCGAAGAACAATACTGACAAAATAGCTTGCACCAGATCGAGGCACTAGTCAAGGTGAGCCAGCTGTCCCCAGCCTCAACAGACAGCTAATGAAATCAGGCTGGTGTAAAGGATATCGTCCTAGCAGTCAACTACCGACCCGAAGTCATGGTTTCCGTCCTAAAAAAGACCGAAGAGGAGCTAGGTATCAACATCACTTTCAGCGTAGAGACAGAGCCTCTCGGTACCGGTGAGCTAGTCCCTACTAGTCCTCGAGAAAGTGGCTGACAGATAGCTGGTCCTCTTGCTTTGGCAAAGGAGATTCTGGGCAAGGACGATTCACCTTTCTTCGTCTTGAATGCCGATGTTACCTGTACCTATCCCTTCGAGGAATTCCGGTAGGGTCTCTCTAGCACGTTTATGGCCAAGCTGACGAATAGTGATTTCCACATGGCCCACGGAGGTGAGGGGTCCATCATGGTATGTCCCCCTTCTGGGTCTCTGAGCTAGGCTGATGATAGGTAACCAAAGTCGCCGAGCCTTCCAACTACGGTGTCGTAGTCACCAAACCCAATTCGACAGTCATTGATCGATTCGTCGAGAAACCCGTCGAATTCGTCGGAAACAGAATTAACGCCGGTATCTACCTCTTCCACCCCAAGGTCCTAGACCGTATTGAGGTAAGCTACCACTTTCCAGAACAAGAAGGAAGCTGATGAATAGCTCCGCCCAACTTCGATCGAAAAGGAGATCTTCCCCGCAATCGCCGCTGATCACCAACTCCATTCTTATGACATGCAGGGATTCTGGATGGATATCGGACAGCCCAAGGATTACATTGCGGGTGAGCTGAGGGCCCCTGGATAGGTGGATCGCAAGCTGACATGCAGGAACCTGTCTTTACCTGTCACATTTGACTGCCACCCATTCACCCCTCCTCTCGGACCCAGCCAAGAACAAATGGGTTTACGGCGGAAACGTCCTCGTTGATCCTGTAAGACGGACGAAAAAAGCAATGTGAAATCAGCTAACAACAGACCGCCGAAGTCGACCCAACCGCAGTCCTCGGACCCAATGTAGTCGTCGGAGCAGGAGCCAAGATCGGTCCAGGGGTCAGACTACAGCGATGTGCTATTCTCTCCAACGCAGTGGTCCGAGACCACTCATGGATCGCCAACTCCATTATCGGCTGGAACTCGAATGTAGGCAGATGGACTCGAGTCGAAAACATTACTGTCCTGGGTGACGATGTTACGATCAAGGACGAGTTGTATGTCAATGGAGCTTCTGTCCTTCCTCACAAGACTATTTCGAGTAGCATCACGGAACCTAGGATTGTCATGTGTGAGTTATCCCTCATTCTGGGTCACATGAAGCTGATTAGTAGAAATGGGCTCATTGGTTGTCATTGGTACAAATGTGCCCCATTTGGGACTTCATGCATAGACTTGTTTCAGATCTTGTGGGATTTCAGGCGGGGCGCGGCGCTACTGAGAGGATCATCGATTCGTGATTGGAATCCTGACCTCACTGAATTACGGTCATTACTCACCTGATGTCCCCTCCTTGGATCGTTTGACGGTGAACCCGCGGGTCACGTCGGTGTCGTCAATGGAAATTCTTGAGGATAAGGTTTGACGCACACGAGAGTGCCAGACATCACCGCGGGCGAGGGCAGATGAATTCGACGTACAAGGAATATTGACCTGAAGACAAGCTTACGCAGAGCAGACGACTGACACGATGCTGCATTTGCATCTACGTCTATTATACTTTATTTCTACAAAACACTCATACACTCCCTACTTCCCCTGACTCACCCCGACGTCCAATTCCGCCCATACCTCCTCCCTCAATGCCAGATACACATCAATGCCATCCCCACTCTCTGTTGGTATAGTATATCCAAGTCCATCGTGCAATGAAATAGGAGTAAAAGGGGGTGCCACCAATACAGGCCTAGTCTCAAAGACCCCACCATCGTACATATCCATTTTATTCCATTGACTGACCATCACTCCGCCTGTGCCACCTTTGTAACCATGTCTGATCTTAGACCTGTCTACTGTAGAGATCCATTTGACTGTTGCTTCCGCATCGCCTTCGCCTAGGGGTCGAACCATTTTATGGACTTTGGAAGCTACCTCCGGGAGTTTGGTGTTGTCCGTCAAGATTTCTGGGGGGAAGGTGGCGGATGTAGTGAGGACTGCATTGTAAGGGTATAGACCGTCTTTCTCGAGGTTCAAGTGCGATCTCAAATCGATTGGACACAGTAAGTCGGGTTCACCAAGTGTACCCAGTGATGGATTTGACTCATATGTTCGATGACGGGCTTGATATATTCGTTGTTGGAGGTGCGCGGTCAATGCATCGAAAGTCGTAGTGTATCCCTCTTCAGGAGCGGCTAGTCGTTTGAGTGTATCGAGGTCGGATGTGGAGAAATGCAGGACCTGGCCAGTGATCTTGGGTCTCTCCTGAGCTGGGCCGGGTGCGGGTATATCGGGAGCTGCGAGCTCTACCGCGGTATCCGGCTCGAGGTGATACAATACCGATTTGTATGATCTATCCCTCTCCTTGTCTTCCTCGCTGACTTCATTCTCGTAATTCGCAAGGTATGGCGGAGCGAGTGCTTGTATCGTCACCGCTTCGGGGTTGTCAAGAGAGCGATATATCGATGTTAAATCCCTCACTAGATGGAAGAACCCAGCTCCATCATTTAAGCAATGTAATATTCGTATCCCAAGTGCCACTCCACCACAAGCGAATCGAGTATGTTGAATGGTAAATACCACCTGATCCTCCATCTTGACGTTTTTTAAGTCGTAAGGAGCCATCAGATCTTCGCCTTTCCCAGGTAGATCCATCAATCCCGCTACTTTCCCTTTTCCAAGATCTTCAATAGACTTGTCGCAAGTAGCTTCTAGGATCTCGCACCCGGTCCCCAAGCTATGGATATGTGCTCCTCCATGGTCCTCGTTGATCCCAATCCGGCCTGTCAAATGTGGGTAGGTATTTAGGACCAGGGATGTTGCTTGACATAGTTTATCGATTGGTATGGTTGTTGAGGAAGGTGATGCGGTGTAGATGTAGACTACTGCTACTGGTATGAACGTAAGGACCAGCTGGTCGAGGGGACCGAGTCGGAAGATGGGTCCTAGGTCTGAACACGATTCAGGCTTGGAGGAAGTGATATTATGTCGCTGCACTATCTGAACGCCATCTGGAGAGGTTACTTCAGGCATGATATGAATTGTATGAGTAGAAGGACACGATGCATACTGACCTCCTTTATACCAACAATTCGACTTGACTTGACACGACTTGAAGAACCATAACTGTACGGATCCGAAGTCTTCCCGGAGCCGGTGCCGGAGCCACACTCTTTTGCGCGTTGTGTGTGTATTTTGAACCCTGAATATATATGTATGTTCCTGATTTAAACCTAAAAGTAGGAATCAGGTCTTTGTTTGTCGATTCCTACCTATTCACCATTCACCTTTACCACACGATCACACTCGTTTATATAGTATAGTAAAACGAAGAAAATCCTGGAGATCTTTCTGAATCCAACGTATCACGAATTACTGGTACATTGATATCGCCTTCGAAATATATCACACGCAAAGAACACACACACTCATTGATTGAACGAATTTCACTCGACGCGTCCGGATTTGGTTAGTGCAAGACGACATATCGGAGTCTATTGCACAAATCACTCGATATCACTACATCATCCACACGCTCTCTGCCATCCAGATTTGAGCTCACACTCTCTCAATCTCCGCTCTCTCGACATACATTCTTTTACTTGAACACCGATCGTTTGAAAAAGGGAGAATCTCGATCACTAGGAGAAGGACTATCAAATTACACACACGACTATACTTCGAACCGTTTGAGTTTCTAGACGAATCAGTGAGTCCTCTTCCATTGATACATCGTCATAATCCCCTGGATTCAAGGGATCCGATATCGGATGTCGGAGACATGACATCCTTTGATCACTCTTCGGACTTGAAAGCTGTCCTTCCCTCCTTTCAATCTCATGTTGCTTTAAACCACCCTCATCTCATCCCCACCACTACTACTACAACCCTCGATAGAGCATCAACTAACAACCCAGAAAATGCCAGCTCCTCAACCCCAAATCACCACTCCTCCCTCGACGATCACCTTGATCGACTTGGTGGGCCGACAACAAATAACTACTATATCCGTAGTCGCTTCCTCTACCCCTTCTGGAGTCAGTTCTGGAAATGATACTTCCGAAAAGAAACCTTTCCCTGTTGCTGTTGCTATTCCTGCTCTTGTCGGTGGGATGGCTGCTGCTTTTGGAGCTTTTGGATTGTGGTGGTGGTGTAGTAAACGGAATAAGAAGCAGAGGAGGGTGAGTCATATTTCCTCTTCTTCTTCTTCCTTGCTTCCCTGCTGCTTTCGATCGACCACTAGGGCCTATATTGTATGTTCCGGAAACGGTGCTGACGAGTAGGAACGATGGGAAGCAGCCCAGAGAAAGAAACAACGCCAAAGAGCAGGTTCAGCTGGACGACCTTCAATTGCCAGTTCCCGTGGACCATCCGCTACGAATCTCAAGAACCTTGCTGAAAAGGATGTGATCCCTCCAGTACCGGCATTACCGAAACATTACCCTACACATGGCGAGAAACAATCTGCAGCCTCCGGCGGCTACGGATATGCCCCCCAACAACAGCAGCAGCCACAACAGGGTTACGGGCACGCATATGGGGCAGACCCCTACTACCAGGCCCCAGGCGCCGATGTACCAAGGGCACAGTACCCACATGGGTACGCTCCTCAGCCTACTATCGATGGACCTATTTCTCCTACATATTCCGATCATTCTGCCAACTCTGGTAATTCCTCCGCTTCAGGATCGACATCATCGACTTCAACATCCGATCCTTCCACTTCTACAAAAGAAAAGAAAACGTCACCTACCAAATCTGGATCGAGATCTACTGCCCGAGTGGCCGTTGCCGATTCAGCAGCTGCGACAGCGGGTCTAGATGCGAATGTCCGATATCAACCCAAGAAACCTTCTCCACTCGCCTTGAAGGCTATGGAAGATAAGAAGAAAGCAGAAGCAGCGAGGTACGGTGATCAGGAAATGTTGGCTGTTCCTGAGCAGTATCAGCAAGGAGGTGGGGGAGGCAGGAATGTAATGTCTGGAGAATGGGGAGTAGCACTAGGATCACCGAACCACGATCCCTCTGCCCAATTTTCATTCGCCGAGCAACAACAACAACAATCGCAATACATGAATGGTGGCAGTGGGAAGGACGTTAGTCGATACTCGAATGATCCTTACCTCGCACAGAACAGGGCGCCTTCTGGACATTATTCAAATGATCCTTATGCGGGGTATCATGATCCAGTCAGCAATGCTGCGCAGAAATCAAATTGGGTCTAGTCCAGGGATGAGACTTCCTGTGTATTTGTAACATTTCTGGACTTGTTTCTTATAGGCGTTTATAGTCTCTTCCCTCTCTTTTGGTATGTAGAATAAGGCTATGCACTTTTTGCTTGAGATGTTCACGTGGTGACGTAAATAACGCAAATCGTCATTCGGTGCCTGTTGATTCCACTTGTATGGTTGGTTGTATGAAACGCCGTTGTCGTAGAGTTGCTTTTGTACCTCCATTCATATCATACATACTCAGCTGCTACCATCACCCGATCGTAGACTCAGGTGGAATATCGAAATATCCCGACTCTCGCGTATCACTTCGACTGAATCGCTGAATTAAACCGGTTACAACTCGAATTAATCAATCAACATGTCATTCCTTCTTCAGAAAGGTGCAAAGGTATGTCTACCAATCCCACTCTACTATATCCCACGCACAAAACATGAGAACGTCGGGTCGGAATTGGCAATTCAAAAGTGTTCCATGTAATTTCAAAGTCAATTTCCAAAGTCGGGCTATGAGCTCGAGCCACCCATCACCGTCACCTAGATCGATGGAATCTAGCTAACAAACCAGAAATATATGGGCAAGCAAGCGGCGCAATATGAACCTGAAGATCCCCACTATGTAATGTCGACAGATTCAAGGGGTAAGAAGAAGAGGATGATTGTGAGTCTTGCCTCTTGCAAACCTACATGAAGGATTGGGAAGAAAAGGCTGACTTGATAGCGACCTGTCCCTGCTGGTCTTTCTGCCAAGGATGAAAAGATTCTCAAAAAGATTAGAAAGAGGGCTCACTATTTGGATAAAGGGGCGAATCTATGTGGATTCAAAGTTGGATGGACGTTCTTTATTGGTATGTCCCCTTTTCTCTTGTGATTGCGTCGTCGACTTGTTCTTCTCCGTATTCGTACATGGCGGATACGACTGTCTTCAGCGTCGATAGGTGTAAGAGGGTATAGCTGATTATCAGGTTTCATTCCCCTCCTTGGAGACTTGGTTAATATCATGTTGAATTACAACCTTATCGTCAAACTCGCCAAGAAACTTGATCTGCCTGAATCTATCATGTCGAGGATATACGTAAACAACGCAGTTGCTGCTGGAGTCGGGTGAGTCCTACGTTTCATACCAGAGATATCAGCTGATAGTAGATTCGTACCTCTAGTTGGAGATGTCGCTCTTGGTACGCCACAGTCGTACTAATAAATGAGCGAATGCTGATAAGTAGCCGTCTGGAAAGCAAATTCACGTAATGCCCATTTGTACGCAATTTTATTGTAACCGGACCAGAGCTGACATCAGGATCGAAGCATTCCTCACAACGCGCGGTCAAAAGAATCTAGCTGCTATGGTTCCAGGTGGATCAGGCGCTCAAGCTCAAGGCCAAGGCGTGGTCGGCAACGGCCAAGCCGGAAGATACAACAGTACCCAGAACGCTACCGTTACGAACGCAGAGGTGGATCAAATCGTCAACGAGAGTCGAAGAGCTGGGACTGCTACACCGCCGGTACCACCTCAGGGAGGGCTACAATATCAGCAGGGACAGCAGCAGCCTTATCAGGCTAGAGCAAAGGGACAGAGACAGGGTGTGTAGGTCGACGCGTAGGAGGCAGTGATACACGGGAACAGGGGTGCGTAATATGTATTATATTTATCAATCGAGGTATGTACAAAACCTTGATACCTTTTCTCTCCTCGGCTCGGCTCGGGACAGGTGTCTGAAGAATGGACTCTAGCCGCCAGACTTGCGCTCCGTGAGAAGCCAGTCAGGGAAGATAGGCTCGTAATTCGATCAAAACTCACATTTCAATTTGCCGCGTCGCGGCAAATCAGACACTGCTCATATTCATTCTGATCCTGATCCTCATTTGTCTTTAAGCTAAACCACCAGCCCAGGCCTCGCACCCATACCAGAGATTGTAACCCTCTACCCGATACGGTGGGTTTCGATAATGAGACACGTTGAAATTGTAGTACATACCATCGCCAGGAAACTGCACAATGGACGATCACTCTTAATTGTTAAATCGAACTCAATCTCATCCCTTCTTAGTGTTTGTCGTCTGGATTGTCTCACGCGGTCTAGGGTAGGTTTGGGTGTTGTGCATATACTTAACGTCTGTCTGATATCTCTCTTATTTTCTATCTACTTCTTACTCACTTCTTTGATCTGATCATCATCATCATCATCATGACGACAACCACACTCAACCAAATCCCTCTATTCGAAAGAACCGCCATGAAACTCTCCCACTCCAACGATTCTATCGTCACTGCCGTAGACGAAGACGTATCCATCCCTCAATTCTTCAGTACCGGATTCCCCAAAAACACAGTAAACACCCCAGACTTACCCGAATTATCAACCCACCTCGATAAACTGTTCATAAAACATTACTCTAAACTCCTGTCCAAGGGACGAAGAAAAATGTATATAGTGGGTATATTAGGATCAAATGATGAGGGATGTCTTTCATATGGAAAGAGTTTGGAAAGATATTGTGATACATTGGGAATTGAATTTGATGTGTTTAATGTCATTGGAGAATCATTTGAGGCGACTCAAGCGTTGATTGCAGAGATGAATGGTAGGAATGATGTAGATGGAATGATTGTTTTTACACCTATTTTCGGTGGTGAACTTGTAAGTTTTATTTTCCTTCTCATTCTATGATATCCTTGACTACCCAACCACATTCCCGCCAATTGGATCATGAGATCGGCAGGCTGATGAATAGGACGAAGAACTCCGATCATGTATAGCTCCTCATCTTGATATCGAAGCCCTCTCCCCTCAATCTACGAAAGCATACGAGACCGCAGCCCCTGTCAGTCTTCAACGAGTGTTCAATCCCGATCTCTTCCCTACCACAAACAAGCAAGTAGAAGTAGACGAACCGATCAAAGAACTGGTAGAATTCACTTCTGGGGTGGATAATTCCAAAGGGGATAATGTTTTATTCCCTTGTACTCCAATGGGTGTTTGTCAGATTATCATGAGTATGGGAACGTTTTGGAATCATCATGTGAATAAAGAGGATGCTTTAAAGGGAAAAGTTATTACTATTTACAATCGGTATGTCTTTCCTGTTCTTCTCATTCTCCTTTCACCTTTTGCTTCCTACAAATCCATTTCGCCCATCCGAACTCATCTCGTCGAACCAGACTGATATGTAGATCGAGAGTATTTGGCCACCCACTAGCCCAAATGCTAGCTAATGCCGGAGCGATCGTCTACTCAAGGGACGCTGCAGATATTCTCCTATTCTCACGCCCATACGATAGAGTCATTACAACCGAAGTTGAAACGGGTGATCACGACCATCTCACCCGTGATGAAATGGGAGACCTACATCCCGATATACGATTCGAATTACTCCGTTCTTCCGATTTGATCATTTCAGCCGTACCGGGCAAATACAAGATTAAAAACACGAAATTGAGGGCTGGATGCGGATTGATTAATGTTGCTGGTGGAAACAACTTCTGTCAGGAAATGATTGATCAATCGGGATGGTATGTACCTAAAGTTGGATCTGTTACTAGGAGGTGTTTGTTGATCAATGCTTTGATAGCTAGAGTAGCTAGGGAGCGGGGTGTTGATGTCGGTGGGCAGGGGACTAGGCATGAAGAGAGATAGGGTCAGTCAGAGGTTCTAGATAGATCAAGAGGATCGGCTTGCTGGACAATAATCGCATGCATATTCCTCTGCATCCGGATCAGTCCAGTCGTCACAGCAGAAGCCTCTTGTCACTTCTGCGCTTTTCTTGTCCCGCTTATAAGCCAGCAACTCGCCTGACAAGATCGACACTCCCCTCAGCCCAACCAATATCATTATGTCCACCCCTAAATCCATCCCAGTACAAGATATCCCCTCCATCTCGCTTGTACGTCAATACATTACCCCATCCTTCATATCTCATCACATCCACTTCGGAGGAATCAGATAGGCTGGAGAAGAGGGTGGATGAGTGATGATGGGGAATCACATCATCGTCTCTTGCGTGAAGAATCAGGATCGGGCATTTCGTGTTCTGATCTGTTAGTGGTGTTTGAATGGAGGGTACGTACCGCTAGAGCTGAGATCGAATTGAATGGATAGGCAATGTAAGTCTTGAAGAACTCTGTTGATCAGCATGAGTTATGGGATGACGAGTTCGGTTCTGACCTAGAGCGAAAGGAATTGATTTAAGAGGTGACAAGAGTGGGATGAACCCAAACAGCCAGAAACTGTCATCAGCTACTCTCCGATTCCAAAGGGAGGTGCTCACTCGTCAAGTAGGTTTGTGATCGAGGTGAAAGGTGCCATAAGGACCACAGCCTTCGGATGGACACCTAATATCAGACCCACCACTCTACATTCCTCTAGACATACCTTCCCTGACGAGTTCCCCCGCTAAACCAGCAACGACCCCAGTCCCTAAACTCTGACCCATCAAGATTATTTCTCCCCCGCCTTGTTCGGTTACATAATCCCAAATCGCCCTTGCATCTGCGATGAGCCCTGGCTCGGACG
>Ga0308160_10007399_pt1 | contig 10924 bp, 6 predicted proteins | sample PhyFR1_FD_201036 | JGI IMG/M metagenome (GOLD analysis project Ga0308160, IMG submission 201036) | Phyllosphere microbial communities from UC Gill Tract Community Farm, Albany, California, United States - DLSLF.R1 | ecosystem: Host-associated > Plants > Phyllosphere > Unclassified | place: USA... | reverse complement strand
ATGACACTCGACTTGAGACTATTTTCGAAATTGTGCTGAAACTTTTGGAGGGCCAATAAATCAGCCTGTTCTTCTACGTGACGTTGATCCATCTGACACATACCCCTTTCGTGACACAATCGACTACTCTTTCAGTATGACCGAACTGTCCTGAAAATTCAAAGTCAGTCTTTTGTCGTCACGATCGTATTAAACGTTTTATCGTCTTCCGCGATGACCATCTTCTTTTGCGACCGCAGATGATACAGACGACGGATGTTCAGGATGACGACCTTCATGACGGCATAGAACGGAACACCGAGCAGTACACCAAAGAATCCGGCGATGTTTCCGGCGACGAGCAGGACGATGATGATCGTGAGCGGATGGACATCAAGCGTCTTCCCTTGAACGAGCGGTGACATGATGTGCGAATCAATCTGTTGCGCGACCGTCATGACGATGACCGCATAGATCGCAAGAATCGGATCCTGGATGAACCCAACGATCAATGCCGGAACAACCCCGATGACCGGTCCGAGGAACGGAATGATATTCGTAAGCGTCGCAAATAAGGCGAGCAACAGCGCGTAATCGATGCCGATGATCAGATAACCGATATAAGCGATGATGCCGACACCGATACTGACGATGACTTGACCCCGGATGTAGCTCATGATCGTTAAATGCACGTCATGCAGAATTTTTTTCGTTTCCTTATGGTATTCAAACGGCATCATTTTAACGAGATTGCCCTTCAGCTTATCTCCGTCGAGCAACATGTAGATCAACATGATCGGAATGATGACGATCGTCACGACCGTCGTCGTGATGACACTGACGAACCCGCCGACACCGGTTCCGATGTTTTTCAGGAAGGTCGAGGCATACTCCGAAACATTCCCGGAAAACTTATTAAACAGATCATCCTGTCCGCTGAGGAACCGGGAGAAGAAAGCACTGTTTTCAAGTTGATCCCGGACATCAATCAGCTGACGCTGGAACTGGGAAGCGAGTGTCGGAATCGAATTGACGAATTCCGTAATCTGATCCGATAGCATCGGACCGAAGATGAACCCGAGCGCCGTCAGGATACTGACGAGTCCGAGCAAAACGAGAATGACGGCCGGGCGCCGTTTCATCTTCTTCTCGAGCAGCTCGACAATCGGTAGCAGGACATAATACAGAATACCGGCAATTGCGAGCGGCGGAACGACCATCTGCAGTAAAATCGCAATCGGCCGGAACAAGAACGTCACATGATTACCGATCCAGACGATAATCAGCAGCGTCATGATCCACCAGGCACCGCGGTACCATTTGTTTTCGAACATCTTTTGCATCTTGTCACTTCCTTATGATTAAAATGAGGACTTCTCCTTCATTAGATTCCCTTTATTCCGACGCTTCTAATCCTTATTTTCAAAAAATAGTTGAAGGATTGTTCAATCGTTTCCTTCATAAAATGCCGCTTGTGTTGTATTCATTCTTTAAATCCAGTAATTAAAATATCTTTTTTGCATCTTTGCATGTTAAAGTTTGATGGATACCTATTTAATTAAGTACTATAAAAATACTGGATTAATTCTTTGAACCTTAGAAAATAACATATGGAGGATAAACAAGTGAAATGGATTAATCAAAAAATCGGTCGCCAGTTGATGTTTGCCTTTTATATGGTTTTCATCGCGCTCAGTCTGACGTCAGCGATCGTCTATACTTATACGGAACGAAAGATTGACCAGACGAATGCCACATTCGATGATTTACGGGAACGCCGGACAAATGCCAATACTTTAGCCAACGAATGGACACTTGTGCAGAGCAATGTGAAATCGTATGTGCTGTTCGGTACACCAGAAATACTCGATACGATCAAAGCGAATCAGCGGGAAATCAATCGTTTGACGACCTGGTTCGAAAAAAATGCCATTTACGAACAAGGAAAGGAATATGCGGTCGCGACCCGGACGCTTTATGACGATTACTTCGGGACCGCCCTTCCGCTGTTGACGGAGTATGTCGCCGGTAAGAACGACGGATCAATCGACGAGACATTCCTTGATCCAAAAACCCTTGCTTCCTTATCAAACGGCGATGATTTGTTTAATGAGAACGGCACGTTAAAAGGCTCCAACAGCCAACTGACGACAGATACGGATGCTGCCGGCATCGATACATTGCTGAACAATTACTTAAACTTGATTCAAAACAAAGAGACGGAAGCGAAAACGAACCTGCTCGGTGAGATGCGGGTCGCTCAGTTCATTTGGCTGTCCAATCTCGTCGTCCTGATTATCATCCTGTTACTGCTCGTGCGACCGTTCATCAGCCGGGTGACGAAGCAGGTTAACACGTTATCCCGTGACAGTGCCCTGCTCGCAAGCGGAGAGGACATCAACACGATTCCATTACCGAAACGTCAGGATGAGCTGTATATCTTAACGACATCCTTTAACCGGATGGCGACTTCGATCGCCGACAATAAAGTCCATATGCTGGCGAAAAACGAAGAGTTACAAGCGCAACAGGAAGAGCTCGTCGCCCAGCAAGAAGAGTTGCAGGCGCAACAGGAGGAGCTCGAAGAAGCACTCGAAATCACGTTGCGCAGCGAACAGCATCTGAAATACCGCAATGAACTGACGGAGACCCTCGCGTCACGCGAGACGTTGACGGCGTATCCGGAAATCATCGAAAAACTTGTCGCCATCACCCACTCGGAAATCGGTGCCCTGCTGTTCCTCGATCAGCATGACGTCCGCTCGACGATTGAGTACGGGATGACGGAAGAGATGGTCGGTCAGCTCGTCAAGGACGATCAATCGTTGTTCCACCGGGCCCGCGTCTTAAAACGACCGGTCCATTCGTCAAAACAAGTTGCTCATGACAGTCCGTTGCCATATCCGTACTATATGTATGAGGTTGCCGTTCCGATCCTTGATCCGAACGAAGAACAGATCATCGCCTGCGTCTACCTCGTCCGGTACCGGGATGCCTTCACACCGGAACAGATGGGTGACATCCTGTCGTTCTCGCACCAGTTGTCACTCTCGCTGATGCGGATGGGTATTTATGAGAAGATGATGCACGAGAAAAATAAGACCGGTCAACTCCTGAACTCGATCCGGGAAGCTGTCGTCTACATCGAACATGAATCCGACGAACTGCTCGTCAACGAACCGTTGATGAAACTGTTCCCGGAAGTCCAGACGGAATACCAGGACGACAGTAATCTGTCCTCGTTCCGCCAGGCGATGTCGGCACTCTCCGCCATCATCGATGAACCGGAACCGTTTGAACAGTATATCGAACAAATCGTCGAACAGAACCTGCCGAAAGACAGTCTTCTCGTCTCGATCCGTTCACACAGTGCCTACATCCAGATTTACGCGGAAAAAATCCAGATCAATCAGGTCTGGGTCGGTACGATGCTCGTCTTACGCGACGTCACGAAAGAAACGGAAGCGGACCGGATGAAAGAAGAGTTCGTCTCGACGGTCTCGCATGAACTGCGGACACCCTTATCCTCGATTTACGGTTTTACGGAACTGATGCTGAACCGGGAAATCGATCCGCCGAAACAACGCAAGTACTTGACGACGATCCACTCGGAAACGGGACGCCTGACGACACTCGTCAACGATTTCCTCGATGTCCAGCGGATGGAATCCAGTGAACAGCGTTATCAGATGGCAACGTTTGATGTCGTTCAGCTGGCCGCAGAATTGATTGACTTCCATGACGCTTCCCATACGACGCACGAATTGTCGTTTGAAGCTGTCGGACCGATCATGATTGATGCCGATGCGGAAAAAATCAAACAGTTGCTGAACAACCTTCTCAGCAATGCGATCAAGTATTCACCGGATGGCGGGAACGTCGCGATTCGCATCGAAAACCACGACGGCTTTGCGGAAATCACGATTCGTGACCAGGGAATCGGGATTCCCCAAGAAGCGATGTCGAAGTTGTTCGATAAGTTTTACCGGGTCGACAATTCGGAGACGCGGAAAATCGGCGGAACCGGACTTGGCCTGTCGATTTGTAAGGAAATCGTCAAGCACCATAACGGGACGATTGATGTCGAGTCGACGATTGGTGACGGATCGACGTTTACGATCCGCTTCCCGATTGCGGTCATCTCGACCATCCTCACGTATGAAGAATAAACTGACGTGCCTTTGTCATTCGACAAGGGCACGTTTTTTTGTCAGGTTACGGACTACGGCAGGACGGGTATTAGGAGAAGAGCTGAAAAACGAAGGGAGTTTTAGACATGGCATTAGGTTGGATTGGATTAGGTCATATGGGAGTGCCGATGGCGTTACGTCTCAGACGAGCCGGGCATCCGATCAACGTGTATAACCGGACGGTCGAGAAGACGGAGTCTCTCGTCAAAGAAGGGGCTGTCGCGCTCGAATCGCCCCGCGCCGTCGTCGAACAATCGGACATCATCTTTCTGATGCTCGCGGATGGTCCTGCCATCACGGCCGTCTTCGAACAGGAAAACGGTCTGCTGGCAAGTAAGCTGTCGGAGAAAACCCTCGTCAACTTGAGTACGATTTCACCGGAACAATCGGTGTCCTTTGCGGAACGGATCGAACAGGCCGGCGCAACGTATCTCGAAGCACCTGTCTCCGGATCCGTCGGGGTCGCGGAAGCCGGTCAACTCGTCCTGCTGCTCGGCGGAGACGAACAGACGATTGCCGCCTGTCGTCCCTACTTCGAAATTCTCGGTAAGGAAAGCATTCATTTCGGTGCTCACGGAACAGGGAGTTCGGCCAAACTTGCCATCAACCTCCTGCTCGCACTTGTCGGGGAAGGTGTTGCCGAGACGCTGTTGCTCGGCGAACGGGCCGGACTCGACAAAGAGAAGCTGATTCAGCTGATCGGAGCATCCGGAATGAACACACCGCTCTTCCAAGGGAAACAGACGATGTACCGGGACGAACAGTTCCCGCCTGCGTTTCCGCTCCGCTTGATGGCAAAGGATCTCGGTTTGATCACGGAAGAAGCGAAACGATTGACGCTCGACCTGCCACTGGCAGCGACAGCACAGACGCAGTATCAGCATGCCTTGGAAAGTGGCCACGGCGACGAAGACATGGCAGCTGTGTATCTATCATTAAAGCAGCGGTAACCCTGGAGCAACCAAAATCAGGCGAGACTATTCCCGGTTCTTATAACGGAAGTAGTCTCGCCTATTCCTGGTGGGGTAAGCCATCACTTTTATCCATTAAATCAACTGACGAAGCAATGTTTGACTCGTCTCACGCATCTAAGAGGGCATGGAGTCATCATTAACACATTCATCAAAAAATTAACAGACAATAGCGCGTCATGGATGAAAATGGAGCTTTCGTCATATATATATGCGTATACGACTCATCGAAGGTCGATGAAAGATGCGAACGAATGTCTCGGCAGGAATGACTTCGGCGCCGGGGCGTAAATAATTCTTCTCTTCTTGAATCGAAATCCAATAATAACTGTAATGGTTGTTCCGTAAAGATGGTCACTTGACAGTCGATTTCAAGCCGCTGGTAATAATCGAAGACACACTGACGAACGAATAAGGCTCTCTCATGAGTAATCATATGTGCCGCCCTTCCATTCACTTATCCAACTCGAATAGTGAATATTCAAAAAAACTAGTACATGACATATTCCTATTTAATAACTATTACCCTGTTTGATCTTCTAATATCGAAGATCAAACAACTCGTCCCTTCTTTTGACTCCTGCAGCATACGTCAAAAAGAGCGGACAGCATCCGATTTTCATCGCTTCTGTCCGCTCTTTCTAGAAATCCTGTTCATAGATCACCATTCAACATTATTTCAGTGACGTCACGATTCCCATCATCTGGTCCGATGTCGTCAAGGCTTTTGAATTAAACTGGTAGGCCCGCTGAATCTGCGTCAGGTTCGTCATCTCCGTCGCCATATCGACATTTGAAGTCTCAAGCGTTCCGACCGTCAACGGATTTCCCGTCGCATTCTGATATTGTCCTGCCGTCGTATAGAGACCGCCTCCGACATCGGTCAATTCACCATGGTTCGGAATATCGGCGACACCGATCCGGGCGAGAACACGTCGTTCCCCGTTCAGGACGCCGGTGATGTTGCCATCTTTGTTCAGTTCGATGGACGTCGCATTGTCCGGGAATGTAATTGGTTCGTTCGCCTGATTGATGACCGATCGTCCGGCATCATCCGTCAACAGGACTTGACCGTTCGCTTGCGGGGACAATTCAAAATTACCGTCACGTGTAAACTTCGTCACGCCGTCCGCATCAATCACACCAAAGAAATGGTGTGGATTGCTGAGGGCTGCGTCGAGCTTCCGTCCGGTATTTTGGAACGTCCCGGTTGCGAAACGTGTCGCTTCATTCGCGACGTATCCGCCGACGCCGAGGCGCAGGCCAGCAGGTGTCGTCAGCGGTCCCGTCGTCAGTCCTGCCGGTTGATTGTTCAGGTTACGGACGAGCAGTTCATTGAACTGGGAATCCCGCCGTTTGTAGCCGTTCGTATTGGCATTCGCCAAGTTATGTCCGGTCGTATCGAGCTGCTTCTGGAGCTGAGCCATCGTACTGGCGGATGTATAAAGTGATTGCATGAACTTCCTCCTTGATTAACGGACGCGTCCGATTTCCGAAACTGCTTTTTCAGCCGTCCGGTCATAGGCCTGGATGACTTTCTGATTGGCTTCGAACTGGCGGAGACCGGCGTTCATCTCCGTCATCGTCTGTTCGACTTCGACATTCCCGAGTTCAAGTACCCCTTGGTCGACTTTGACGGCACCGGCATTCAAGGCGTCCGGTGACCGGAACAAACCATTTCCGGTCCGCTCAAGCGTTTCCGGCTGATTCGTGACGACCAGACCGAGGTTGCCGATGGCTTGACCGTTTCCGTCCGTGACGGCACCGTCCGCACTGACGACGAAATCTTCATTAACGACGTTCAGCGGCTGACCGTCGTCACCAAGGACAAGATCATTTTCCGTCGTCCGGAGCAGACCGTCCTGTCCGACGGCGAATTGACCATTCGTCGTATAGAGTGTTTCCTCTTCGCCGGTCGCGGGATCTGCATGCCGAATCGTAAACAGGGCTGCTCCTTCAAGCGAGCTGATTTGCAGATCGGTCGCGTTCCCCGTCTCTGTGATCGAACCGAGAGCGAAGTTCGGTGTCGCCGCCTGCATGAACACACCCGTCGCGAGCTTCCCGACTGTTCCGCGGGAGCGGACACCGGATTGTTCATTGACGCCCGACTGCTGAATCATCATCTCGGGAAAGGTCCGGAGGGACGCCTGATCGGCCCGGAAACCCGGCGTCCGAGCGTTGGCCAGGTTATTGCTTAACATCTCTTGCTGCCGTTGTAACGCCTGCATCGCACCAGACGCCGTGTACATTCCTCGTAACATATGTGTTGGCTCCTCATTGACTTATTGTTCAATTCTATTCTTTAAGTATATCGGTCAATTTTTTGGAAATTCGATGTTTTTTTCAAAATAAGGTAATGAATCGCGTAGATGCATCGAAAGGCCTACCCCATTCGTTCAAAAATATTTGCTTATTTTTCAACAGACACGATATGTCTAAATCCCATAAATTGTTATAATCAAGCTATAACGACACTAAATGAGGTGAGATCATGCCCTTCTTCAAAAAGAAGAACACAGAATCCTTCATCAACGGTTCCCTGGATTTTAAACAACTGGTCGACGCGACCCACTTTCTCGAAAATCACCCCGATGCGGTCTATACTTTGAATTTAGAAGGACAAATCGTCTCTTACAATCAAAAACTGTCCCTGCTGCTCGGATATGGCGGAAAAAAACTCCATCACCAGCACTTCAGCGAATTCATCACATCCGCTGAAGCCAAGCGGATTGCTCCGCTCAAACAACGGGCTTTGACCGGGGAAACCGTCCATTTCACAGCAGAAGTCACACATCATGATGGACATCTCTTAACGATGAACGTCACAAACATTCCGATCTATCAAAATCATGTCATCATCGGCGTCTACGGTATCGCCCGGGACATCACCCAACATGTTCAACTACGGCTCCAACATACCCGGCTGTCGGCAAAAGAACAATTGACGGCGTCACTTCCCGGACTCGCTTTTTTAGAGTACGAAACGAAACAGGACCGTCTCGCGTTGTCTGCTCATTTCGCCTCTTTGCTCGATCTCTCGCAACACCGGTTGGCTTCACTCGATTATGAGGAGTTTTTACTTGAAATCCATCCGGAGGACCGGTCCCGGTTTAAAACCTTCCTGACCCTCCTGCGGACAGGAGAACCAGCTGTCTCCGGTTCTTTTCGGATGAATCAAACACGCGACTATACACAGGATGTGACTTGTCAGGGACTCCGCTCGGAAAACGGCAATCAGGAGCTGTTCAGTTTCCTGTTTCAGGCCGTCGCGAAACCGGCTGTAGAACCGGAACATGGGTCAGACCGGGCGATCCAACCAGAGGAAATCCGAAAGCTTTCTTTATATGATGAAGTGACCGGACTGCCGAACCGGACACTGTTCCTCGAAGAAGTCGAGCACCTGATCCGGACCGGTCATCCGTTTACGATTCTATCGCTTGATTTCAATCAGTTGCATCAGATCAATGAACAGATCGGCTATGATATCGGTGATCAGTGGTTGCGACAGACGAGTCATTACTTAGCGGAAAAATTGCCGGATCTCTATTGTGCCCGGCTTGCCGGCGATCATTACGCTGCCTTGTCGACGGAACCATTCGACGAAGTCGCCCTGAAAGAGACATGTCTCCATTTATTGACGCTGAACACGATGCGTTTTCAGATTGAAGGCTACGAACTGGCGGCTGAACTGGCGATCGGTCTCAGTCCGTTCCAACATGATGAAACGACGGCTACGGAGCTGTTGCATACGGCCAACCGTGCCTTGTCCCGTGCCAAGCTGAAGATACAGCCCTCTTATGAGTTTTATACGTCACAGCTCGATCTTGAAATCTATCGCCGCCATCAGCTTGAACAGAGTCTGCGTCATGCGATCGAACAGGATGAACTGTTTCTCGAATACCAACCAAAGGTCGACATTTGGAGCGGACAGATTTTAGCGTGCGAAGCGTTGATTCGCTGGGATCATCCTGAATGGGGTCGCATTCCCCCACAAGACTTCATCCCTTTGTCGGAGGAAGGTCATTGTTATTTGCCGATCGGTGAATGGGTGCTCGATACCGTCTGCCAGACGATCCAGTCCCTCTTGCAACAACGTGTTCCGGTCGTCCCGATTTCAATCAATCTCTCTTCCAATCAACTGCTTCACCGGGATTTCCTCCAGACGATCCGTACGTGCCTGCACCGCTATCAGGTCCCGGCACGGTACTTGCAACTCGAGCTTCAGGAAAGCATCCTGTTGCACGAAAGCGAGTTCGTCAAAGAGACGTTACAGCAACTCCATCAGTTAGGAATCCAATTGATCCTCGACGGTTACGGCAGCGGGGTTTCTTCCCTCAGCAGCCTCCGGAGTTATCCGATCAGCAGTCTGAAACTCGACCGGTCGTTCGTCACTCAACTGGAGGAAGATGACCGGTCCGTCCCGCTCATCAAAAGCATCGTCTACCTGGCAAAAGAATTTCAGCTATCGGTCGTCGCCGAGGGCATCGAGACGCTTCAGCAGCTCGATCAGTTCCGGGATTTTGAATGCCACGCCGTTCAGGGTTACCTGTTCAGCCGTCCCGTCGGTATCGAGGCGTTACGTCTGCATTTGAAACAAGGTGTCCTGCAACCGGTCGAATCGATGAAGAAGTCACCGAAAAAACCATTGCCGTCCCTGCACGGACTCATCTCGATCACACGGTTGAACGGAAAGGATGTCAACGTCGGAGCCTCCCCGGTTCTCATCACCCGCAGTACGAACCGATCCGTTCATTTTTATGCGTCGATTCGCTTGCCGGTCGACCATCAAATCGAACTGTCGCTTCAATTGACGGATATCGTCCATCCGAAAACACTGATTGAACCGCTCGCCGTGACCGAACTCGATAACGGACTGTTCCATTATTCGGCTGACTATAAAATCCGCGCTCAGTCGGGACAAATCATGAAGGCGCTCGAAACATCCGAGCAATTGAAGCTGGATGAATTCTTCCTGTTATCCTGATGTTGCTACATCAAAAAGGCTGTTCCGATGAAAATCGAAACAGCCTTTTTCTATGCATCATGAATGTTTTTTACTGAGGACAGCCGTTTGCGTCCGTTCGAGCACCGCGTTCGTGATGACAATCAGACCGGTGAACAGGAACAACGCTTCAAAACCGAAGTGACCGGCAATCTGACCACCCGCCAGTGGTCCGAGGAAATTCCCCATGAACTGGGCCGACTGGTTATATCCGAAGATCCGACCCGACGCATTCGCCGGCGTGTGTTTTCGGAGCAGCGCCTGGACCGACGGCATCAAAGCGGCAGTCGCAAAGCCAATGCCCATCCGTAAGATGATCAATTGGCTCGTATCCGTCACAAACGCTTGCGGAATCAGGAAGGCGGCGAAAATCAGTAAGGCGAAGAACAAGACACGTTCCGCCCCGATTTTATCCGACAGCCGACCGAGTCGTTGGGCGGCAATCAAGGCCGCAATCCCCGGCGCCGACGCGACGATACCGGACAGTAAGGCCAATCGTTCCGTGCCGGGACTGAGTTCCCGGACGTACAGCGATAGAATCGGACTGATCGATTGTGCTGCGAACTGAATCAAAAACGTCGTCAAAAAGAGACTTAAAATCAGTTCCGGATGACGTAACGACTGGATGATTTGTTTCGCTGACGCCATCTGCTTTGTCTGCAGCGGCACGAATTCTTCTTTGACGAAGAAATACGTGACGAGGAACGTCAGGAAGAGCGGAATGCTCGTAAAGAGAAAAACGGGTCGAAGCCCAATCATATCGGCAAGGAATCCTCCAATCA
>Ga0308160_10007398_pt1 | contig 10926 bp, 11 predicted proteins | sample PhyFR1_FD_201036 | JGI IMG/M metagenome (GOLD analysis project Ga0308160, IMG submission 201036) | Phyllosphere microbial communities from UC Gill Tract Community Farm, Albany, California, United States - DLSLF.R1 | ecosystem: Host-associated > Plants > Phyllosphere > Unclassified | place: USA... | reverse complement strand
TCGAGCAAGCGAACGATAAATCGAGTAGTGGAAGGCAGACGAATCAAGCGAGTTGACACCAGCCTCTCGGATGAAGTACTGGTCATCGGCCCTAGTGATAGTCTGAGCTTCACCGAAGCCGGGAAGTTGAGTGGGCATTCGACCGCGACCATAATACAGAGCTCCAAAAGTATCTCCTCCAGTGACCTCACCCGGAATGAAGAAGTTGGTCTTGTTGACCGCTACCGCGCACTCTCGCACGTGCTGGGACCACTGAGCAAGCGCAAGCACGGTAACCTGGGTGGCCTTGTCGATTCGGATTCCATCGATATCGAGCGCTTGAATGGCGAGACAACTCAGCTTGGAGAGCTTGTCATTGACGCTGGGCATCCATTCACGAAGACGATCTTGCACGGAAGCGAACTTGGACAATTGACGTTGCCAATCAGGGAAAACACCGAAAGCTTCGGTATCTCCGTACTGGTCGAATTCGGATTCGAAACAACCGACAGCTGGGGAAGGGTCGAGCCTGACACCACTGTCCAACCAGAACTCGGGCATGATACACGATTCGTTGTAGTGCGAGTTGTCGAACTGGAAATCAGGGTACGTGTCCAAGCCCCAAGGAGCGTAAGGTGGCAGCTTCCAGACGGCTTCGTATTCATCGAGCGAGAACGGGGTAGACGAGTTCAAGTGCCTGTCCAGAAGCAAGAGCAGGCGGTCAGTCGCATGTGATAAGTGAACCGCAAAGACGGGACGCCAGCTCACCCCTTGAAACCGATCATGTCTCCCATGGTTCCCACGGTGAAATCCGCGATCAAGTACATATCTCGACGGTGCATCTCGTCGATCAAGTCGATCCATTCTTGCATGGTACCGAAATGAGGATCGAACAAGGTGAAATCAATGACCGAGTAACCTGTATCATCGAATCAAAGAAGGTCAGCAGGGATTCGATCGATCTTATGCGCGGAACGGCTTGACGGACTGTCTGCTTGCCAAGGCATGTTCAACCAAGGAGTACCAGCGATGTAGAGCGACTTGACGCCCATTCCTTGCAAGTAGTCCAATGATCGAGAGTTCATCAGACCTTTGGCATCTCCTCCGTATCGCAATTGAGTCTCGGTAAGATCCCACTCGAATTGAGTTTTGAAGAAATCGTTGTTGTCCGGGATACCGTCGTACCATTTGTCAAGCAGCAGGGTATAACAGGGGAGAGCCTAAGATGGAGAAGAAGTTGATAGATCAGTCAAACTGCCTTGGGTCGAAAACATCTGGACGAAGATGCGACGTACACGCCAGTTGTCGGGACTAGGGTGGTAAGTGGCCTTCATCGTGGTCGTGTATTCCAAGACGTTTTGCGCGTCTAAACAAGATTCGTGGCAACGGCATTGATCAGCTCGGTGCGCAAAGTACGTCAGTCTCAAACTCGACTAACCTTGATTCTTGTTCATGTTCCAGGGGTCAAGGCTTGCGTTGTACTTGAGCGCGTCAACGCCCGAGCTCATCAAGCCGAGGACAGCAAATGCTGCCCCGGTCCAAGAGCCGGACATCATCCCCATCATCTTCGTAAAAGGTATCGTCTACGAGCTGATATCGACGTCGTACTTGATCGCCGAGGATATTCTGTTCGGTTTGTAGTTTTTATGGTTGGTGGTTTATCGGCTGCCTAGGTGATCCTTCGAATGATGACCAGCAACGCGATCGAGGGACGTGAGGGGTTCGTGAGAGTAGACAGAAACCGGCTCAGAGTCGGAGTTTGGTTTTTTTCGTTATGGCGTTTTCGTCTCGAATCCCCACGTGGAGAATGAGAAAGGAGTGACTAGGTCGAGCGTTGCAGCGAGAGAAGAAACAAGTTCTGCTCGCTCAAAAGGGTGTTGAGTGAATGTGGGTCGTGACACAAAGAAAAGGGGGACGTGAAGGCCGGGCGATTCGGCTGATCGCGTCTCAACTTGAAGTGGATGTCTTCAAGTCTATGTCGTCCACGTATCACTGTGATCTTTGCAGTGAAGACGTCCGTATGAGGGTCGTAAATCGTGCAAGTCGAACGAGATCAACCTTGGAAAAGCAGCAGACAAAGCAATTGAGTAAAAGGAAAGAAAGGTTCGTCGCGCTGATATCGTTTGAACGAGAGTGAAAGAAACGGGAATCACCGTGAGCGAGATTTGAGCTGGGACTCGTGGTCAACCATATTGTACAGCGCAAGCAGGGTGAAGAGGCGATGGCGGCAGGGCGGGGGAGAGCGAGGAAAGATGGAGGCGGTGCCGTTTTTGGCGCCCACGACCGGCGGGAAAGGGTGAGAAAGGGGGAGGGCACACGACGCGGCGGCGTAGGGGAGGACCAGGCGAGGGCTGGGAACGCGTTCTAGGGCGATTTTTTCATCAAAAGGAAATCGTTCTCATCTCCCTCTCTCCTCTTCTCACCCTGGCTTGCCTTCGGTGCTTCGTCACGATCACACAAAGCGACGAAAACAATTGTAGCCAACGGAGACAGCGCGCGAGGGATATCGATCACGTACAACAACCAATCGACTCTTCCCCAAAGATCACCACAATGCGCTGAAAGTTTCTGTTGGCTCTTTGCTGACAAGCACAGCGACGCCACTCTCTTGGCAGCAGTGACAATACGTATCGCTCAGCTTTAGTCCGCTGCATCACTTTGCGTAGTTAACGCTGTTCTTGCAGCAATCGTTCTCCCTGGACTGTATTTCTCGACCTGGAGAACAACGGTGTCACGACACAGCAATCTTCAAAAAATCGACCGAGATCCTGCTTCGCTCGGGTCCCTCGATCGTGATCGCCAGAAGATCATCAGTGGCTTCTTATTTTCTCTTCCGTCCTTCTACGAAGGAGATTCGGGGCTGCCCGGCTCGGTCTTATGGGTTGATGATGTTTGTGGAGCGAGAGATGAGCAGCTCGCGCGTCACGAGTCCGAGACAGATCCCGTCGCGTTGGGGATGGAATAGCGAAGACGAAACCTCGAGCGCTTAGGTTTGAAACAAGGAAGAGTCGCTTTGTCGACTGTTTGAGCATCTCTGAGGCAGTGGAGTTTTCGGCGCTCATTCATACGTACAACCGTGTTGTCAGTCCTTTGTTGGCAGACTGGTTGATGCAGCGCCTCGACTTAACGTGTTCATCGGATGTCGAGACATATAAGGGCTTCACCTTCCAGTCGCTGGGTCATCTGGTCTCCTCCATCCGTCAAACTTAACAAACACAGCTATGAGCGCTATATGAGATCATCCCACACTCAGCCGAATCCCAATGTACAATGGACTCATCTTGTTCTGTGTTGTATCAGAATGCGCTGAGACATAGGGACTCTGGCTAGACCATCACGCGGGATATAACACCTGGGAAAGTGGAAGTTACCCGCCAGATTGAATCGGCGTTGTATCGACGGTAAATCTATGAATCATGATACTCAAAGCCATTGATGCAGTGAGCGTTTATTGGGGCGCAATACGTATTGGCGCTTTTGATCACGGTCGATGTAACCGATTGCAAGATTACGGTCCACCTTAGAGTCATTGGTTCTGAGGGAGCAATTCCACCAATACCAGTTGTGGACGCTTATGCCATCCAGACGATCAATATATATCGCCCGGCAGCAAGTTACACATCAGTTCTATTCAAATTGGAGCTGTATATAAGATTAGAAGACGCCATCTACTGGAAGAGAGCCACATACAACTATTGAACGGCCAAAGAGCATGGTCCAGTGCTCATCGTAATAATCGCTGGCTATGTCAAGATGTCCTGGGCGTTCCTTATACCGTCATCCATCACCATTTTTTCGCTTTCTTCAGATATTGTTCGTTACACTTTGCAAAGTCCTATGGGAAAGAGATCTCGCCAAAGTGCCTGGGTTGAGAAGGATGTTGGGGGAAATTTCTAGTGTAGTAGCGTATTAGTATTAAACATAGGCGGAGAACAGAGACTCTTCAGCGATTGCAGTGGATGAACACCTCGTCAGCTCCGATTTCATGCAGCCGTTCGCCCCGGACCTGGGGCGATCTCGTTTAGCCCCTGAAGCCAACCACGGATGCCATACTGAGACTGCATGCCGGGCACAGCTGAATATCATCAACATTTCCACATTTCATACGAAACGGTTACAATAAATATCAATCATACATGAGCGACGCAAGTCAAGAGGTGATCCAAATCGAAGGCAGAACGAGCAAGTTATGATGTACAACGTTGTAGAGCATTATATACCGAATCCAGAACCGATTCCCAGTCAGCCGCGATCAAGCCGGTCGTCGTGTTTTCCTCATCGGCAGGTTCGACGTCGTGACGGACTCGGTCAGAGCAGAATTGCTCCTCTTATGTCCTGCCCGCGGTTGGATTTTGGATACTGCTGGAGCTATTGACTTGTATACGTCAACGGGAGAGATCTCCTTGAAGGCCAAATTGGCAGCGGGAGGCACATTCTCCTGCTGAATCTCTTCCGGCAGGAATCGATCGTTACAGTCGGCGAGAGCCGCATCGACAGGCGTCGCAGGCGAATCCTTGCATGTACTCGCAAGCACTGGTACGTATTCGTCCATTGGGGTAGAGGGGGTCGAGTCTGGAGGGGTCGCTGATTCGCCCGCGTGGTCGTTTTCGTTCATAGCAACATCGGTAGAAACCTCTCCGATGGTTTGGTACACGACCGCATGATCCTCGTCAATCGAGATGGGTTGGCCTGCGGGTTCGCGGAGAAGGTTGGATCTGTATCGTTCCAAAAGCGCATCTCGTGGTTGCGTGGTTTGCCATCCTGAAGGAACATTCCATGCGCGTTTACGAGGCGTCGACCCTGTTGCAACGTCGTCTCGAACACTGCCGATGAAGTCACCATGAATAGTTCGAAGATTGTCGACTTGGGATTGAGCTTGCGAGCAATGTTGCGCAAAGAGCGGTTCGGCAGCGGCATGCTGTATAATTTGGTAGCAAATTGTCAGCCTTTGTTTCTCATAGCTTTGAGCAATCGGCTTACAGCGGAGAGCACAGCTTCAGAGACGACTTTGATGTCTTCCTTAGCAACGACGATCCTGTCTTTGGCCGCGCTAAGGTTCGCATTTGCCTCCTGGTGAAGCGAGTCCAACGCTACGCGCGATTGGTTTCCTCGTGTGCGCATGACATCCGCGACTAATAGTTTTTGCAGTGTCAGTATCGACTCCAGACAAGATACCGACAAGGTCGACTTACAGGTAGCGTAGTCGGCACTCATATCGGTAATGCTGCGCTCCGCGACGTCTCGTCTCTCAGCGAGTTGTCCCTCTAGCTGCGAGATGTTGACACCCAAGGAATCGGTTAGACCGACTCGAGTTTCGTCGACGACCTGTGAGACAGATCAGTATTTGCATACCATGTGGTAAATAATCGGAAGCCTGACATACCTTGGTCGCGTCGGCCCGATGCGAAGCCTGAGCTTTTCGGATGAGATCCAAGTCCACTCGGTACTGATTGGACCGCTGTGCCGCTAAATCTGCCTCGCCATCGTAGGAAGCGAGAGTTTCGTCGAGAGCTGTGATACCCTGGCTATTCGCCGAGCTGATTCCAGAAACGGCTTTGTTCAGACTGGCACTCTGAGCGGTCGTAAACCCGGTCAGTAGAGACGTGATCTGAGAGACCAGGTCGTTACGCAATCGGGTGGACGTCTGCTGCTCCTCTTGCAACAACTGTGCCAGGCGTTCATTTTGGGTTCGCATTCGAGCGATCTATACGGGAGTATGACCGTCAGCCTCAAGAAGCTACTCCACTATACGGGGCAACTTGTACGGACCTCTTGTTCATGCATATCATGTGCGACCTTTTGCAAAGCCTTGGCAGAGTCGGATTCGTGAGTGGTCTGTTCCATGGCCCCCTCGATCAGAACATCCAATGTTTCAGAGATGTGATCGATCGAGCCTTGAATCTGTGGCGTTCCAAGGTTTGACATTAGCTCAGACGTCTCGCGAGTGGCAGCCTTTTGTTTAGACCGACCTCTTGAAGATGAGAAGCGGTCTCCGAGACGACCCTCTCTTGGGACTCGCGTTGAGAGACTCGCAGCTGAGTGATCCAGCATTGGAGATCCCGATGGACCGAAGCTTGTTTTCGTTGGAGATCATCTACAGCCTGGAGAGTGGTTGCAGAACCCTCCTCCCCTTGCCTCTGCGCCCGCTCCACATTGGCTGTGAACGATGTCATCTTTGTTGCGAGGAAGGCTTTATCTTGTTCAAGAGTCTATCGGATGGATGTTTAGGGCTCGAAAAATCGCTGGTAGACCCAAACGTCTAGGACTAACCTCTGCTCCTCGCTTAGCCAATGCCTCAAGCTCCCGTTGCAGAGTACCTCCGAAGTTGGTCTGAACCGTTTTTAGTAGATCCATGTCTTTGTGCAAGCGGTCTGCAAGAGTGCTGAGCTTCTGGCTGTACGCGGAGGTAGACCCTTTGTTCGCGGCAAGCACATCCGATTTTCGAGCTGCTCAAATGCAAATCAGCACACATATCCGTTCACTTTTTAGGTCAAAAACAACTCACCGATTTTGGCGAAAAGGCCAGTCACATCGTTGAGGCTCTCTACCACCGTTCCCTTGAGTCCTTCGGCAATTCCTTGGATCCTCTCCTCACCCTTTCGATACTTTTCTCCGACCCATCTTTCCTCTTCGATCTTCCTGGTAAGTTCTACCACCACCGATTGTACTCGCTCGATCTCGACCTTGAGCTCCTGTGCTTCTCTTCGGGCGACCGTCAAATCCTCTTCCCTTGCGAGCAGCATGACCATGTTGGATTCAAATTCTGCTGTCAACGTAGCGTGTTTGTTCTCAAGCGCATCTGCCCGCTGCTTGATGTCCTCGAGCTGGTTCTTGGTTTCCTCATGTTCCGATGATAATTCTCCCCACGTCTCGGCGGAAAAGTAAATCCCGTTCTTCTCATGGGCAGCGGAAAGATCGTTCTTGAGCCTCTCGATTTCGACCACGTAGTCCTTGATTAGCGTTCCCTTGGTCAGCCTCTGATTGATCTCAGGTTTGTTTCGGATCGTCTTGGCTCTGATAGCATAATCTAAGGTGGAGAGCGTCTCTTCCATGTTCGACTTGGTCGGCGATACGGTGGCAACGATACACGTCTTAGTCCTCCCTCCCAATGAGTCTTGCAGCAGCCGAGTCAATTTTGATTCTCTGAGAGAGGGGTCAGGTACGAGATCAGCCAACACAACACATCGAAATGAAGTCCAGACGCAGACACCCACCTGTACGGCACGTGGCTATTCTTCTCGACCAAAGCAGAGATGACCCGTCCAAGCGTCAACAAACTCTGGTTGATCATCCCCGCCTCCCTGGCTCTCTTGTTTTCCGCCCCACTTCGACCGATAGCTTCGGATCCAGCGAGATCGACAAGGTTGAGCTTTCCTACTTTCAAGAGGTCTTCACCGCCATGGACGGAAGATTCTTTGATGTGCACCGTCAGCGAGAAGATGGAATGCGATCGGCTGAGGGAGGAAACGACAAGGCTTCAGCTTCATCGTTCCCGGAAAATGCGGATCATCGATACTCACGAAGACTCGGTGTTCATCTTGGTTTCTGCCACCTGACGTCTCTGCGAGCCCTTGGTGAGCAAGCCCAACCCTTCCTTGGCGTTCCTAATACTGCTCTCCTCCAAGCCCTGTATCGTTACCCCTCCCTTCTTGTTCGCGTCCTCATAGATCTTTAGACCTCCAATGGTCGCTCCCTGAGCACTACTACCTGGTCCACCCAGGGCAACCGGTTGGTGGAAATCGGAGGCCAATAGATCTCGGAGCTCCTCGTTGTACAGTTCGACGTAAGAGCATTTGACGCTGAACTCCGCGTTGGGGACGGATTCGAGGAGGGAAAAGAGTCGATGCAGGACTCGAGGGATAATTCCGGCTTCTGCGACGGGTTTGCCTAATGGGGTAAGGGAGATATCTCCTTGCATTGTGTATCTGCGAGAACACGGGTTTGAGATCTCCAAGTCAGTGGGAGAGTCCTCGATCATCCTAGATTCCGCCCCAGGACTCACGTCTTTCCCGTTCCGGTCTGACCATACGCAAAGATCGTACAGTTGTACCCGGCAATCACCTCGTCCAACATATTTTCTACCACTTCCCGGTACACGATTGTCTGGTCTGCTTCTGGTCCAAAGACCCTATCGAATCCATACGTCTTGCTCACGGGTGCCCGCTCAGAGTAAGGCAAGGTGGTTACAGGCAAACCTAGACCTGAAGTCATGTTTGACATGGCAGAGTGAGAGGTCTCAATCGTTATGGAAGAGGATACGGCACCTGTCGTTTGACAAATGATGGGTGTCCGCTGTGACACTTCCATAGCTGATCGGCCACTGTGTCGGCGGATTGAGCAGATTTCCACGAAAAGAGTCAGACTTCGATTGGCTAACCAGCTTGAAAAATGGTGACAGCCTGACTCACCGACATCGAACAACCACCTGGATATTCATCTCTCCATCCTCTCCTATCTTTTCGGAGATTGTGTTCTTTGCCATCTTCTTCTCCCCACTCGGAACCCTCTTTCTTGTCGGACTTCCCGCTCGACTTGCTGCCAAATCTTCCCCTCTCGTCGTGGATGAACTCATGGCAGACCCTGGTCGACTGGTATTAGGAATTCGGGAAGGAGGAGGAGGCATGCTCAGGTTGGACGAGGAAGGAGCTCGAACGAGCGAGGCAGGTGGGCCTGAACGAGCGTTGGTAGATGCGGGAGGTTTCCTCGACATCGTCGCGATTATCTGCGAGGTGTAGGGATCGGTTTACTTCGAGCTAGACGTATCCAAGAATGCTAATTTACTATTGAGATTTGGTGAATGTTGCTGGAGTATCAATTGGTGCTGCGGTAGGTGTTTATCTGAAAGTCTACGACTACGATGACGAAGATTGAAAGATCATTCAAACCTCGGGTTGTGTTTGTGATTGTTGTGGGTTGTTGTTTATTTGTTTGTTGATCAACAATCCACGCGAGCGCGGAAACAAATACGCGAGTCAAGCAAATAATGAATATCCGATAATCAACCTCGATCAGCGATCATGTTCAACTGTATCCGTATAGCTGCACACCGTATCAAACGTAGACGGTTCTTGACCGTCGCTACCGACCGAGATGATCAAACACCCAGGAAGATCGCAAAGGAGTGGCAGCAGTGGGGAGTACTTGGCTGCACATCGTATGCATCGTAATATGACGAAAATGAACACTGCCCAGTCAAACGAACAAAAGTCACAGGAGAACACGCTCAAAACGTTTACATTATCATCGTCAACTCCACCCGTTCGTGAATGCCAGAGATCCAAGGGACGACCTTACATCATCCCACCCTCATCCGGTCCGTCAAAGTTGGGGTTGTCGAACAAAAAGTTGGCAGCCAACTCTTCGTTCTTGTCACATAACATGTAGGCGCGGAGGACGGATTGTCGGTCGAATCCGAGTGACTCGAGCTGTTATGTTGACCACAAACAATCAGTATCTGCATGGATAAGGTATCAGTCGCGACCGCCCAAACTCACCCGCCTGACAGCCTCAGCCTCCTGCTCGGTCAACTGGATAACCGTCTGTCCAGCCCCACCTCCCATCCCACCGAAATCACCTTCCTCAAACTCGCCCTCCTCATCATCTCCAGCCAACAATTGGTAGAACGCTTCCGGGTTCTGGTTGATCAATTGAGCGAGTTGGGGGTTCGAAGCGGTGAGCTGTTGGATAAGAGGTTGGATCATGGCTGGGTTTTGGATCATGAGCTGTAGTAATAATCGGCACGAAAGCAAATTCAGCAACGACAAGATCAAAAGTCGAGACAACACGCTGCATACCTGTCGAAGTCGCTGCAACATCGGATCATTCGCAAGCCCCTCCAAACCAGCTGGCAAACCAGCACCTGCACCGGCTCCAGCACCTGCACCAGCACCAGCTGCCAACCCAGCACCTGCACCAGGAGCAGCTCCACTCTGCTGGTCCATCGCAGCTCGAGCGGCAGCGAACAGGTTGTCAGCTGCACCTCCGGCCGGAGCGGCGGCAGCCGCAGGAGCGGGGGTAGGGGCGAGTTGTTGCGTAGGCTGAGCGGTAGCAGGGGTAGGAGTCTGAGGAGGTTGAGCTTGGGTCTGAGCAGGAGCTTGAGGCTGAATAACACGGAGATGACGGGGGCGCACACGACAAGGTTAGAGATCCGCAGTCGTTGTAAACAGGTAGAGCGTATTCGGCACTCACTGCCTGAGCACCACCCGCCGCAGCTTGTTCCAAATGGGCTGGAATTCCCTACCATCCCCAAACCCAATCAAACAAAAAAATCAGCCTCTACAAACCTCCCCACCGTTCCCCAAGACCCCATCACCCGCAACTCACGGTCATCAAGTACTCGACCGCCCTATCCGGGTTATTAAAACTCGCCCTCAAACACCTCATCACTTGATCCCTCTCGAAACCCATATCCATCATCCCTGCGATCGCAGTCTGCAAAGCCGATCCGGAGATGAACGACGAGTTTGCATCCCCGCTCGCAGGCTCGTTGGATCCGACAGCCGGGGCTGGGGTTTCAGCGGAAGAGAGGGCTGAAGAAGGGTTGGGGTTGGGAGTAGGAGTGGAGGGGGTTTGAGGTGGGATGGAGGTGGATGAGGTGTTGGGGGCTGCTTGAGGGGCGGAGGGGGTGGACGGGGCCGCGGTGGTTGATCCGGCTGGGGTGGAAGGTCCTGCGGATTGAGAGGTGGAGGCGGCTACGGGTTTGGGCTGTGGCGAGGCGAGAGGTTCGGTATGTTCGTTAGGGCTTCGTCGTGCGTATATCTGGATCATTGATCGTGCTGGCTGACCTTGGTAACCATGACAACCAAAAAGTCTTTTTCTTTAATATGATGTTGCCCCACTGTCGTCGAGTCCGCCAAGACTTTACCTAGATTATATGGATAAACCCAAGAGCGGCAAGTTTCAGACGATGCTGTATCTTCCCCCATCTGACACCAAGCTAGAATCGGG
>Ga0308160_10007397_pt1 | contig 10929 bp, 11 predicted proteins | sample PhyFR1_FD_201036 | JGI IMG/M metagenome (GOLD analysis project Ga0308160, IMG submission 201036) | Phyllosphere microbial communities from UC Gill Tract Community Farm, Albany, California, United States - DLSLF.R1 | ecosystem: Host-associated > Plants > Phyllosphere > Unclassified | place: USA... | reverse complement strand
AGTACTATGAGGCCAAGGTCGACTTTGTCCTTCGTCAGGTTTTCGCCGAGGTGGGCACGATAGCTGAGGACGATGTCGACGATCATACGGAGGGAGATGAGGCGGAGGAGGCGGGCTACCCGGCGGTGGTGCTCCTCGTGTCGGCTGCGCAGCTGCAGGTGCGTCTCGACATCGCTCTGCCTGTGCTGGAAGCAAAGCCGACCTGACCTCTCCGCCTCCCCTTCTTCGGCAGACTCCTGACCAACAATTCCAAGTACCCCAAGAGGTCAAGACGGCGTTCGTGGAAGAGAAGCCGGACGTGTCGCTCGCCTTTGCGCTTGCACTGCCCGGTGACGCGCATGCCGCCGACGAGGAGCGCGACGAGGCCGTACTCGAGGCCTTCCTGGATCTCGGCATCGAGTACATCTCGTCACAGAGCGCAGAAGCGGACGAGGATCACAGTCCGTGCAGCGTCTCGCTCTGGATCCTGGCGGCCGACTCCGGCTGATGCCCCCCGGCCGCGCAGCCCCACCGCCGTTTGAACAGGTCGTCCAGAGCCTGAGCTCGCATATGTGGCCGTCCCTCGCGCTTAAGCCTTCGGCGAACGGCAAAGGCGCTAACTCTGCTCCTCGAGCGCACGATACGATCTCGGACTTGGCCGGCCTCCTCGGTGGCATGGGCGGCTTCAGCTTGCCTCCTGGCGTTGACGGTAACGACGGGGCAGACATGGCAGCCGACGTCAACTCGGACTTTTCCGACGACGAGGACGGACGAGCCTTCGATGCGGGCTATGCTACGCTCGACGGCTCGACTGGCGACAGCGACGCTGAATTCGGCGACTTCGAGGCGGCGCCATCGCTGGACGGCGAGCACCGGCAGGCCAGCCTTGAGTTCCGATCCGCCCTGATCTCGTCATCCAGGTCAGACGACACCACTGACGGCGTGTCAGAGTCGGGGCACGCCGGGTGGGAGACGTTCGACACCTCGTCAGGTGCGGCGGCGCCTACGGCCGTCCAGCCGACTCGCTCTAGCTCACTGTTGAAATCCTTCGGCCCGTCGTCCGACTCAACCCTGTCGCCCTCGGACCCTCACCTGCCCGAACGCAAGTTCTCGTCCTCCTTCGCCCCCACGCCAACGACACCTCCTCGTCCGACGGCGGCGGCGGTAGCAGAGACCGACGATCCAACGGCTGACCTCGGGGCCATGCTGAGCCACCTGAACAGCCTCCGGACCGAGCTGGCCGGCGTCGAGAACGACGACGAGCGCCGTCGGCGAGCGGCGGCGGCCGTCATGGCTCTCTTTGGCGACGACTTTGACGGCGAGGACGATCAACCATGATGCCGTTGCTGAGAGAACCGGCACTGAGCCCTCTGAGCAGTGCTGCGCCCGAGGTGCGGCTCCGCGCCCGTCGCCCAAGAGCAGGCGCAGGCAAGCATGGTGCTGGGCGGTCGTTCTCGAGCACCTTACGAGGCAGGACAGGCGCTGTACGGACTACAAGCGCTCCCTCTGCCTGCGGGCTTGGCGGGTTCGGGCCAGGAAAGCTGGCCGGCATCGTGGCTGTGGACAGGCAGCACGAGGCAGTCAGCACGAACTCGAACTCCCTTGACTTTCGTCGACCGCCGGCTCCCATCGAACCAGCACCGCCCGCGCCAGCCGTCTGACCTCGGCCGTCGGACTTCGAGCCTCAATACGGCAGCCCGCCTGCTCGCCCTACTCTTCCCGCCATCGGGCCATGCCCCGGTAGTCCACCGCTTGCCGTTTCTCCCGAACGCAGCTCGCCCGTCCCAAACGCCACCTGCCGTCCGAAGCGAGCTGCGCCTCGCCTGCTACCGCAGGATGGATGGCCAGCACGACGTCCAGCAGACGTGGCAGGCGCTCGTCGACTGGCTGAAGGAGGAGCATGGGATGAAAGGTCTGCACGTTGAGTGCGTAGAAATGCCAGGTGCGTGTCCTACCCCTGATGGTCGGGCTGTCCGAGCTAAACTTCGAAGCGCAACGTCTCTCGCCGCTGTTGGCCTCCTTGCTCCTGAGCTCTACGAGGCCTAGGGACCACGAGCTGACCAGACTGGACTCGTCCTTCTCTAAACCCAGGCGCTGGCCGAGGTTTATTCGTCACCTCAGACTTCAAGGCCAACCCATTCGCTCCTCCGCCGCCGCTGATCGCGATCCCAACCTCAGCCCTGCTCAACGCGCACACGCTCAAGGCGCACTACCCAAAGGAGTACTTCCCGCCGCTTTGGCTCATGGCGCGCAAGCTCGACTCGGCCGCCCCAGAGGCTGGAGTTGCCAGGCCGCCGCTGCCGCTCACGTCGAACCAGCTGGTGACGCTGCACCTTGCGCTGCATCACCCGGAGTCGACCCTCGCCGGTCACGACGCGCTCTCGCCGGATCCGTGGGCGCCGTACCTCCGGTCGCTACCGCGAACCTTTCATTGGCATCACCCACTGACGTGGCTGGTCAGACTGTCCGCCGAGGACGATGAAGGCGAAGGCGCCGTCGGTGCTCGGCTGCGCAAGACGGAGGTTCTGCTCGAGAGCCTTTTTACGTGCCTGCCTGAACGCGCGCAACTGCTCGTCCGCGACGTCGAGCGGCGCTTCTGGGCCGATGTTGAGGTCCTGCGCTCGCTACTGGTACGTCTCTCGCTCCTTGTATCGATTACCTCACTCGCTTTCGCTGCTGACGTTGCTCCTCACTTGGCTCAGGCCACTTCGCCGCCGTTCCCGTCGTGTCCAACGCCGCCCCTGCGCTCCCTCCTCTGGGCCTGGCTCAATATCAACACGCGTTGTCTGACGCTCCACCTCGGTCTCGGGCCGGCCGATGGCTCCAACGACTTTACGCTCGCGCCCATCGTCGACTTTGCCAATCACTCGCCGTCGGCGACGCCCGTCCCGATCACGCTGCCGGAGGAGGCGAGTGCGCGCAAGGCGACCCAGTACGCCCTCCCAGCCACCGAGGATATGGTCAGCTCGCACGCTGGCGGCCGCAAGACCGAGGTCCTGCTCCAGTACGGCCCGCACGACGACAGCTTCCTCTTTGCAGAGTATGGCTTCGTCTGCTGGAAGGACGCCGACGGCAACGGCAACCGGTGGAACGAGGCTCGCGTCGACAGCCTGGTCGAGGCGATGCTGATGGCGCTGCCAGAGGGGCAGGGCCACGCAAAGAAGCGCATCCTCGAGGACGACGGCTACTGGGGGTGGGTCTTCCTGCCTTGCTCGCTGAGAACGCCGGCGATGATGACTGACGTTTCCCGCACGTCTCGCAGCGACTTTACGCTCCACCTTGAGCCGGCACCAGCTCACCCGTCTTACCGCTTGCTAGCGGCGCTCCGACTGCTGCATCTGCCGCTGTCGCAGGTGACGGCTTGGCGCGACGTCCTTCTCGGCTACTCGCCCTCAATCTCGGCCGCCAACGACGAGGCAACGGTCGCCTCCTCGAGCTCTGTGACGCCGTCGTCGCCACCGCGCGCGAAGGCCGCGAGAAGGTCGACGAGGTCGTCATTCAGGCTGGCGAGGTCGACGAGGCCGATGCCGGCGAGTGGGCGGGCGCGCTCGACAGCGTTCGCAAGCTGTGGGAGGGCCAGGAGGATATCGCCGAGGGCGTCCGGGAGAGCGTCGCCGAGGGCGTCGAGTTCTAGAGAGGCTGTATGCATGCGGAATGAACGCAAGATCCCAGGTCTTGCTGTTGCTGCCAGGGCGTCGAGGACTCGCTCATGTGCACCGCGGCCCGCGGGCCGTTTGTTGGGCGAGGCTTCGTCCGCCCTCGCGCGCCTAGCCATCTCTCCGCCCGTCCCCGGCCGTCATCGACCCTTGCCGCCCGCCCAGCCTTCCCTTCCTTCGACTCAGCCATCACTCCCTCAATCTGTTCCCCACCATCAAGCAGGGTCTCCCTCGGGCCAGAGAACCACCAGCCATGACGTCGTACGGGAGGACGCCGCAGCTCAGCAGCTCGGGCCGCGTCGCCGGGTGCGTCGAAGCCGGCCTCTTTGCTCCCAGCCCTCCTCCCCTCTCCGGGCCCAGCTCCGGCCCGACCCGCTTCAGCTCCTGGCTGCTCGTGTAGCATCACCGGGATATGCTTGTCTAAAGCTATCGGGCATCATTCTCCATGTCGCCAGCTCCGACGTGTTGGCCACAGCAGGCTGACCTCACCATCTCTTCGACCCTCCGCGTGCCTCGTCACCTCGCCTCTGCTGCCGCGCCCACTCGCCCTCGGTCACCGCCTGCGCTCGCCGGACCCGTGGCTCCTGTCGCCCGAGCAGCTACGAGGACGATTACGAGCAGGAGACGCCGCGCGTCCGTGGCATCGTGCATCAGCCGACGCGACCGGTCGACAAGGACAAGACCGAGATCGAGCTCGCGCTGCACGTCAAGAAGGCCGTTTCGGCTGAGGAGACGGCGCCCAAGCAGAAGCACGTCCGCAGTGCGTCTTGCCGTCTTTTGTCTCCCGACCCATCCAAGCAGGATAGATGCCCGGAGAGGATGCTGATTGAAGATGCCCCCCCCCCCCTGCTTTCTTCCAGAGGCGATTGTCTACTCTTGGGACTTCCGGACGTCAATCCCCGTCTGGAACGCCATCCGCGTTCAGCCGGTGCTCGCCGACGAGATCCAAACCTTCAAGTCGCTCATCCTCGTCCACAAGCTGCTGCAGGAGGGCCACCCGATCGTGCGTCAGCCCGATCTGCCCTCGGGCGCTAGGGTATGCTGGCTGACGATCAGCCTTCGCCCAACTTGTGGCTCGACGAGCGCAGACGCTCAAGGATGCCCATCAGCAGACCGGCTGGCTCGAGACATGCGGTCGGACGGTCGCCGCTGACGGCGCCAAGGGTTCGAACCCCCTCGCCTATCAGCGTCACAGGCCCTAGCTATCAAGCTCGCGCTGACTGGCCGCTCCGCTCTCTCACTCGCAGGCTACGGCACGCTGATCCGGGCCTACGTCCAGTTCCTGCTGTCGAAGTTGCGTTTCCACCGACACCACACCGACTTCAACGGCCTCTTCGAGTACGAGGAGTATGTGTCGCTGAGGGGTATCGACGACCCGAACGAGGGGTGCGTCCTCGTCTGCTCCTTGCTGGACCGCTAGAGCGACTGCGCTTACCGTGCGCCGTCGTCACCCGTCCGAACCAGATACGAAACGATCAACGACCTCATGACGCTCCAGGACCAGATCGACTCGTTCCAGAAGCTCATCTTTGCCCACTTCAGGGGCTCGACAAACAACGAGTGCCGCATCTCGGCCCTCGTCCCGCTCGTCAAGGAGTCGTACGGCATCTACCGGTTCGTCACGTCGATGCTTCGGGCCATGCACCGCCGGACCGACTCGATGGAGGTCCTCGAGCCCCTCCGGGCCCGGTACAACGCCCAGCACTACAACCTCCGCAAGTTCTACTACGAGTGCTCGAATCTCAAGTACCTGACCGGCCTCATCAACGTCCCCAAGCTTGGTCAGGTGCGCGACCTGAACCATTCGTGATCGGACGACCGCTTGCTGATCCGCTGCTCATCCCGCCAGGAACCGCCCAACCTGCTCGACAACGGCTCGAGCGCACCCGAGCTGCCCGACCGGCCACGGACGGCTGCCCCTGCGCCGGCTAAGCCTGCGACACCCCAGCCGTCGTTCCCCGAGTCGTCGGCGGCCGAGATCGAGGAGCAGAAGCGGATGCTGCTCGAGTACGAGCGCAAGCAGAATGCGCTCGTCGCCGAGCGGGAGGCTGCTCAGCGGCGGCAGCAGGACGAGGCCGAGCGGCTTGAGCGCGAGCATGCCGAGCAGCTCCGGCTGCAGCAGGAGAACGAGCGCCGGCAGCAGGAGGAGCTCCAGCGGCAGCAGGCGATGCAGGCCCAGATGCAGTACCAGCAGGTCGACCAGGGCCGCCAGCAGCAGATGGAGATGGAGCTCCTCGGCATGCGCGGCCAGTACGAGCGGGATCAGATGATGCTCGAGCAGTACGACCGCGTACGTCTCTGCGTCATCGCTTGTCCCCTCACCTCGTTGCTCTAAGCTGACGCTCCCCCTTCGACCTCACGCAGCGCGTCAAGGCGCTCGAGACCGAGCTCGGCCTCGTCTCGGCCAACGTCAACGCCCAGCTCGGGTCGAAGGACGAGCTCATCGTTCAGCTCCAGCGGCAGGTCGAGGAGTGGAAGGCAAAGTACCAGGCGCTGGCCAAACTCTACTCGCAGCTGCGGGCCGAGCACCTCGACCTGCTCAGCAAGAGCAAGGGCATGCAGCTCAAGGCCAACTCGGCCCAGGAGGCGGTCGACCGGATGGAGCGAATGGAGAAGGACGTCAAGGCCAAGAACCTTGAGCTCGCAGAGATGATTCGCGAGCGCGACAAGAGCCGCTTTGACGTCGACCGCATCAAGGCGAGCCACAAGGACGAGCTTGAGCGGCTCAAGCGCGACCTCCGCTTCGCCAACGAGCGTGCCGACGACGCCTCGCGCAACAAGTCGGCCGACACGTCGTCCCTCATCCAGAAGTACAACCGCCAGCTCACCGAGCTCGAGGACTCGCTCCGGTCAAAGCAATTGCAGATCGACGAGCTCCTGACCAAGCTCGACGACCAGAAGCGCGAGCACGAGATGCTCGTCGACGATAAGGACGCTGAGCTTCAGGTCATGCAGGAGAGCCTCGATGCGACGCTCCAGGACCTCGGTGACGCCAAGGTGGTGCGTGCCGTTCCTGGCCTCCGTTCCATTCCTCGTCACCTGGCTGACAACACCCCTTCCTGCCCGGCAGATCTCGGCCGAGGGCGACTCGGCCTTCACCGCCCAGGTCGACACCCTTATTCTGGACCACCGCAAGGAGCTCAACCAGATCATCGACTCGATCCTCCAGGCGTGCATCCAGAAGGTCGACGACGGCATCTACGAGCTCGAGTCGCCGACCCAGACGGGCAACACGAACGCGACGCCCGAGTACACGCTCTCGATCATCGAGAAGGCGACGAGCAACGCGACCGAGTTTGCCATGATTTACAACCTCTTCCTCGGCCGCAAGAAGGGCGGCTCGCACGTCGACGTCATCAAGGCGGCCAACGAGCTCGCTCAGGCGCTGTCCGAGGTCCTCGTCTCCGCCAAGGGCATCACCCGGCTGACGTCAACCGACGAGGCGGCCGACAAGCTCATCTCGGTCGCCAAGTCAGCCGGCGACTCGGGCGCGAGGTTCTTTATGAACCTCCAGTCGTACAACCTTGTCGGCTCCGAGGACGTTGCACTCCGCAACAATGCGACGACGGGCGCGGCGCTCGCCGGGCTCGCAAAGGTCGTCGAGGGCCTCGTCCAGAGCAAGACGAGCTCGATCGCCAAGGCCAACGGCGACGTCGGCGACCTGGTCGAGCGCGAGATGATGGCGGCCGCCAACGCGATTGAGACGGCCACCCAGCGGCTCCAGGCGCTGATGGCCCGGCCAAAGGACTCTGGCCGCTACTCGGCCCTCGACGTCCAGGTCCACGACGCCATCCTCGAGGCGGCCATGGCCATCACGAGCGCGATCGGCCGGCTCATCAAGGCTGCGACCGAGTCGCAGCAGGAGATCGTCGCCCAGGGCCGGGGCTCGGCCTCCGTCCAGCAGTTCTACAAGCGCAACAACCGCTGGACCGAGGGCCTCATCTCGGCCGCCAAGTCGGTCGCGTTTGCGACGACGCTCCTGATCGAGTCGGCCGACGGCGTCATCTCTGGCACGCACTCGCTCGAGCAGCTCATCGTCGCCTCGAACGAGGTCTCAGCCGCGACGGCCCAGCTCGTCGCCGCCTCGCGCGTCAAGGCCTCGCTCATGTCCAAGACGCAGGAGCGGCTCGAGCTGGCCGCCCGGGCCGTCACCGAGGCGTGCAAGGCGCTCGTCCGGCAGGTTAAGGCCATCTCGGACAAGGCGGACGGTGGGGACGAGGTCGTCGACTACAAGGCGATGGCCGCCCACGAGTTCAAGGTGCGCGAGATGGAGCAGCAGGTTGAGATCCTCAAGCTCGAGAAGGACCTCAACGCCTCGCGACGGCGGCTCGGAGAGATGCGGCGCGCCGGGTGCGTTCCCTGCACCAACTTTGGGCGCTTCCTTTCCTGGCGCTTCGTCTGCTGACCCCGACCTTCCTCGCATGCACCGTAGCTACCACGAGGAGGATTAGGACCCTGGTCACCGGCGCCCGCTCCAGCTCACTCTCAGTTCCTCTCACCCTCCGCTTCTCGCCTCGTTGTAACCCTACACGCCCCCCCCCCATTCCCGCTTCCGGCCCGAAGAGCGGTATCGGGACCGTTTTCCTCCCGCCCGTCGTTCCTTCTCTGGTGCCTTCGTGCGCTCTTACTCCTGCGATCTATGGCAAACGGTCGTTCTCAGTCGTACGTTTCGTGGCGGAGACGGGCGCCGAGAGAGGACAGCCGCAGGGTCTCTGTTGGGCAAGGCCGTGTTCGCTCGTTGCCGTCGTAAGCACGGCACGAGCCCGCTCCTCTTCGAACGATGTCTTTGTCCTCCTCGGTCGCCAACGAGAGCTCTCGCCCTCTTCCCTTCCTTCGCCGCGGCCGGCTGGCCCCTGTCCCCAAGGTGGGCCGGGGACTCCCAGAGTCGTGTGAAAGGAAAAGGGCGGATGACGTCTTGCCCCGCCAAGCTGGCGCGGTCACGTCGGGCGGGCGGGCTGGTGACCAGGGTCGACCGGGGGGGTTGTTGTTATCGCAGGTCAGTCCGGGTCAGCTGTCGAGCAGCCTGCCTGCATGCGCGCGACCCTCTCTATTCGTACTCGTCCAAGCTGTCCGACGTGCAACAAAGGCGAGCAGGAGGAGGAACCGACCGGCTTGATACGGGGGCTGCGGGGTCTCCACCTGGTTGGTCCCGCCCGGCCGGGCAAATTGCATCTGCGCTTTCGTTGGGCGCTCTTGGGGCGAACGGGCGGCTGGGCGCCTCTCCCGGCCCTCTCTTGCCCCTCACCGTCTCCCCCCCTTCCTCCCAAGGAACCGTCCCCCAGTCTCTCTCCCGTACGTTCTCGCAACGACACGGGCACGACAGAGCTGTCGAGGAGCCGTCTGTCCAGGATCCTGACCTTCGACCTTCTCGGCCCTCGGCAGCTCCCCCGTCCGATACCCCTCTCCGTCCAAGATGTCGCCCCACGATACTTCCTCGCTCGTCCACAACCCGGCCTTGCTCGCTCCCTACATGCAGCTCGACCAGGGAGGCAAGACGATGGCCGAGTGTACGTCCATCCATCTCCCTCTTGGCTGCCGGGTCGGTCTCGAGGAGAGTGTCTCCGGCTCCGGGTCGGTCGGGAAGGAGCCCAGGGGCGTGACGGCGCTTGCGGCCCGGTCGGACGACCTGCCCGCCGGCGCTTCTCCCGACCAACCCGGCCGGTGACCACCCTCCCCTCGCAGCCTCACGAGACTGACTTGCCTCCTTCTTTCGACCGCCTACAGACATCTGGATTGACGGAGACGGAGGCCTTCGGTACGTCTCTCTTGCGAGCGACGACCTCGGAACGAGCCAGCAGTAGCCCTCCCGGCTTGCTCGGCGCTCCCCCTCCGAGCCGCCGGCCCGCCCCTCTAGGCTCGCGCCCGCGGCGAGCGCCGCTGCAATTGACGCTGACTCGAACTTGCCGCCCGACCACTCCTCCCCCTCGCCTCCTGCCAATGACCAACGCAACCCTCTCCCCATGCAAATCACCACTCCTCTCTTCCTCTTTATCTCCCCTTCCTGACAATCAGGTGCAAGACCGCCGTACGTCCCACTCTCATCTTCGCTCCGAAGACACTTTAGGCTCAGCCGCCGGAGCGCTTCGGCCGATAAGCTCTCGGCGCTCCCGAGCAACAGGCTGTCCCAGCCCTCAGCCAGCTGACTCCTCTTCTCTCATTGCGTCTCTACTAGACTGTTGACAAGAAGGTCGAGTCTGTCTCCGAGCTCAAGGGTACGTCGTCACACTTCTCGGATCCCAGCCTGCCGGGTGATGTGAGGGGTCGCGTGCTCGCTCGCGCTTCGCTCGTCACCTGTCGGCCGATGGTGGCCCCCAACTGTCGCGTTCCTCCGTCCCCTCGACTGACACCCTCCTCTCTTCCTTTCGTACAGAGTGGAACTTTGACGGCTCGTCGACCGGTCAGGCCCCCGGCCACGACTCGGACGTCTACCTCCGGCCGGTCGCCATCTTCAAGGACCCGTTCCGCAAGGGCGACAACATCCTCGTCCTCTGCGAGACGTACAACAACGATGGCACGCCCAACACGGCCAACCACCGCCACCACGCCAACAAGGTCATGGAGGCTGTCAAGTCGGTCAGTACTCTTGCTTCCAGCCGAGTGTCGCTTGTCAGAGAGACCACACTCGCTGACACCCCGTCTGTGTCCCTGTTTGCAGCACGAGCCTTGGTTCGGCCTCGAGCAGGAGTACTCGCTCCTCGACTCTGACGGCTGGCCGCTCCAGTGGCCCAAGGGCGGCTACCCCGCGCCCCAGGGTCCCTACTACTGCGGTGTCGGCACCGGCAAGGTCTTTGCCCGTGACCTCATCGAGGCCCACTACGTGCGTCCGCCCCCGTTGCTTCTTGGCAATGTCTTGCGATATCTTTCTTTTGGCTGACCTTTGCTCGATCGACGTTTCAGCGCGCCTGCCTCTACGCTGGCGTCGAGATCGCCGGCATCAACGCCGAGGTCATGGCTTCCCAGTGGGAGTTCCAGGTCGGACCGTGCGAGGGCATCTCGATGGGCGACCACCTGACGATGGCCCGCTTCCTCCTCCACCGGACGGCCGAGGAGTGGGGCATCAAGGTCACCTTCCACCCCAAGATCTTCAAGGACGGCGACTGGAACGGTGCCGGCTGCCACACCAACTTCTCGACCAAGGAGATGCGCGAGGCTGGCGGCATGAAGCACATTGAGGACGCGATCAAGCGGCTCGAGATCAAGCACCTCGACCACATTGCCGTTTACGGCGAGGGCAACGAGGAGCGGCTCTCTGGCAAGCACGAGACGGGCCACATTGGCGCCTTCTCGTGGGGCG
>Ga0308160_10007396_pt1 | contig 10929 bp, 16 predicted proteins | sample PhyFR1_FD_201036 | JGI IMG/M metagenome (GOLD analysis project Ga0308160, IMG submission 201036) | Phyllosphere microbial communities from UC Gill Tract Community Farm, Albany, California, United States - DLSLF.R1 | ecosystem: Host-associated > Plants > Phyllosphere > Unclassified | place: USA... | reverse complement strand
TTCAGAGAGAAACCCGGTCATCCGCTCTCACCATCTCGGACTCGCTTGGCACCGTCAATTTCTTCCTACTCTTCTCGTCATCGCCTTGACTATGTAATTTTGATTAGCATACAGATTCATCCAGTTCGTTGTCAATTCTTTTTTGAAAGATTTGTTTATACAATCAATTCGAGTTTCGACAGTACCGATCATCGAATTCGAACACTTATCGTATCATTCCCATCCTGGAAGTGGGCGTGGTGGCTCCTCGACGAAGGCACGATATCCATCGAATCGTAGTCCTTGACGTTGCGGATTATGGTTGCGGATCAAGGGATCACCCGTCTCGTCCTCATTCTGCCAAAATCGGTGTTCCGTTTGAAAGACCATGATCGACGCATACTGGAATCGCTCTGCCATTAGATATTCCCGTACCGATTGCACAACTTTCTCAAAGCGCGAATCTGAGTCGTAGCTTGAGCCAAGGCGTTCTTGTTCTTGTTTTCCCTCGAAAATCTTAACTGAGAAACAAGCATTTTTCTTCGCCATCGGATACTCGATTTCAACGCGAACCGAGTCGACGAAGCGAATGGGTCGTGGTTTGTTCACTTCCTCTTCAGAATTGTGATTCTCTACATAATAATCATTTGTTGCAATCGAGAAGTCCTTGAACTCCCAGAACATATCCCCTTGCGCAATGATCGCATACTCGAGGAACGTGCCGAAGTTCTGTCCAATCGGGTCAGTCTCCTCTGTCGATAACTCATGAAACATCCAGTGCATATACGGTGTCTCATCTGTTTTCGCATCTTCCGTCTGAATCAAGACATATCCTTCGTTTATTTCGCCAATCATCAAGAAGTGATCATAGTCTTCATGGATCAGGTCGTCCTCTTTAGCTTGGATTGTCATTTCAATGACTTTATCAAGTGGATAGAGTTCGATACCGAGACCTTGAATCATGAACAACTCCGCTCCATCATGTAAACGAAGGAATGTCTTATATTCACTTGGTAACGTTAGTTTGAACTGTTTTTCAAATGACTGAATCGCCTGTTCCGTCACCGGATCATTTAAATTGAATTGAGCGACTCCTGTATCGTATCGCCGCTGAATGAAGGTCGACCCGTGATTGATTTTTTGTGATAAGACGTCAAGTACCGCTTCGATTTGGTTCATTTCTTTCATGGGTCCCATCCTTATCATTTTCGTATTCGTGAATGATACGACTTCACCCTATACACCATACCATTTTTTCAATTATTTGGTGTATTCCATCCTACTCGTTCTGTGGTATTCTCGTTCTAATATCATTTTAAAAAATTGCATTCGAAGAGGTGACCCATGTCTAAATCATCATCGATGTTGCTCATATTACTTGCTGCAATCTTTTGGGGCACGACGGGAACCTCACAAGCCTTTGCGCCAGAGGATGCACACCCGATTGCAATTGGTGCCGTTCGTCTGGCTGTCGGTGGACTGTTCTTACTCTGTTTCGTTCTCTTCAAAGGAACGCTGACGTTACGCGACTGGCCGGTGCGGACGATTTTACTCGCTGCCGTCAGCATGGCGGCTTACCAACCGCTATTCTTCTCGGCTGTTTTGATGACCGGTGTTGCCGTCGGTACCTTCGTTGCGATCGGCAGTGCGCCGATCTTTTCTGGATGTATCGAATGGTTGTTCCTAAAGAAACGTCCGGCGTTGCTGTGGTGGGCATCGACTGGACTATCGATCACCGGTTGTCTGTTACTCCTGAACAATCAAGGAACGGTCGCGATTGATCCAATCGGAATCGTCCTCGCACTCGGTGCCGGACTATCGTTTGCCGGGTACACGTTCGTCAGTCGAGACCTCGTCAAGACACACGCGCCACTGTCAGTCGTTGCCGTCATCTTCACGACGAGCGCCTTGCTGTTATCGCCTCTGCTGTTTTTATTCGACCTCTCCTGGTTGTTCACGTCACGTGGTGCTGGAATCAGCCTCCATCTTGGCGTCGTTGCGACCGGAATCGCTTACTGGTTATTCGCAAAAGGACTATCGAACGTACCATCGTCGACTGCCGTCACGCTCTCGCTCGGTGAGCCGCTGACTGCCGCCTTGCTTGGTGTGTTCGTCCTCGGCGAACAGTTAAGTGGCACGGCTTGGTTCGGAATCTCGTTATTGTTACTCGGAATCGCCTTATTAATCGGTTCGTCCCGCCTAGCATCGCGCCAAACCGTTTTGACAGAAGAACGACAAACTCGGACTGGAGGTTAAATCATGCAAGACATCACGCTTGAAAAACTACAATTTCGCGAAGATTATCATATCGGACTCGATCAGTTCTTGATGGATGTCGCAAATGGTAACCGATTGATCTTTCATTTCCGTGGGCATACGGAGGAGACGATGGTCATCGTCGGTGACTACAGCTGCAACTACTTCCAATTGACCTTCGAGGCAGATGCGATTCTACTCCGTTCACCGGACCTCTATGAACTAAAAGAAGACGTCGAGATCAATCCGATTCCACTTCTGATGCTGACCGATTCAAAGCTACTGACGTTCGCACGTAAAATGATGGGACTCGATCCTACAAAAGACTGGGTCCATTACTGGCTCCGGGCGTTCGAACAGGATTTTCATGTCTTGTCGCCCCGTCCACCGGTCCTGACCGATCTCGGACATAAACGCAGCAATGCAATCGTCACCTATTCATTTGATTCTTTTAGCGTTGAATGACCTGAACCATTTTCATACGCAAAAGATCCACGAAACAGATAGTCGTTTCGTGGATCTTTTCTATGAACATTTATAGGAGCAGATTATGGATGGTCAATCGTATATTCCATCATCCAGCACGTATCTTCATTGATTTTTTTTACTTTCTGAAACCCGCATTTTTCATAAACTTTAATTGCTCTAAGATTTGATACGGCAGGATCTAAAATAATTCGATTTACTTCCTTATCTCGAGCGATATCTTCTACGAATAACTTTATCATTTTCGTTCCAATACCTTTATTAAAAAGTTCAGGATAACCAATAAACTGGTCAATTCCAATTATGATAAAATTCGCAGGATATCCCAATGCCTCTTTTTGTTCCTCCGTTATCAAATAACGTTGCATGAATCCAATAGGTTCATCATCTAACTCTACGATGTAGGGAACGATAGGTATCTCTTCATTTACTCTCGGTTCGTATTTATCTATCACTTGTCGTAACGTAAATGGTGCGTTCATATCTCCATAGAACTCTAATACTTCTTTTGTACTTAACCATTGAGACATGATTTCATAATCGGTATGTTGCATCTTTCTGATTGAGACAGAATTGATTTTCATATGTACCTCTCACATTCATTCGAAACCGTCCGACGACTCACACCGGACGGTTATTTGGTTTATAAATACAAAGATAGCGTTCTTTCAACTGACTGGACGGAATCGACCGGACTGAAACGTTGTACGACACGTCCTTGGCGATCGATTAAAAACTTCGTATAGTTCCATTTAATCTTTGACGACAGCAGACCCGACCGTTCGCTTTTTAGAAATGTATAAAGCGGATGTTCATTTGGTCCATTGACGTCGATCTTCTGAAATATCGGAAACGTCACGCCATAGTTCAGCTGACAGAACTGCATCGTCTCTTCCTGACTCGCGAACTCCTGCTGATTGAATTGATCGCACGGAAAGCCAAGCACCGTGACTCCTTGCTCGTCATATTTATCGTACAATGCTTGTAATTCGCCAAGTTGTTTGACGAGCCCACATTTGCTTGCCGTGTTGACGATCACGAGGACACGCCCAGCGTAGTCACCTAATGAAACAGTCTCTCCCGTTGCGTTTTGTACGGTTGCATCATATACGGTTTGCATGTTTCCCAGCTCCTTTGCCTTTAGATTAAAACAAAACGCGCACCCTGTCGTTTTCAGGCATGCGCGTAATGCTTTACCAGATCGTCTCTTCTTTGTCGCTCAGTTTGATGACGAACGGTAGGATCAAGACGAACAAGAGACTGACGTATCCGAGCGATAAGTAATGTTGCGAGTCTTTTGAAATGTATTGCTTCACGCCGCAGTTCGGACACGCTTTTCCATGTTTCGCAAATCCGACAGCGAGCACTTCTTTCGTTTTGAACTTATATTGGCAATTCGTACAACGTACCATCTGACCATCTCCTTCTTCCTTATCTACTGGTGGATTCAGGAAAAAGTTTCATGAAAATAAAAGTAACCGACATCTTACCTCATGGATTCTTCCCGGTCGCTCAACCGGATTAGAAATGGCAAGAACAGAACGAACAAGAGACTGATATTCCCGAACGATAGATAAAATTGTGACTTCCGGGACATGTATTGTTTCACGCCACAGTTCGGACACGTCTTGCCTTTCCCATGTATCGCAACACTGACAGCGAGCACTTCTTTTGTGCTGAACTTATACTGACAATTCGTACAGCGTGCCATGACATCATCTCCTTTTCTGTTATCTACTTATAGAGTTTGGAAAAGGTTCCGTCGAGTTGATGGGTTGTAAACGCATCTTCAAAAATTCATAGCTTCCACCATTCGTCGCCTGTTGGAACCGTTCGACGGGAAGGAAGCCACTTTTCGTATACAGGCGAATCGCCCGCTCGTTGAATGTCGCGACAGCTAATTCAATTTGTTTAGGTGCATATCGGTCCATGATGAACGAAAGACCGGCTTCTAAAAATGCCACTCCATTTCCTCGGCCCGTCAAGTCTGGTCTGGTCGCATGCCAAGCCCGACGTCAACGACGTCTGCGTTTGGTTCAAATACATAATAACCAATCAATTCTTCCCGATCCAACACAGCAAAATAATGTTCCGTCCGCTTTGCTGGATCGAGAAATTCTGCTAAATCTTCTTCGTCATTCGGCATATCATAAAATGCAAACGCCCCGTCATATTGCCACTCGTAGGCAATCTGTTCCGCCTGTCGTTGCGTCAGCGGTGAAAATGTATAGATCATCAGGATTCAGCTCCTCTTCGATTCCTCAACGAGATCGATTCTTTCGGTAGTCTAACAGTAGCGGCAATACATTTAATCCGATCGAGATGAACGTCAATACCCACAGTGCCCGCTCCATGCCCGGTACGACGTCCTGTAACGCTGCCCAATCCTCCCGCGCCACGAATTCCGCGACGAGTCGGTATTCGGCGCACAAAGTCAGTGCCGTAAAACTCAGTCCGAGCACCATCAGAAAACGATAGTCCTTACCGATCAAATAAAAGATGATGTTCAGTGCAGTAAAACCAATCGCCATTAAACCCAGTATGATCCACATCGAATCGTCTCCTCTCACCTCTCTTTTTACTATATTTGGAATCCGTTACTCGGTATATCCGCCTAGAGTTGGATTTTCTGTCCGCTCAGCGAAATAACGCTCGAGCAACCGATGATGGAGTACTGTTTCGACCAAACGGACGGTTTCGAGCGTCGCCGCGAAATCAACCTGTTCAAAATCCGTATGCTCGTGCAGATAACCAACGGACAAGTTGACAGCCGGAATAGCTCGTAGTGCGAATAGTTTCGCATCACTGCTTCCTCCGTACCGTGTCGTTCGCCAATCTGGCATATCACTCAACAGACCGGCTTGCTCAAAACATGCACCAAAAGCCGTCTCACAAAAATTAAACTCACCGTGACACCCTGTAACGATGTCGCGTGTGCCACGGCGGTCAAAGACGATTGCTGCGTCAACGTCCTCTAAAAAGGACGCGTCCATCGCTTCCGCACCACGACAACCGATTTCCTCTTCGACTGAAAATGCGAGTTTGATCGTTCCGCGGAAGTCAGTCGCTGGGATGCGTTCCATGAGTTCAAGAATCGCAGCGATTCCCGCTCGATCATCTGCCCCGAGGATCCCGTTTGAGCTCGTTAGGACCGTTCCTTCCTGAAACAGCGTCCGATACGAATCGATGCGTTCGAATGTATCGAGATGTGCCGATAATAAAATGACCGGTCCCTTCCCTTGATGATAGGTCACGAGCAGGTTTCCTTTTTCATCAATAAAAGAATCGTCAGCAAACCGACGGACTGCCTGTTGTAAGCGACTACGAACCATCTGTTCCCTTCTGCTTTGTCCAGGAATAGCGAGCCATCTTAAAAGACGCTTTCTGAAGCGTTGCAACTCAAGCTCTTGTATCGTCGACGCGTCTTGTTTGATGCGATATAAGACTTCCGCTAAATCCAGCAACAGCGAACGCTGGTCTCTCACTTCAAGTTGAATCCACCGACTTTGTAAGGACACGGTCAACCCTGGAACCGCATCAGTCGCTAAACGAAGCAGATACCGTTGCTGGTTCGTCAGCAGATCCTGCGTATATACCCGAGCAGTTCGTTTACCGTGTCCGTCACAACAGGAACTTGTCAAAATCCCAAGTTCGTTCAGCATACGAACTACGCCTCGGACATATCCGTCAAACAGATGATAGGGTAACGCCTGTCTTCTTGGATCAAACAATGCTTCCATCCCATGATCGTCAAGCGGTGCATAGTGATGTTTCGCTTCTTCGATCCAATCGAGAATCTCTTCATCCGTCGCTTCTTGTTGACCCGATCGTTGCACGACATCTTGTACACAAGCTGACCATGTTGGTTCTTTGATGACTTCCCCACTTAAAATGCCATATCGGATCCATTTGTTTTCGTTTTTCATCTCACATCGACTCCTTTAATGTTGGTACCTATAGCGTAGCAACACCGCTGTGACAGCTTGTCACACGCGTTGGTCCGCCCTATGATGAAAGAAAAGAGACAGAAAGGATGAACGGGATGATAACGAGTTATGCACGAGCGCAAGAACTCCAGCGCGCCATTCGGGAAACGACGGATCGAGATGAAAGAAGACAATTGGAAGACGAACTAACGAATCTGTATGTCCGCCAAGCGGAGTACTCGAAATTTTCGGAGACGCCGGATTATAGCGCAGCGCGTCGAGCATTGAAGTTGGCAATCCGCCTTCGTCCGAACCACCCACTTGCGAATTACCGTCTCGGCTATATTCTTTATGTCAAACGCCAGTATGCGGAAGCGATACACCACTTCAGCCGAGCGCTCGACGGTACTGTTGACACTGCTCTGAGCGACATCCAGACGACGCTGACGCATATGTTCGTCGTCAACTGCAGCATCTACCTGGCTCGCGAATCACTTGCTGAACTCGAATACCGAGAACACGAGGAGCATCCGGATGAAGCAACACGACTCAACAAATACCGAAACGAATTACTCGTTGAAGACGAGCACGTGTTTGATCGTCTCTATTACCGGAAAATTCAAGACGGAACGGAGACGTTGATCAATGAACGCTCGTTTCAGGAGTATCAAGCTGACGATCAAGAAATCGTCTTACGGAGCAGTTCAGAGGGAACCTTCGTCGAGTGGAAAAATCAAACTATCTTACTGAATCCGAACGGTTTCTTGACACTCTTCATGATTATGACGAACACGACGTCAACATATCCTGCGCTAGCCGAGCGATTGACGGAATTGAGTGGTCAAGCAATCACGTACGATCATGTCCGCCAGTTACTGCGTCGTTTACGAAGTGACCTATCTTTCTTTCAGGACATCGTCCAAACGACACCGCTTCGCATGAATGATGGCACGCGAATGAATGGCTTTTCTGTCGCTGATGGTGTGAAGGTGACGATCTTATGTCGAGCGGATCATTTGTTAAACTAGAAAGACAAATGGATATCATTTGTAAATGAGTGTTTCGAGCGCTATACTCTTACTTTCGCATCCGCTGCTTAGGAGGAGATTACGAATGGAATCGCTGAAGGAGTCATATGTAAAGCTTGATGGGTATGTCGTCGTCAAAAAAGATGGTGGCCATGTACCACACGAGGAATTTCTCGTCGAATTCACCAGCTGGCTAGAGACAAAAGGTCGTGGCTGGACAGGACTTTCTACTCAAGTCGATCAAGATGGCAACGCCATCGACAATATCAAATAACTACATACCTCAAAAAGACCGGTCGAAGGAGCATTCCTTACCGGTCTTTCGATTGCTACTCCATGAAATTGATTCGTACTCCGATGATTTGTTTATCTCGATTTTTCTTTACTTTCAGATGATAGATGCCGTCTCCATATCCAGAATCGGTCATGATACCCGCTCGAAACAAATGGACGTCCTGTTGACCAAAAAAGAGTTCCTCGGCTAGTTCCTCCTCACGAAACGCAACATCATCACCAATCAGTACAAATCCCGAATCAATCGCAATCTCATGCGAGCGCGTCCATCTGCCCGTCGACTGATCGACACCTTCGTATACTGTAAGTAAACGAACCGTTCCATCTGAATCATATGTGACGGAAGCCGTCCATACGCCAGACTTCACTTGCTCCAAGACAATCGATGCTACATCTTTTTCATTCGAATCCGTCACGAGCAGTCGATGACTACTAACACTAAAAGTACCCAGGGTAATCTTTTTATTAGCCCGGTCACGTAACATTTCGGATTCTACCCATTCGTTGAGTGAAGAGGCACAGTATTTTTCAAGTCCCTTTTTAGGATGCCACGTGAAGACGAGCTCTTGTAAAAAACGACGTCGAATCCGGTAGCACAACCGTCTCCCATCTAAATGTTCACCAAAGCAGATCATATCCTCCGGTAAACCATCTGGACGATTTATGTGATGGTGGATGATATCTTCGACTTCAGAATGACTCGATTCAGTAGGTATCGAATAGAGTTGCCAGTCATGAAAGGCTGCACCATTTGATTCCTGCATGAGTGAAATGTAATCCGTCGGGAATTTTACACCGAGGATTTTTTCTGCACGCTTTAGATCGATTAGTGATACACCAGGGCGTTTAGACGATGGATTGATCTGTTTGATGGCTGGTTTCATGCAGCACCTCCGATGACTGAATAATGTATCATTGACTATTCATTTAATTCACATTGATTTGATTATAAATCATATTATTTATCATAGTGAATCTCAGATGAATGCTTCCCTTAATAATGGCTTTAAATACATACATATATCTTTAAAATATAAAACAATAATAAGTTCCTTCCACTTAAAATAATTGGTAAAATAAATAATAGTTAGAAAAAAATGTTAAAAATCAATGATGCGTTATTTTAGTATTAGAGTATTTACTATGATTAGAAGATTGGAAATTAAAATTACCAAAGGAGGATATATAATGGACAAGGATTATTTTCAAGAGAAACTAGAAGAACATAAACGCAAGGAACGGGCAAAGCTAAATCAGCGACGAATGAACGGCATCCTGCTCGCGATTGTCTTTATCATCTTTGGTGTTGCAATCTCAAATCAGGATGACAATCAAACGGTAGAAGATCCACCGAGCGAACGAGTCGAAGCGGAAGGTGCTAAGGATGACGGCGTGAAAATCGAAAATATCGGCCAACCGGTGAAGCTAAACAACCTGACGATTACCGTCGAAGGGAGTGAGGAACGGACGTACTTGGAAGGTGCTGACGAGACGCAAGGCAAGATCGTCCTCGTACAGGTAACCGTCCAGAACGACGATAATGAAGCACGCACGATCGATGACTCGATGTTCCAACTCACAGCAGGTGGCAAAACGTACGAAGCTGATACAACTCTTTCACGCCATGCGAATGATGAATCTTCACTCTTCTTCGACAAGATTAACCCTGGACTCTCGTTGACTGCGAATATTGCATATGAAGTACCACAAAACTTATCCGGATATGATGTCCTTGCTGATAGTGGAATTGGAACCGAAGCTGGCGAACAAATTTTGATCAAGCTAAACTAATTATCTTCAAGTTACAATTAGAACTTATATACGCAATATAAGGAATCAATATGACTACAATCAGTAACAATAAGAAAAAAAAATGGAGTTATGATCAAGCCCTCTTCAACTCGGTACAGGAAGATATGGAATATTTATTTGGCTCTGTTTTTTCTAGAAAGCGAAAAAAAACCGCTCAACCGAGCGGCTCATGATATTTTGGCGAAAAAAATAAAAAAGTGGGAATTAAGTGGGAACTGACTCCCACTCACCTCTCACAAATCGCTTAAGCCTGCGGACGTTTCCGACGCAAACCATAATATTGATAAAATTGAACTTCGATGTTCCCGTTATACAACTTCCGGCGTTTCGTCGCTGGGCGACCGTATGCTTTTTCGAACTCAACATACGACGTGATCATGTAGACACTATAGTATGGGAATTCTTTGTACGCCGTTCCAATCTTGCGATACAGCTGATGGACTTCACGTGCGTCCTCGAGACGCTCCCCATACGGTGGGTTCCCGATGATGACACCGAAGTCTTCCTTCGGTTTGAAGTCTGCTGCGTCACGCTGCATGACGTTGATTGCATCGCGGACGTCTGCGAGTTCTGCGTTCGTTTTCGCGAGCTTGACCATCTCTGGATCGACATCGCTTGCGTAAATCTTCAATGGTTTGTCCCATTCGGCTTTTTCGTTCGCTTCGTTGATTGCATCGAACCACGCCTTCTTCGGAATGCATTTCCATTCCTGCGAGACGAACTCCCGGTTGATCCCTGGTGCGATATTACGCCCGATCATCGCTGCTTCGATTGCAAGCGTACCTGAACCAGTGAAGACGTCGTAGAGCGGCATGTCCGGCTTCCAGTTCGTCAGCATCAGCATCGCTGCTGCCATCGTTTCTTTGAGTGGGGCTGCTGAGTGGAACTCACGGTAGCCACGTTTGTGCAACGCATCGCCAGACGTATCGATCGTTAATGTTGCGATGTCTTTTAACAAAGCAACTTCAATCGGATAGCTCGCACCTGTCTTCGGTAACCATTCCGTCCCTTTGTTGTACTGTTCTTGCATGTGCGAGACGATCGCTTTCTCGGTGATCTTCTGACAGTCACGGATCGAGAACAGCTTCGACTTGACCGAACGACCGTTGACGATGAAGTTCGCATCCCACGGCATCAATTCGTGCCAC
>Ga0308160_10007395_pt1 | contig 10930 bp, 12 predicted proteins | sample PhyFR1_FD_201036 | JGI IMG/M metagenome (GOLD analysis project Ga0308160, IMG submission 201036) | Phyllosphere microbial communities from UC Gill Tract Community Farm, Albany, California, United States - DLSLF.R1 | ecosystem: Host-associated > Plants > Phyllosphere > Unclassified | place: USA... | reverse complement strand
TCCGAAGGCTTTATTGAATACCGGTACGGAAGTGGTAAATATTACCTGAATACAGGCAACCGTTACAACCAAAGCACCAATAAACATCCAGAATTCTCTTGAATAAGTTTCTTCATCTTTATTGGTAATCGGCAATTCCTTCCAGCGTACAACAAGCAAGACTACTGGAATTACCAGGAACACGACATTATATAAAATTAAGTGCCCAAACATTCCAAGATCGGTAAAGGAGTGTACGGAAGTTTCACCCAGGATACCGCTACGGGTAAGGAAGGAAGCATATAATACCAGGATAAAGCTTAAAAGTACCAGCGTGATGGCGGTAAAGAAAGCATGACCAGTGTTTTTAAAGGCAATAAGTACGTGTACACCACCAATAAGCATTAACCATGGAATTAAGGATGCATTTTCTACTGGATCCCATGCCCAGAAGCCACCGAAGTTCAACGCTTCATATGCCCAGAAAGAGCCCATGATGATACCGGTACCCAGGATCATTACCGCAAACAATGCCCAAGGCAGTGCTGGCTTAACCCATTCTTTATAACGACGTTCCCATAGGGCAGCTACCGCATAAGCAAATGGTACCACCATACTCGCAAAACCTAAAAACAAGGTTGGCGGGTGTATCACCATCCAATAGTTTTGCAGCAATGGATTTAGACCACGGCCATCAGTAATAAATTTCAGGTAGTTCTTAAAATTCTCCGGATCAGCAAATACGACCGGTGCCATGCTTTTTAAATCCACTGCATCTCTCAATAAGATGAACGGCGAACTTCCAACACGGGCACCAAAGATGTCCACGCCTAATAGCATGGAAGTCAGGAACACCTGAGAAAAGGCAACAATCGTCATCACCCCATTTTCCCAGCTTTTCGCTTTCCAGATCAGGATTAAGCCCAACAGGGATTGCCAGAATGCCCAAAGCCAGAAGCTACCCTCCTGTCCTTCCCAGAAGGCAGAAACAATGTAGTATACCGGCAAGGATTTAGAGGAATGGGTATAAACGTAGTAGTACTCGTTATAGTGGTTAAGAATTAGATAAAAGAGGGTGATACCAATACCGATTACACTAATCAAATTGGTTACAAAACCAATACGACCAAGCTTTTTCCAGGTATTATCTTCTAAATCTTTATTGTTTGTAGCAAAAAAATAGGAAATGGCAGATAGTAAAGATGCGGCAAAAGCCAGGACAATAAAAAACTGACCGACTTTACCGGGGAGGAGGGTCTCTCCATAAAATTGTGTATCCATTAAGGCTGTTTGTATTGTTTTACGTTTCCGTCTTGTTTAACTTCAACTAGATCGTTATTGTATTTGGAAGGGCACTTCATTAAAATCTTTGATGCATAAAAGGTATCTTTATTCATCTTTCCAATGAGCACCAGCTTCTCAGAACGCTCAAAGTCCTGAGGTTTTGTGCCATTGTATATTACTTTATTCACTGTGCCTTTATCATCTTTCATATAGAAAGCAAAATGATTGGCATCTTTCTCCGCGTCATAATACATACCTTTTTCTTTCTCCCAATAGCCCATTACATGGAACTCCCGGGATTCTTTAGATGCTTCACTGAAAGTGGAATAATTACTGGTATCAGCATTCAAACTCACTAAGAAGCAAACGCATAAAGCGATAGTTATTAGACCTACAATTGCACTTTTCTTCATGTTGTAAATAAGATTTAAAGAGTCTGACAAAGATAAAAAATATACTTACGGAATGACTTTCGGCTCCGATCTAATGCCCTGCTTCGTGATATATTGATAGTTCTCTGACAATGAGATCGCCTTTAACAGGCCAATTTCTGATCCCTGTATGATTTTACTCCAGATATTCCGGCTTTATCCATTCTGGCATGGATTTCTGAAGCTTTAAAACCTTTGGCCGCGACACCCTCCGGATGTATAAATCCCATGGGTTTCGTTTATAATAATCCTGATGTTCCATCTCCGCAGGATAAAATGCTTCAAAATTCACCAGTTCGGTAACCACTTCATCCTGATGCTGTCCACTGTTGTTCACTTCCTGGATCAACCGCCGCAGGATGGCATTTTCTGCAGCATTCCGGTAAAAAGCAATGGATCTGTAATCGCTGCCAAGATCCGGGCCCTGCCCGTTAACTTGTGTTGGATCATGGGCATGGAAAAATGCTGTTGCCAGTTTATCAAAGCTGATCACTTTAGGATCATAGTAAACCTGCACCGCTTCGGCATGGCCCGTGTTGCCAGCCAAGACATCCTGATAAGTTGGATGCCCGGCTTCTCCACCAGCATAACCGCTGATCACCAAATGCACACCTTTCAATTGTAATAAAGCTTCCTGCATGGCCCAGAAGCATCCACCCGCGAAATCTGCAACTGCCTCCCCTTCCCCTGGATCCGGTAATACTGCAAAACCATCAGCCGCTTTGATATCCTGTTCCGCAGTGCTGGAGCAGGCTGTAAGAAATAGCATGAACATCAAAAATAATGGCCTCAGGTTTTTCATAAAGATCACAACCTATATACGCCACACAGCAGGATAACGTATAAATTTCATCTTCAGAAAAAAGTCATATAAAGCAAAAAGCCGCAACAAGTTACTTGTTGCGGCTTTTAAAGAATTTATTACAGCTTATGGCCAGATACCAAGGTTCATATAAGAAACCGCAATTTTGTCGATAGAGCCAACAAATGCAGCCATCCTTAAGGTATCCACACCTGGTTTGGTTTTTAATGTTTCTCTGATTTCATGGTAAGAATGAATCATGGTATCTTCCAATCCAGAGTTTACCAATTCCATCTCAGAGGCACCTTTTACCAGCATAGAACGGTGTTCTGCAGGAATGGTCTGACCAGTAAGACTTTCTAAAGTATTGATCAAATTGGCATTTGAGTTTTCGGCGTAACGGTTTTCCATACGGCCAAATGCTACGTGAGAAAGGTTTTTCAACCATTCAAAATAAGAAACCGTAACACCACCAGCATTACAGTACATATCTGGAATTATGATACCACCCATTGAAGTGAAGATTTCTTCAGCACCCGGAGTAGTTGGTCCGTTTGCACCTTCAGCGATAATTTTAGCCTGGATGTTTCTAACGTTAGCTTCAGTAATCTGGTTTTCTAAAGCAGCAGGAACCAGGATATCACATGGTTGCTCCAAACCTTCCATGGAGTTTTTAAATTCAACGGCACCTTTAAAGCCAAGGATTGAACCTGTTAATTTACGGTGAGCAAATACTTCATCTATATTTAAGCCATTTTCATTGTAAATAGCACCTTCAAACTCGCAAAGACCTACAATGGTAGCCCCCATTTCAGCAAGAAATTTTGCAGAATGGTAACCCACATTTCCTAAACCTTGTACGATAACACGTTTATCACCTAAACCAGCTTTAAGGCCAATTTTAGCCATATCCTCGCCTACGCTTACACATTCTCTGATTGCAAAAGCAACACCACGACCGGTAGCTTCCTTACGACCACGGATACCATGTAATGCAATTGGCTTTCCGGTAACACAACCTAATGCATCAAGCTGACCAGGATTCATGGTCATATACGTATCGGCAATCCAGCTCATCTCACGCTCACCTGTTCCGTAATCCGGCGCAGGAACATCAATACCGGGACCAATGAAGTTCTTTTTAATTAACTCAACGGTATATCTACGGGTAATGTTCTCTAGTTCACTAACAGTATAATTTTTTGGGTTGATTCTGATACCACCTTTAGCGCCACCAAACGGTACGTTTACAATCGCACATTTGTAAGTCATTAAAGCAGCTAGCGCCATCACTTCATCTTCGTTCACCATATCACTGTAACGGATACCACCTTTTGTAGGGCTCATGTGGTGAGAGTGTTCTACGCGCCAGGCGTCGATAACCTCAAAACCATTTCCTCTTCTGATTGGGAACTGGAAACGATATACACTGTTACAAGCTTTAATTTGAGTTAAGAGACCTTCCGGGTGGGAGGTGAATTTTGCGGCGTTGTCAAAATTTGCACATACGTCTGTAAAGAAGTTTGTTTCGTTTGCTAGATTAGCCATTATTTGTTTTTTATGTTTTTCGTTAGTATTACCTTAATAAGCGTGCAAAATTGCACTAAAAAAAATGATTAATGCAAATGCTAAATTACATAGTGTACGCGAAACACCTATGCAAACAACACTGATAAACAAGGATTTAAGGCTTATAGAATAAGTTTTAGCGGTCGGATTTTTTTTCCAACTTTTTTAATCTGCGGTCCAATGTGAATAAAAACACAATCAAACCAAGCAGGATTACCGCTGCGCATACCACCACAACGTAGATTTTGCCGGAGGCATACAGACTTTCTTCAGCTACAGGCTTCTGTTCCTGAGCAAAGATTTGGAAGCTTATTACCAGAAGTACAAGCGTAATTAAGAATTTTTTCATGATTATAGAATGGTATTTTTATCTAAAGTGCGTATCCGGTAAGTTAGTGTATAGATCCAGTACCCAATCAGGATCCATCCCAAACAGGCAGGGTAAAACACCATGCGCATACGGCTATCCAGATCATAAGAATTGAAACCCGGATTACCGCCGTTTCCCGGATGCAGGGAATCAGACAACCGTGGCAGCACAAACAACAGCACAACCATCATTGGAAATGCAAATATGTTATAGATTGCGGAGATCTTGGCGCGCTTCTGCTCTTCATCAATTGCGTTTCTCAATACCAGATAAGCGAAATAGAGTAACAGCGCGATGGCCGCAAAATTCTGCTTCACATCAAAGCTCCAGGCTTGCCCCCAGGTGTACTTTGCCCAGATTGCTCCGGTAATAATACCAAGTATACCGAAAACAACGCCAACATTAACACTTTCAACCGCCTTAAGATCAGCTTCTGGATCATTGGAAAGCAGGTATTTGATGCTATGAAAAACAGAGATGGCAAACAGCACAATCATGCTGAACCACATGGGCACATGGAAATAAAGATTCCTGATACTTTCGTGCAGAATAGGCAATTTAGGAACAGCATTTAAAAATCCAGCAATGGTTGAATAAAGCACCAATACGGAGGCCAAAATTTTCCACCAGTTTTTATACATTGATAAGGGGATTTAGTCGCGCCAAAGGTAAGGAAATAACAATAAAGAAACTGCGCCAACGAGTATATTAATGACCAATAGCATGGCGATCTCATCGAGGCTAACACTTCTGTCCAGTCCGTCAATAGCGTTTTTTGTAAGTTTAATAAGTACGATGATCACAGGGATGATAACCGGGAAGCTGAGAATGGCCATTAACATTCCACCGTTTCCTGCTTTTGAAGAAATCGCTGAAATCATGGTGAAAATCGTGGAGAAACTCAAGCTACCCAGAATGGTTGCCACAAAATAAAGCCCCAGATCTGTTGGCACATAATCAAATACCAGGATGTAGAACCCAAGTGCTATTACGGTTAACAGCATCATTAACATGATGTTGTACAGTGTTTTGGAAATGATCAGTGCAAAAGGGCTGGCAATGGTATAGATGTAAAGCTGCCGGCCTTTACTTTCCTGAAGGAAGCTTTTGGAAACTGCATTGATGGACGCAAAAAGCATAATGATCCAGAATAAGGCGTTCCAGGTAACGGGATTTGCGCTTACCCTGGATAAAAAGCAAACAAAAATGGTGGATACCACATAAAGCAGCACTCCATTTAAAGCATACTTAGACCGCCATTCCAGCAGTAATTCTTTTTTTACCAGAAACTTAACCTGCCTGAATAACGTCATGTTTAACCGCAGATTTTTTAACTGTTATAAGAACAAGGGCTCCAGCCACAATAACAAACCAACCCCATTTATATTTCACAATGCCTGCAACAAAATTAATGGCCTTTTTAAAATGGATAAAGCTAAAATAATCATGTGATTTGAAATAAACACCGGCCAGCGTAATCAGTACCAGCGCAATCCCTACCCAACCACAGAGTTTAATTAGTTTTGTCTTATTTAAGAAAGAAGCGATCAAGGCAACAACTACAACCAGGTAAAATACAGACGCAAGCGTTACATCAATATCAAAATAGTTCCAGTTGCCAATTATCGGAAGATGTACTAAAGGACACATGCCTCCTGCTGCCATGAGTACAGCACCAATTATTCCTTGATTTTTCATTTTTACTGTTGCGTAATGCCCATTTTGTCAGCGAAATGTGCGCAGTAATCACGAAGATCTTCAACGATCAGCTTCTCACCGGTTGCTTTCAAGAAGGTATCCCCCATCGTTTGCAACGTTTCATAAAAGAATCTTTTCATTTCATCTACAGGCATATCTTTTGTCCAAAGGTCGATACGCAGAGAGTTTTTATAGTTATGATCCCAAAGGGCAAGCATCATGGATTTAACCGCCATCTGTTCTTTGGTTTCTGAATCCGTGGATTCCCACATCAGGTTCTCTGGTACGTTGTTATCGTCTAATTCTACAGTAATTTTAATTTCAGCTTTTTTCATATGCTTCATTTCGGCAGTATACGGAAATCTGTTGCTGCCATTGATTATTTATAATTGTTAATTTAAAATCGTGAGTTTCATTATAAAGAGAAATACAAGGGTAAAAACGATAAATGCACCTTCAATTACCCATAGATTACGGATCAAAGGAATAAACTTCCTAAAAATCTGATCTGTGAGAAAGGCGATAAACGCCGCCAATAAACAGATGCCCAACCATAACCCGCTTACTTGTTGCTCCACAGTACCGGTTACTTTTGCTTTATTGAACAAAATTAAACCGGCCATGACCAAACAAATGGCTGTTACAATATTTAGCGGAGTTAATTTAAGCTTCAAATCTTTTATCGTTTATTTCTTTTTTTCTGCCAGGCCGGTACTTTATCAGATTTCTTCTTCGGTTCAAACTTGTGCTTCTTTTCATGAAAGGCACCTTTAAAATCCGGATCTTCTTTCCTTTTTTGCAAGTCGATTTCCCTGGCAATAGCCTGGCGCTCTTCGTATGGTGTTTCTTCTACGAAGACCTCTTCCGGAATTGGAATCACCGGAATCGTCTGGCGTATTAACTTTTCAATCTTATTGATGTAGTACTTTTCAGATTCGGTGTAAAAAGTCATGGCAACACCCGTAGAGTATGCCCTGCCTGTACGACCGATCCGGTGCACGTAATCCTCAATGATGATTGGCACGTCAAAATTGATCACATGGCTAACTTCAGATACATCGATACCACGGGATGCCACATCCGTTGCAACCAGTACACGAATATTGCCTTCCTTAAAGCTATTGATGGAGTTGATTCTGGTGTTTTGCCCCTTATTGGCATGAATCACCCGAACGGCATCTGCTCCAAAACGTCTGGTGATAAAGGCAAATATAGAATCCGCAACAACCTTCGTTTTACAAAAAATGATCAGCCTTTTTACCTCATCATCATTTTTCAACAAGTGTTGAAGCAGGTTTATCTTAGTCTTGAAATTGGGAACTTCGTAAAAGCTTTGGGTAATGGTTTGCGCAGGTGTAGCGGGCGCACCAGCTTCAATGATCGTTGGGTTTTTCAGGAAGTCGCCCGCAATTTTCTGCACTAGGTCACTCATGGTGGCTGAGAAAAGCAGATTTTGTCTTCTTCTTGGTACGATTTCCAGAATTCGGTGTATAGACCCTATAAAACCCATATCCATCATTTTATCTGCTTCGTCCAGCACTAAAAACTTCATGCTTTGGGTATTAATGTGACCGGCAAGGTAGATATCCAAAAATCTACCAGGGGTAGCAATGATGATATCAACCCCTGCTTTTACCTGTTCAATTTGTGTTTTCGGACCAATCCCTCCATAAACCACAACAGAACGAAGGTCAGTATATTTAGCAAACATCTTAACATGTTCGGCGATCTGCATGGCAAGTTCGCGGGTTGGCGCAAGAATCAGCGCCCTTGGATTTTCTCCCTGTGCAAATTTCAATTGCATCAAAATCGGCAGTACATAAGCGGCCGTTTTGCCGGTTCCTGTCTCTGCAATACCAAAAATATCCTGTCCGGACAACACCGGGGCAATTGCCTTTTCTTGAATTGGGGTGGCAACGGTAAAACCGGCATCTTCTACAGCATTTAAAATCTGTCGGTTGAGTTTAAACTCTTCGAATTTTTTGGACATTTTGCAAATATAGTATTTAAACCAGGAGGCCTATACATTTGCATTAAATATGAGATTCCTTAAACTTCCGGCTGATGGACCTTGGTGCATAAGTTGAAACATAACAAAGTATAAAACGATGATGACGTTAATAATAGAAAGTGTCACGATTTTAAACTTTGAATCAGCAAAAATAGTTAACTGAATCATCATAAAAAGACATAATAATCTTCAAGCTTCTCTGGAAAACCTTAAGTTTGACACCATGAATACCATTCTACTTAAAGCAGCAACCCTGGTTAATGAGAACCAGATTTTCGTAGCCGACGTACTGATTAAAGCTGGCAGAATTGAGAAAATTGCGCCTATTATCGAATATCCTGGCGCGCAGGAGATTGACGCATCAGGTTTGCATCTTTTACCTGGAATGATCGACGATCAGGTGCATTTCAGAGAGCCGGGCCTTACGCATAAGGCAGATATTTTTACAGAGAGTATGGCGGCTGTAGCCGGTGGTATTACTTCTTTCATGGAAATGCCAAATACGGTTCCAAACACTTTAACGCAAGAGCTGCTGGCAGATAAATATGCCATCGCTGCAGAAATGTCTCTTGCGAATTATTCCTTTTATATGGGCGCCTCAAATAATAACCTGGAAGAAGTGCTTAAAACGGATCCAAAGAACGTATGTGGTATTAAGGTTTTTATGGGGTCAAGTACCGGCAATATGCTTGTAGATAATGAGAAAGTACTGGAAAACATCTTCAGGGAAGCGCCAATTCTGGTAGCCACCCATTGCGAGGATGAAGCAACCATTCAAAAGAATCTTGCCGAATACAAAGCTAAATATGGAGATCAGCTGACCATAGATATGCATCCAAAGATAAGGAGTGCGGAAGCTTGTTACCTATCCTCTTCTTTAGCGGTTTCACTGGCAAAAAAGTACAATACCCGCCTGCATATCCTGCACATATCTACTGCCCCAGAGGTTCAGTTATTCAATAATACCTTGGCACTTAAAGACAAAAGAATTACTGCAGAAGCATGTGTGCATCATTTATGGTTTGATGACAGGGATTATGCAAGCAAGGGCAATTGGATTAAATGGAATCCAGCCATCAAGACAGAAGCAGATAAACTTGGCGTGCTGGCAGGTCTCCTTGACGATCATATTGACGTAATTGCGACAGATCATGCACCTCATACCATTGAAGAGAAGGAACAGCCCTATAGCGCTGCACCATCAGGTGGACCGCTTGTACAACATGCGCTGCCTGCTTTGCTGGAGATGTATCATCAAGGGAAGATTTCACTTGAAAAAATTGTTGAAAAGACGGCCCATAATGTGGCAATATGTTTTGATGTCAAAGAACGAGGCTTTATCAGGGAAGGTTACTGGGCAGACCTGGTGCTTGTGAATTTGAATGATCCATTTAAGGTTACCCGTCAAAATGTACTTTACAAATGCGGCTGGTCGCCATTCGAAGGTCAGACCTTCCGATCAGAAATTACGCATACCTTCATTTCTGGTAATTTAGCTTATTCCAAGGGGAAATTTACCACCAATGAAACCGGAAAGCGATTAGAGTTTAGTCGCTAGTAGCCGCGAATCATACCTATTTTAAGCATGTCAACAGCCGCGACCAGAGTCAAAAAGCAATTACTTATTACTGGCAGCATATCTCTCCTGATATTTCTATTGGGGTTAAACAGCGCCTTAACCGAAAGGATCTATTCAGCATTTTTTTATAAATACCTGAGTCTGTTCCTGCGTTTTATCAGCAGTATTGTACCATTTGCCCTGGGTGATGTGCTTTATGTCTTGCTGATTGTATTTTGGATTTTCCTGCTGGTCAATTTCTTTAAAAAACTAAAAGCCCAGAACTTCAGTAAAAAGCTAATCTTTCTGGCCCCATTTCAGTTTTTGAACTTCACATTGATTCTTTACATCGCATTTAAGCTTTTGTGGGGCTTAAATTATTTCCGTCCTTCGGTGGCCATGCAGTTGGGAATTGGAAATGAAAAATATACCGCAGAACAGCTGGTAGCACTTGGCGAGTTGTTAATCGAAGAAAACAATTCCATACAAAGCGAAAGGTTAAAAGTGCAGGTGCCAAGCCAGCAACAGTACAGCACAAAAGAGCTGGAAAAGCTTGCCACAGCTGCCTATAACCATATGGAAGCAAAACATCCTTTCTTTGCTTACCGACAGCCTGCAATGAAAAAAGTCTTTAATACCCTGTTGGTCACAAAAATTGGTATAGAGGGTTATTATAACCCAATATCTGCTGAGGCGAATGTAAATATGCGCATCCCTGCACATGGACTACCCTTTGTTGCTTGCCATGAAATTGCTCATCAGCTTGGTGTAGGACGTGAAGATGAAGCAAACCTGATCGGCTACCTTGTTGCCCGGAATAGCGAAGATCTTAACTTTCGGTATTCAGCAAATTACAGCATCCTTCGAAGTGTTTTATTTGAAATCCGGTTTAAAGCACCTGAAGTATATGAAAAGCTGATTGAAAAAATTAATCCGGAAACCATACTTGACTTTAAACGCGATAAAGCTTTCTGGATGAAATATAATAGCGATATGTACGCCTATATGGATGTTGCGCTTGATAGTTTCCTAAAATTGAATAATCAAAAAAAGGGCATAAACAGCTATCAGGATATCGTAATCTGGGTATATAACCTAAAGAAAGATCAGCTTAAATTGTAGTAGTCTCCCTTTCTGGAGATAATGACCATCATTATTTTGGCGATACTTGCCGCCCTTAATCTGGCATTCTCCGCTATTTCTCCTTCAAATAGCTCGTCAATGGTTT
>Ga0308160_10007394_pt1 | contig 10931 bp, 16 predicted proteins | sample PhyFR1_FD_201036 | JGI IMG/M metagenome (GOLD analysis project Ga0308160, IMG submission 201036) | Phyllosphere microbial communities from UC Gill Tract Community Farm, Albany, California, United States - DLSLF.R1 | ecosystem: Host-associated > Plants > Phyllosphere > Unclassified | place: USA... | reverse complement strand
CCCCATAGCTATATGTCAGCATGTTCCTCTCACCGTTGTTCTAACTTACGATAGCCAGCACCTAGCTCCATCGCCGTGTCAATGTCCTCGGCCGTAGCGTCCCCGCGCTCTATCATCCTGATCGCTTCGACTAGCAGTCAGCCGGTGCACAACACAAGCAGCTTGACTAACGCATATACGGCACCAATAACCGATTGACAATGAATCCCGGTGTATCCTTGCACGTCACGGGGCTCTTCTTCATCCGCTTGATCATCTCGAACAAGGCTTGGTAAGACTCCTCAGAGGTGTGCTCGGTCTTGATGATCTCCACGAGCTTCATAGCTGCCATCAGTACCGCACGAAAGGGATGATCTCAGCGACCCACCCGGAACGGGGTTGAAGAAGTGCAGTCCGGCAAAGTTGGCCTGTCGGCTTTCGGAGCAAGCCTCCGCGATCTCAGTCACAGACAAGGACGAGGTGTTGGTAGCGAAGATACATTCGGCGCTACATCATCAGTAGCTGCAGAGCTTCGTAGAAACGCATCCCAACGTACGGAGCTTTTGAGTCAAGGAAGCCGAAAAGGTCGCGCTTGACTTTGAGCGATTCGATAATCGCTTCAACGACGAGATCGGCTTCTTCGACGGCTTTGGCGCTGGTCTTAGCTTTGGAACGGATACTGTCTCCTAAAGACGAGGCTTCTCGATCTAGCCAAGATGATCCCAGGGGCAGGAAAAATACTTACGCGTCCGTCGTAGTCTCGATGTTCGCCATGATCTTCTGGATGAATCCGTCAATGTCGTCTGGCTGGGCTTTCTTGCCGACTCGGCCAAGCGACTTGGTGATGATTGTCAGACCGTTCCTGGCTATCAGCGTGGGTTCTGGGCCTTTTGCCGATCTGGGTGCCATCACCGCGCGGATCGTCTCTTTTGAACTTACTGAAGCGCCTTGTCCGTCACGTCGGAAAGGATGACCTGTTGTCAGTGAATGGTCGCTTTTCCGGGCAATTCTCGCTTTTCGGATGAAGCGCGTCCGGCTAAGTCTATTCACGCTGGAACACCCACCTTCATGCCATTCTGCGCTCCGACTTGGGCGATTCCAGCACCCATCAACCCCGCTCCAAATACCGTCAAGCGCTCGATCTTCTTCGCCGGGGCAGACGAGGATAAGTGCCTCTGGATCGTCGACAATCTTGAAGCGGCCATCGACGCAGCAGGTGCGGTGTTTCTTGCGGCCATGACGAGTGATGAGCGGGCGGTACGGGTGAGGGAAGGCAGCATGGGTGTTAGATAGCGGGATATGTAGGTTGAAGAAAAGCAAAGGTCGCCGGTGAGCTTGATAGCCGGAAGACCGTCTTCACGGCCATCAGCGCCCAGCCCGTGGCGTGGTGTAGCAAGGCACATTTCGTGCATTTGGGAAGTACCCACTTCCTCTCCACGTTTTTTTCGTTGACATCTACAACATATGATATCTACCACTTTCATTTACGCTGTCTGCTTCTCCACTTTCAATAACGCGGTCGGTTCTGTTGTAATTGGCACTTCTGATTTTTCTTCTCCTTCCGCCGCGGCCGACGCCGCTCTCGCCAGATCCCTACTCATCTTCGCCTTGACCTTTGGCGCGTTTTCTTTCCACAACTTCATGGCGCCTTCGATATCCTTCTCCAAGGCGTGCTGTCTTTCTATGGATGTCGGATGCGTGCGCAAAAGCGCAAAGCGGTCTTCCACCGTTTGTGACTGTCCTGCAGCAAGCGCGTCCGCTTCTACACACGACATGAATTCCCACAGGTCCAAGGCAGCGCGAGGGTCATAGCCCGCTATTGCCATTAGCTATAATCAGCTGGTGCCCTGCCAGAGAATGTGCAGAGCTTACATCCATGCCAACAGCGTCCGCCTCCATCTCGATCTTGCGGGAGTACGCTCTTTGAGCCAAAACGTCGTTGCACCAGTTTATGAACACTCCCGCGGAGTCGGTGATGCTAGAGTGAGCACGATTCAAGCCATGAGGGCTACATACAGAGGAAAGGATATAGTCAACGCGAATGAAATGCCCCTCAGGACGTCAAAAGCTACCGCGGCTACGTTGAGAAACTGTATATCAGCTGGCGTCTTTTCACTTGACTCACGCCCAGATTCTCGACGCTATGCCGTTCCATCACGTGTGCGATCTCGTGAGCAAGCACAGCAGCTAGCATTGCGTCGTCCTCCGGCAGTGTCCTCAACAGGCCGGTGTAGACAAAGATGTCCTTGCTTGGGAGCGCGAATGCTTGCAATTGGGGCTAGAGTCAGCGCTACTTTATACCAATGCAAATTCTGAGCACGAAACCCAGCTCACCATGTCGATGACGTATAAATTCCAATCTGCCGATTCGATCTTTTTGAGCGGATTGCTCGACGCCGGTCTGAAAGGCGTGAAAGAGCTATGAGCCACACCGCTCGGCTTGAAGCGGTCTTCCAGTGCCCTGCCCTGCCCTGCTTCGCGTTCGGAGATGACCCGACTTAGCTCGCTAGACCGTGGTGGCCATGCTGCGTCGGAGATGATGAGATGCTGCTGCTCTTCTAGAGCCGTGATGAGGCGAGAGGTGATTCGGGCAACCCGCTGTGAGCTGGGGTCCGACGGCGCGAGGAGGCGGTCTCCATCAGTTTTCAGCACGTCTTGGTGTCTGCCGTCAGATTTGACGAGGATTATGGAATCGTGCGACCAAGAATGGGGAGGATGGATAAGAAAGTTCGTCACTTACTTCCGTCTCGACCAAGCCATCTCCTCGTTTTCCGACATGAGCATCAACCTCCACCTGCCCGAGTGAGGGCTTTGGTCGAGGCCGAGTGCGAAAACGATGCATAACGCGAAGATCTGCCCATCAGCCCAATTCGAAGTTGTCAGAAGATTAACACCTACCGGCAGCTGAATCAATAACCAGGATGTCTTCCTGTACTTTCGCCAAAGTCTGATCTGTCAGTCCTGGAGGTCTGCGAGCTTTCTCTGGAGGACTCACTTGTATCGGAAGACAAATGGCAGTATGAGCAAAGAGAAACGGGTGATGTTCAACAGGCCACTCTTCAGAGCTGGGACAGATAGGAAAAAGACATCTTGTCGCCTCTGCGAAGAGTGAAAGACCCTTCGCTGAAGTATGGTTTGATATGTGTTTGAGAATGATGGTATTCTTGCGGCTTGCAGCTTGTCCGGCGGTCGCATTGGCGGGGCTAAACGTTGAGACAGCGTCCGAGATTGTGTCGGGGCTATTGATACTCTCCCCACTCTTCCCAGTCGTATGCCCGTCCGAGTGATCATCTTATGCAGCTAGATAGAGTCGAAGTCAACATTGACCATTCTCTATGTCAAGCGACGAGGACGGAGTTGTCCGCTTGCAATAGATGACGTCACCTGTTTAATGAATAGCCGACATAGCTGGTCTCATGACTTGCAGAAAGCGATCTAAAGCGGAGCAACGACACTGAGCTCCGAAGAAGACCACCGCGTCGTACACTTCACCTAGGCTTAACGTGCGCAATCCCGTCCGGGTAGTCTTCGGGCGGGCTAACAGCCCGATGACGATGGAAGCGGATCTGCTTTCTGCTAATTGCCTGAGTGTATCACAAGCCGCTGGTCAAGGATTTTGCAGACCTTCGACATATAAACCAGCTGACGTCGAGACAAGATAGATACTCATGTGTCAAACCATGTTTTCGCTGGCCTCACTCACAGTCGCTGGGTTATTCACTTGCGCTCTGGCGCAGAACTCGACGCAATCGCTGGATTTTGGTCCGATCAGTTTCGCAGGCTACAATAATTGGGTCTACAGGGATAACGTGACTTCCGCTCAGCTCGTATTGTCAAAGTGAGTTGTTGACACCCTCTTTCATCAAAGAAGGAGTAGCCTGATTCCGCAGCGGGGCTTCCACGACCGCACCGAGCCGGTTCATCGCTGCGTTTGCCGAGGGCAATACGGGAGCTCTGGTGTATTTCGTTCCGACCTCTGGCAATTCGACCGGCAATTCCACAGGAGGCGGGAACAGCTCGGCATTGAGCACCTACCTCGACGAGGGGAGTTTGGCTTCGTACTCGGCCGACAACAATCAGACGGGATTGCAGGGGGATATACAGGTCTCAGCGGATCTCAAATTTGGCGTGACGCTTAGTGAGCGAAATCCTCAGCCCTCCGAGAGAAAGCGCTGACAATTAGTCGGAAGTGTACGGACGTTGCGCGACTATGTCGAAAGCGGTGGGAACGTCACCAACAGTATCTTCAATTACACCCTCGGACCGTTCAACGACTCGTCCGTCACGCTCGTCCGGAATTGGATCAACGGTACGACGGTCCAGTACCTTACGTTCGATGTTGTGTCCGGCGGCACTTTCAATGTAACACCATCGGACAACACGACGCTCCCGCCCGACATCTCGCTCTCGCTTTCCAGCCCCGGGACCAACGCGACTTTGCACTTCGTCACATCGTTCAACTGGACAGGCACGACCCCGTCCACGCCGTTTACCCCTCTCGAAGGACTCGACAAGTCCTCGCTATTCCTCACTAACGCATCGACCAACTCCACCTCTATCCTCAGTAGCGTCCTATCCGCCATTCAAGGCCCTGGCGCGCCGATAGCCGATCAAGTCGCTTTCCTCTCGTACTCTGACCGGTTTTTCGCGGGTGGATGGCGTTTTCTCACTTACTTCGGGCGAGACACGCTCTTAGCCCTGCGCCTGCTCTTACCGGTCATCTCACCCACATCGGCCGAAGCAATCTTGGGCGCGGTGATCGAGCGAACGAACGACACCGGGACAATATGCCACGAAGAGACAGTCGGCGACTACGCGTCTTGGGTGCATATCCAGAACAACCAGTCGGAATTGGGCAACACGCCGGAATACAACTACGTCATGCTCGATACGGACTTTTTACTTCTGCCTGTCCTTGCCGACTATTTCTTGACGACTCCTCAAGGACTCAACCGTTCTTCTGCGTTTTTGCAAAGACAGTCGACTCTGAAGAACGGGACGTTTGAGCGTTTGTTGATTCAGAACGTGGATCATGTGCTGAATCTCTCCAAGCCGTTTGCAGAGGATCCAAGGGTAGAGAACCTGGTCCCGATCCGAGATCCTGTCGTGGGGAATTGGCGTGACTCCAGCCCCGGACTGGGCTACGGTATCTACCCCTTTGACGTCGAGAGTGAGTAAAGGCTTGATACGGGGATATGCCTGCTGAGACCTAGCCGCTCTTATACCTGCAGCGTTACGCGCCATCGCTTCGCTCGCCGCAGCGAATATCCTCCCGGCGAACTATACATATGCAAGCCAATACGCTCAAACATGGGAACAATCCGCCCCACCGCTTTTCAAAGTCTCGATCAACTCCACAGCTGCACAAGCATCCTTGGAGCAGTACGTGCAGCAGTCGAATCTCTCCCAAGCACTATTATACGGTGGCGGCAGCTTGAACGCCTCATCTTCAAACAGCACGGCCGGGTCGCTGGGCTGGGGCGAAACATCGCAGATCATCGGAGGCACGAACAGTTCTTTCTTCTACGCCTTGTCCCTTAAGAAGGACTTTTCGCCTGTCGAAGTGAGCGGTCGACGACCTCACTGAAATGTTGACTGACACACAAAGGTACTCCACTCGGACCTCGGCTTCGCTTTGCTTTATGGAAACAACGTCTCGTCTTCTTTGATTCAAGCGACTATTGAAGCGCTGCAGCCGTACCCGCGGGGTAAGTCCACGTTTCCATCTCCGCTGGTCTGACCGCAGGCCTCTTGACCAACGTCGGGATGGTTGTCGCCAATGCGGCATACGACTCGAACGTCACCAATATCGAAGTGAGCGAGACGCTGACCTCCGCCAGCGAGACTGACGCAAGGTATTCTCTAATGTAGCGTACCATGGAGCCGTTTCGTGGTCGTGGCAACAAGGGCTGATGGCTTCGGGTGTTTCCCGACAGCTTGGGCTCTGCGGTCTTTCCAACTCGACCCAGCTTCAAACGACGCTTGGCGGTGAGTCGGATATCATCTACTGCGCACTTGCTCAGATCCAGGTGAAACGCTGGTGTGGTGCAATGACACGACCCTGACATCCGCTTTGACGCAGGCTCAGGCTAGATTGTGGACCTCGATCGAGGGGTCTGCGCCGGCTCTATACACCGAAGTGCTCTCGCCTGTCTTCGACGGATCTAACGGGACTTTTACAATAGGCGACCTTGGCGCGATCAGCCCGGAAGGGACGGAAGGTGACGCTGTGCAATTATGGAGTTATGGCTTCCTCGCGGAAGTCGACCCTAGATCCGGAAAGCCCGTTGCGGCTGGCTTCGCCTGATCGAGAGTCAGGCGCCGTACTTGCGCCTCGCACGCTAATATCGGGCCAGGAAAGCAACACAATGTATCATTACATCCGCGCCGTACAATAGCCCCATTTCGTTCTACCGACGGATCTTCGGTTTCTGCTCCCCCATCTGAACGGAACCCTTGTTTCCGACCGACAAGACCATATGCGCCTCTCCGGTCTTCTGTTGTCGTCGAGCAAAGGCGTCCGTCATTCCTGTTGGGGTGTCCCCTGCGCTCATCTGGAATTGTTTCCGTTCCTCCGCAATCTTCTTCAATCGCTTCTCCGTCTTCATCCGGCCAGAGGTTTTGCCGCTGCACATCAGCGTAGATCCAAGTACACAATTATGACTTACTGGAACTTGTGCGAAAGCGACTTCCAAGCTTCCTTCGGCGTCATTTCTGCTGTCAGCTGCGTCACCCTTCCTCGACCCCTCGGCAGAAGGCAAAGCTGATCACTCACGTCGTCCGAACTCGTCGTGGTAGACGATATTCACGTCGGGCTTGTAATCCCTAAACACGGACAAAGCGTCTCGCGCCTCTGTCTGTTCCCTGACCTTGTTCTCCCATTCTCGCTGCGCCTGATCCTTGTTCCCGCCCCGAGCAGCGATCCTCTCGAGATCGCGCTGCGCTTGGCGTCGACGGTAATCTGCCAGCCATAAATCTCGCTGTTTCTGCACACGCTCCCGTTCTTCGTCTTCGGCTGATCGTTTCGCCAGCGCGCCTTGTTGTCGAAGCAAGTTGAGGACGCCGGCCATTCCACTTCCAACCACCGCTTCCTGTTCCGTCTCGGCAGCCTTTACGTCAGCTCTCGTCGACGAGCGAATGAGCAGTCGAGCTTACCAATTTCCCTTCTTCCTTGACCCGCTCCATTTCTTGCATTTGCGCATCAATCTTGATCCGGTATTCCGCCAATGACAGTCCTTCACGCGCAGCCATCTCTGCGAGACCTTCGTCTTCCTCCTCGGAGTCCATATCCTCGTCTTCGGCAGCAACGTCCGGCACGACGTCGTCTGTCCTTTCGATCTTGACGACAACAGGCTGCTCGACTTGCGAAGGACCCGCCGAAACGGCGCGTTCCCGCTTGACCGGTGCGGCGCGTGATTCGAGCGTGACATTTCGCACGAATTCCGACGTGTCGTCGAACGTGATCCGCCCGTCCTCATCGCCGTTCTCCTGCGTGGCAGTCTCGTCTTGCTGGCGCTGTGATGCGACTGGGTCATGTCAGCTCAGAACATAAGGCGACATCGAACGACTCACGCTTTGCGACGAGATCTTCGGCGTTCACCTTTGGCCGTTTCTTCGCGTTGGTCCGTCTCGATCGAGCCAGAGCCGCTTGCAGGTCGTCGTCATCCACCAGATTTTGCGGTGTGTCCTCGACGACTCGTCGTTCGAACGTTGGCTCTCCATCCACGGGCATGTCGTCTTCGTCGCCATCCGCTTTCCTAGCTGATCGCTTCGACTTCTTCTTCTAAACGACATCAGCGAGGCACGCGCCGAGTTGTCGACATCTCACTCACCTTTCTTTGCTTGAACCCGGCGTCCCCTTCCTTCATGTAATCCGCAACATCGTACGTCTTATCAAAGTCGAGGTTGAGCTTGACCTTCGTCGTAGGCTCCCTGCCCAATGTCATCATCTCAACGTCATCCTCCACCGCTGCTTTCTGCTCGACCGGCGCTCCCAGCCTGAACCCCTCTGTTCGAGCCGTCCCGGAGGTGAACTCGTCGTCGTATTTGCCCAACACGTCCGCCTTCTGCCCGATCCTGCTCTCGTCGAACTCTTCATCGTCGTAGCCGGTATATTGCTGCAACGCCTTTCGTTTCCGTTCCTTTGCCGCTTTGAGCTTATCGTCGTCCACCATGTTTACATTCTGCAGCTCGTCCTCTGTGCCATCAGCTTTGCAATGTATACAAGGACAGCGCAGCTCACCATCTTCACCCAAGACTCTGCTGTCTTTCAATGTCAAGATGACATCCTCTCCTGCTTCAAATTCGTCCGCCTTGTGCCCGACTCGCAATCCCGTGAGATCGCTCTCGTCGTATGCAGCCGCATTGTCCGCTTCCTCCATATCGCGGGCGCGTCGATCAGCCAGCTCCTTTTCTCTCTGCTTCGACCGCTTCTTCTGCTTTCTCAACCACGCGGCAGTGTCTAATTGGTCATCCTTGGAGGAATCACCAAGCGTCGACCCCTTCAGCTTTGCATTGAGCTGTTTCTGATTCTTCGCCCTGCCCATCAGTGTTCGTTCCGACAAGGATCTCTTCGACTCACTTTGCTATTCTTTCCTTTATATCCTCTTCCTCTTTCTTCTTCCTCATCTCCTCGCGCCGGGCGGCAAAGTTGACAGCGGCGACCTCATCCTCGTCGGGCGCTGCAGGCTCGCCTGTCCCGCTCGTATCGATAGGAGCGAGTCCAGCGGCGATACGCTGGGCGTTGATCGCTTCCATGGAGTCTGGCGCAGCGACGTCGGCCATTTTGAGATTCTAGATGAGACAAAGAAGATGAGGAGTCGGAGATGGATGGCAGATCAAGACCTTGAATTGGGTGGCGAATCTGGTTTCCTTACCGGTTCACCTGAATAGATTTGCATTTCCACTCAACTCCCACTTAGTCCGGCCTGCTCGCCGACATTGCACTTCAAACGCAGACTACAACTCGCAATCACCTACGCCAACGATGCCACCACGTGTCGGGAACAAGAAAGCGGACTTTCGAGCTTGCATCACATGCTCGTATCTCCAAAGCGCCAGCGACTTCATTCTCGAAGGCTGCCCAAATTGCGAGGACGTAACGGATGTAAGTTGACGAGTGCGCAATGGGTAACACTGACAAACAGATGAAAGGAAGCGCAGACCGCGTGGCTGAGTGTACCAGTCTGATGTGGGACGGGATGATTGCTATGATGAACCCGGAAGAAAGCTGGGTCGCGCGATGGCAACGAATAGGTGAGTCTGCTTTCGCCTTGGCGTGCTTGTAAAAGCTATGCCCGAGCTGCGGCAGATAAAGCATCGTGCTGACTTTCAGATAAGCGAACAAGAGGAATTTACGCCGTTCGAGTCTCCGGTCGGCCACCACAGGACGTTATCGACGCTATAGAGGCCCGAGGGGGCGTGTACAGGCCCCGCGACGCGATTGAGGATTGAGCGGCGTCTGGGATATGGAACAACGCTGCAGGGGTGAGAGAGTGCTTCAATGATTGTAACACCTGTGTATGTATTCGAATTCATCGAAAGGAGGGAACGGAGCAGTCAGTCATGCTTGGATTGCTGATCTGCTTTGTTTGATTGACACAACACCATGGCACTCCTACGGACGTGCCAGGTCAGAACGGACTTTCTTAACGTGTCGAGAACGTTGAACGATCTGGAACAGCCGAAGGCCAGTCCTGGTTGTGCTTAATCAGACCTGATTGAAGCGACATGATTCTGATGAGGGTCGGATACTTCAGCGCAGGTACTCCTCGCACGATCATATCTGTTGTGATGATACCGATAACATCGCAGGTCTGTAGCCGGGTGAAGTCGACACGAAGAGTCAGGGCAGGTCAGATGAGATCTCCCAGTCTGTCAGGCTAAGTCGTAACGACATGCCGAACATCCGAGTAGCATCGTCACGCGTGGCTGGTTCAGAAAGTCCACCGGCCTGTAGGCAGACTGTAACGCAAATATTCGCAGACGAGTCGCGTGCGAAAATCTGACAGCAGCTGATACCAAATCATTACCATCACAGATACGGTCCCCACCGCCAGACTGGCCGAGAAGCTACAGACGTATAAGACCTTGCTTGGCGGTGCTAAACGCAGTGGCGAATATAATCATCTGAGCCCATATATCGAGCGCCAAGCCGCGTTCCTGATGCTATCAAAGATTGAGTAGCCATATGACTTGATTCTGACGTACCTCAGAGACTTACTGCCGTGTCGCACCATTCACTTACGCCTGTGGGCGCTCGTGAAAGCCTGGCGACATTGCAGTCTCTCGGACAATGGCCCAGCGGCGAAGACCGACCCTAATTGCTTCCGTCGGGTTTGCCTCTGATTCCAGAGATGACGCCAGAGGATCACGAATAATTAGTTACTCGTTGAGCATTCCGATCGCAAAAACACAATGTCTGACACTCGCGACGAAGCTGAACAAGAAATGGTCTCTGCAGGTATGACTTCTGGACTTGAGGATACTCTTGGCGTGAGTGGTTTCTTCCTTGGTCCCTGCTGGCGGGTTCTCGCGCATCAAGTCCCGAGGAAACGACTTGACTTGAACCAGAGACTAACGATCAGTCCGCTCTCGAAACCTCCTTCGAAATCCCCTCCCTCCCGCGACCTAAGCAGGAGCCGCAGTCGATGATGGCTGCTGTTGCTGCTGCAGACGAGGCGAACCCGACGACGGACGGCCCATCGAGCGAAGGAGAGAAGAGCGAAGCGGTGCCCGGCATGGCCGAGTGGAAGGACACGTACGAGAGTTATCTATCGCATTGGCACGCCGAAAGTGCCGAGGCGCGTAAGACGTCTACAGCGACTCGGGAGCGAATTGAGGCGCAGCGCGCCGAGGAGAAGAAGGCGGAGGAGGGCAAGGCTAAGGCTGAGAAAGCGGCTGTCCGCGCGAAGGAGCAGAAGAAGAAGGACGAGGAGAAGCTCAAGGAGGAG